>Ga0247843_1001335_pt1 | contig 50747 bp, 48 predicted proteins | sample LaCruzMarch2017__FD_192420 | JGI IMG/M metagenome (GOLD analysis project Ga0247843, IMG submission 192420) | Freshwater microbial communities from meromictic Lake La Cruz, Castile-La Mancha, Spain - LaCruzMarch2017_8m | ecosystem: Environmental > Aquatic > Freshwater > Lake | place: Spain...
TTCCGCACCTTCGCCAAATCGAAATGGGCCATCGGCCTGCTGGTTCTCCTGGGTATCGGCCTCGTGGTCACCGGCGGATCGCAGATGGATGTGCTGGCAAACCTCGGTCCGAAACATGTGGTTTCGGCGGGCGACCGGAACATGAGCCAGGCCGAGTTCCGCGCAGAACTGGACCGTATTCGCGAGCAGGCCCAGCAACAGGCCGGCCGGGCCCTGACCTTCGAGGAACTGATCGGTGAAGGCGGGCTGCGCCAGTTTCTGCAACAGAAATCGCAACAGCTCGGTTTTATGAACTGGGCCTGGAAGGCCGGCATCCGCCCGGGCAAGGAACTGGTCCTGCGCCAGATCCGCCAGGCCCCGGCCTTTTTCGACAGCGTCACCGGCCAGTTCAGCGAGGAACAGTATCGCACCGCCCTGGCCGAGGGTAACGCGACCCCCGAAATGTTCGAGGCGCAGCTGCGCGATCAGTATTCCACCCAGCACTATGGTGCCGCCCTCGGGGCCGGCATGCGCCTGCCGCGCATCTATGGCGCGATCCTGGCCAGCCAGGCGCTTGAGACCCGCGATGCCCGCTGGTTCACCGTGACCCAGGCAATGGCCGGCACGGCGGGCAAACCGACCGACGCCCAGCTGATCGCCCTCATGAACGAGAACGCCGACCAGCTGCGGATGCCCGAGTCCCGCACCGCTTCGGTCGTGCTCTTCGACGACGGTGCAGCCGCCCCGGCTGAACTGACCGAGGCCCGCATCCTTGAGCGGTTCAATTTCCGCCGCGACGCGCTGTCGCTTCCCGAGAAGCGCAGCTTCGTCACCCTGACCGCGCCGGACCGCGCGGCGGCAGACCGCATTGCCGCCGCCCTCCGTGCCGGCCAGTCGCCGGCCGATGTGGCCCGTGCCAACAGCATCCAGCCGGCCGAATATATCGACACACCGCGCAGCGCCCTCGGCGACCCGGCCGTCGCAGCCGCCGTCTTCGGCCTCGCCGCCAATCAGGTCTCGGCACCGGTCCAGGCCAGCGTGGGCTTCGTCGTCGCCCGGCTGAACGCCATCCAGCCGGGACGCGCTGCGACCCTGGCCGATGTTCGCGACCAGGTCGTCGCCGAACTGCGCGCCGAGGACGCCCGCGCCGCCGTCTACCGGCGTGTCGAGGCCTATGAGAAGGCCCGCCAGGACGGCAAGACCCTTGACGTCGCTGTACGCGAGGTCGGTGCTCGCCTCATCCAGATTCCGGCGATCCGGCAGGACGGCAAACTCCGCAACGGTCAGGAAATCAATCCGGCCCTGCCGCCGCAGTTGCTCCAGACCATGTGGAGCCTCGGCAAGGGGGCTGAAAGCGAAGTGATCGACATGGGTCAGGGCCAGTATTTCGTGGTCCGCCTCGATGACGTCATGCCGGCGGCCCTGCCCCCGCTCGCCGGAATTCGTGAACCGCTCGCCCGGCAGTGGGTGCTGCGCGAGAATGTCCGGCTTCTGAGCGCGCGTGCCAACGCCCTTGCGGCTCGCGTCCGCGGCGGTGAGGATCTCGCCGCCGTCGCAGCCTCGGTCGGTGCCACCCTGCAAACAGGGAGCGGCCTGAACCGCCAGTCCGCCGAACAGAACGGTCAGGGCGTCATCGGTGGTGTGTTCAGCAGCGGGCGCGGCGAGCCCTTCTCGCAGCAGAACACCGCCGATACCTTCGTCATCGGCCGGACCGACCGGATCAGCACGGCGGTGCCGGCCCTGGCGGCTCCGGTCGCCGAACAGTTCCGTCAGCGGATGGCCGGTGACCACGTCAATGCCGTCGGCGAGGCGGCCATCGCCGCCGCCGCCGCCCGCAGCAAGGCAGAGTTCGACGAACCCCTGGCCCGCACCTCGCTGGGCCTCCCGGCGGAGGCTCCCGCGGCATCCGCAGCGCCGGGTGCCCCGGCGGCGCAATGACGGCCGGCGATCCGGACGGGTTCGACGATTTCAGCCGCGGCTGGTCACACGGCCAGCCACAGGTCGTTATCCGCCGGCTGGTGGACGACCTTGAGACCCCGGTTTCGGCCTTCCTGAAGGTCGGGCACGGCCGTATCCATGCCTTCCTGCTGGAATCGGTCGAGGGCGGTGCCGTCAACGGCCGCTATTCCATCATCACCCGCGAGCCGGACCTGGTCTGGCGCTGCCGCAGCAGCATGGCGGAGGTGGCGCGCGGCGCGGACATTGCCGCGGAACGGTTCGAGCCGCAGCTTGCGGATGCCCTGACCTCCCTGCGCGCCCTGATGGCGGCCTCGAGGTTCGAACTGCCCGCAGGCCTCCCGCCCATGGCCGCCGGCCTGTTCGGGGTATTCGGCTATGACATGGTCAGGCTGCTGGAGCCCCTGGGCGCACCCAATCCCGATCCCCTTGACCTGCCGGACGCCGTCCTGACCCGCCCGGCCCTCGTCGCCATCTTCGACTCCGTCAGCCACGAGATTGTATTGGTCTCGACCGGCTATCCGGACAGCGGTCTCGACGCCAGAACCGCCTTTGCAGCCGCCGTTTCCAGACTCGATCGCTTCGAAGCCGAGCTCCGCGCGCCACTCCCCGCCCTGCCCGCGCCGATCCAGACCGACATCGCGCCCTTCCGCTCGCCCGTCGCTGAAGCCGACTTTGCCGCCATGGTCGCCCGGGCCAAGGACTATATCGCCGCCGGAGACATCTTTCAGGTCGTGCTCAGCCACCGCTTCGCCGCGCCATGGGCGACCGATCCGTTCGCCTTCTACCGGTCGCTGCGGCGGCGAAATCCGTCGCCCTATCTGTTCTATCTCGACTTCGGCGACTTTCAGCTGGCCGGGTCCAGCCCCGAGATTCTGGTCAGGCTCAAGGACGGGCGCGTGACCATCCGCCCGCTGGCCGGTACCCGACCGCGCGGCGAGACGCCCGAGGCCGACCGCGCACTCGAAGCCGAACTGCTGGCCGATCCGAAGGAGCGATCAGAACACCTGATGCTGCTGGACCTTGGTCGCAATGACGTCGGCCGCGTCGCCGCTCCCGGCACGGTCGAGGTCATCGAGAGCTTCCGGGTCGAACGCTACAGCTCGGTCATGCACATCGTGTCCGAGGTCCAGGGCGACGCCCATCCCGACCTGGACGCTGTCGACACCCTGCTGGCCGCCCTGCCTGCAGGAACCTTGTCCGGTGCCCCCAAGGTCCGGGCCATGGAGATCATTGACGAGCTGGAGAGCGAAAAGCGCGGCGTCGGTTACGGCGGTGGCGTCGGCTATATCTCGGCCGGCGGCGAGGCCGACATCTGCATCGTGCTCAGGACTGCCCTGTTCGCCGACGGCAAGATCCATGTCCAGGCCGGGGCCGGTGTGGTCGCGGACAGCGATCCGGCTGCGGAATATGCCGAGACCCTGGCCAAGGCCGGTGCTCCGATGCGCGCCGCAGACGACGCCTGGCGCTATCCGTCCGGCAATCGATGAGTTTGGCGCTAGGGCTGCGCAGAAACGGCGGGTTCGTCAAACCGAACGCCCGGACCCACAACCATCACCCCGGCCATCAAGACCGCCGCCACCGCCGCCAGCGCCGCTGCCCCGAGCGTCGCATACGGACTGGTGGCCTGCAGTGTGACGGGCGTCAGCAGTTTGCGCGCGGTGTCGATGTTGGTGCGCGCCATGGAACTCCCCGAAGCTGCCCTGCACGATTTGGCAGATCCGGTTAACGAACGCTTACCGTCGTAGCCGCTTGGCGCAACCTCCCACAGCCCCTAGAAGCCGAGCATGATCCTCGTGGTCGACAACTACGACAGCTTCACCTGGAACCTCGTCCACTACCTTGCGGAGTTGGGCGCGGAGACGCATGTCGTGCGCAATGACGACCTGACCGCCACCGAGGCCTGGGCCCTCAAGCCCGAGGCCATCCTGCTCTCGCCCGGCCCCTGCACGCCCAATGAGGCCGGCATCTGCCTCGCCATTCTAGACACCGCCCCGCTGGACATGCCGATCTTCGGCGTCTGCCTCGGCCATCAAGCCATGGGCCAGGCCTTCGGCGGCGAAGTGATCCGCGCCAAGGCCCTGATGCACGGCAAGACCTCACCGATCGAGCACGAGGGCCGCAGCGTCTTCGCCGGCCTGCCCTCGCCCTTCACCGCCACCCGCTATCACTCGCTGGCCGTGCGCCGCGAAACCCTGCCCGACGTGCTCGAAGTCACCGCCTGGACCGCCGACGGAGAGATCATGGGCCTGGCGCACAGGTCCCGCCCTATCCACGGCGTCCAATTCCACCCGGAATCCATCGCCACCGAACACGGTCACGACCTGCTGGCAAACTTCCTCGACCTCGCCAACATCAAACGCACGGCGATGGTCTGAGATGGCCGAGGGATTCAAGCCGCTGCTGGCCAAACTCGTCGACGGCCGCATCCTGACGGCGGACGAGGCCCACGCCTTCTTCGCCGCCTGCCTGCGCGGCGAGCCAACACCGGCCCAGGTCGCCGCCGCCGTCACCGCCCTGCGTATCCGCGGCGAGACGGTCGAGGAGATCGCCGCCTTCGCCACCGCCATGCGCGAGGCCGCCCGGACTCTCGACCATCCCTATGACGCCATCGACACCTGCGGCACCGGCGGCGACGGCCAGCACACCTTCAACATCTCCACCGCCGCCGCCCTCGTCCTGGCCGGCGCGGGGCTGAAGGTCGCCAAACACGGCAACCGGGCCATGAGCTCCAGATCCGGTTCTTCGGACGTACTGTCGGTGCTCGGCGTCAACCTGCAGGCCAGCCCGGCCCAGCAGCGCCGTTCACTGGACGAGGCCGGTATCGCCTTCCTGTTTGCCCCTGCCTATCACGGGGCCATGCGCCACGTCGGGCCGGTGCGGGCCGAGATAGGCTTCCGCACCGTCTTCAACCTTCTTGGGCCGCTGTCCAATCCGGCCGGTGCCCGACGTCAGGTCATGGGCGTCTATGACCCCCGCCTTCTGGAGCCCTTGGCCGAAGTGCTGGGCCGGCTCGGCGCGACCCGTGCCTGGACCGTCCACGGTCAGGGCCTCGACGAGCTGACCACCACGGGCGAGACCGAGGTGGCGGAATGGAAGGACGGTGCCGTCCGCCGCTTCACCGTGACGCCCGAGGACGCCGGCCTGCCCCGTGCGGATCTCGCGGCCCTTCGCGGCGGTGATGCGGAAGAAAACGCCGCCGCCCTCCGCGCGCTGCTTGACGGGTCAACCGGGGCCTATCGCGACATCGTCCTGCTAAACGCCGCCGCCGCCCTCGTCGTGGCGGACAGCGCCGCCGATCTGGCCGAGGGCGCGGCCCTCGCCGCCGCGGTCATCGACGACGGCCGCGCGGCCAAGGCCCTCGCCGATCTGGTCGAAGCGACGAATGCCGAAATCGAGGCCCCGGAATGAGGACGCAAACACGAGCCCTTCCCCTCGACGGGGAAGGGTTGGGATGGGGTGCAGGCAGGATGTCTCGGGAAGAACTCCGATGGGCGCTGTCGGCCGCCAAGGTGCCTTTCGCATCCAATCCTTCTGCAGCCTGCCACCACCCCATCCCCGACCCTTCCCCATCGAGGGGAAGGGAGCGCACGCCGGGCACCGTATGATGAGCGACGTTCTCGCCGGCATCGCGGCCTACAAACGTCTCGAGGTCGACACCCGCAAGGCCGCGACCTCGCAGGACGCGATCGAGGGTCTGGCCCGCCTCGCCTCGGCCCCACGCGGCTTCCGGGCTGCGCTGGTGCAACAAGGCGCCCGGACTGGCCGCCCCGCATTGATCGCCGAGATCAAGAAAGCCAGCCCCTCCAAGGGCCTGATCCGCGCCGATTTTGACCCGCCCGGACTCGCCCGCGCCTATGAGCGCGGAGGGGCGTCCTGCCTGTCGGTCCTGACCGACGGGCCCAGCTTCCAGGGCGACGACGCCTTCCTTGCCGCCGCCCGCGACGCCGTCGCCCTGCCCTGCCTGCGCAAGGATTTCCTCGTCGATCCCTGGCAGGTGGCAGAAAGCCGGGCCCTGGGCGCCGACTGCATCCTGATCATCCTCGCCATGATCGACGACGCCCTCGCGGCCGACCTTCTGTCTGAGGCGTGCCGGTTCGGCATGGACGCCCTGATCGAGACCCACGACGAGGCCGAGATGGCCCGCGCCTGCGAGCTGGGCGGCGATCTGGTCGGCATCAACAACCGCTCCCTGCGGACCTTCGAGGTCGATCTGGCCGTCACCGAACGGCTAGCCCCACACGCCCCTCCCGGGGCTTTGCTGGTCGCCGAGAGCGGCATCTTCACCCCGGCCGACGTCCAGCTTGTTTCAGACGCCCATGCGCAGGCCGTGCTCGTCGGGGAGAGCCTGATGCGGCAGCCCGACGTCGAGGCGGCGACGCGGGCCTTGCTCCGGTAACCAGACCTTAACCGGAACAGCACAGGAACATCCTGTGGACGTTTGCGGTTTGTTCTGCTAGCGTTCCAGCAACGGGATTCGTCTTCGAGGTCGCCATGCTCACGCGCAAACAGCACGAACTGCTGATGTTCATCCATGAACGCATCAAGGAGACCGGCGTCTCCCCCTCGTTCGACGAGATGAAGGAGGCGCTCGATCTGGCCTCAAAATCCGGCATTCACCGGCTGATCACGGCGCTGGAAGAGCGCGGCTTCATCCGCCGTCTGGCCCACCGTGCGCGGGCCCTGGAAGTAACCAAAATGCCGGACCAGGCGACCGCAGGCGCGCCGCGTGGTCGGGCGGGCTTTGCGCCCTCGGTCATCGAGGGCGGCGGGCGGCCCATGGCCGCCGAACCGGCCAATGACACCCGCGAACTGTCCTTGATGGGCAAGATCGCTGCGGGCACCCCCATCGCCGCCATCGAACACGAAACCGCCCGCTATCCGGTGCCCGAGGCCATGCTGGGGGCCGGCGAACACTATCTGCTCGAGATCGAGGGCGACTCCATGATCGAGGCCGGCATCCTCAACGGCGATCTCGTGATCATCAAATCAACCGATACCGCCACCTCGGGCGAGATCGTCGTGGCGCTGGTCGAGGGCGAGGAAGCCACCCTCAAACGCCTGCGCAAGAAGGGGGCCTCGATCGCGCTGGAGCCGGCCAACCGCAACTACGAGACCCGCATCTTCGGCCCCGATCAGGTCGAGGTCCAGGGCAAGCTGGTCGGCCTCATCCGCCGCTATCACTGAGCTCGGGGTCGCCACCCCGGCTCCAGGGCCGGTCGCCGCGCACCTCCGCCGCCCAGACTGCGCGCCAGCGGTTCTCTGACACCCGCCCGACCCGCCACAGCTCGACCGCCCCGCCGCGCGCGTGGTCGGTTCCGTCGAGCACCAGTCGCCCCGTGCATGAGGGCGGCAGCACCGCCACACTCGCCCGTACACTGACCACCGGCGCGGACCGGCACAGGGCGTCAATCTCGTCCGGCGACGGCGCACGACGGCCCCACCACATCGCCAACGGCCCCGCACCGGGCTCGGTCGGTGCACACGAGAACCGCGTGCAGGCCCAGCCGTCCACCGCTCGCTCCGCCGGCTCAAGGCCCCTCCGACGGATCCATACATCCACCGCAAACTGCCGCACGGCCGGTCGCATCACCACGGCCTGACCCGCCTCGACAAAGGCGGCATTGGTCCCGCCGTCACCGATCCACAGGTTCGGCACAGGCGCGCGCTGCCACAGCATGACCGCGGCAGCCAAGGGCAGCCCCAGCCACCGCAGCGGTCCGCGCCACAGGCAGCAGAACAGCACCCCGAGAAAGGCGATCGGCAAGACGAAGTCCGGCGCGCTGGCCACCGTCCGGACCGCGCCCGGGAGGCCAGCAACCCATTCGCCTACGGCCAGCATCATCCCGATCCCCTGCCCTGCCAGCCAAAGGAAGGGTGCCCCCAGTCCCATCGGCTCCAGCAAGGCCCCCAGCGCCAGCGCCGGCATGATCAGGAAGTCCGACAGCGGTGCCGTCGCCAGATTGGCCCCGAGCCCGTACATGGCGGTCCGGTTGAAATGCTGCATGGCAAAAGGCCCGGTCGCCGCCCCCGCCACGAGGCTGGCCATGATCGCCATGCCCAGCCAGGCCCCGACCCGCTGTACCAGCAGGATCGGCCAGGGCGCGGAGATCTCGCGCGGTCGGACCGGCCAGGCCTCGACCAGGGCCACCAGCGCCGCCGTTGCCGCGAACGACATCTGGAAGCCTGGCGTGACGATGGCCTCGGGCTGAAGCAGCAGAACCGCAAAGGCCGCCACCGCCAGGGCATGCATGGTGATGGCCGGCCGGTCCAGCAGGATGGCCAGAAAGGCAATGGAAGCCGTGATCGCCGCCCGCTCGGCCGGCGGCGGGTGCCCCGAGATGATGAGATAGGTCCCCACCGCCAGCAGTCCCGCCCAGGCCGCCACCTTCTTGCCCGGGACCCGAAGCGCCAGCCAGGGCCATGCCGCTACCAGCAGACGTACCAGAAAGAAGCTGAAGCCCCCGACCACCGCCATATGCAGACCCGAGATCGACAGGATGTGCGCCAGGCCGGAATCGCGCATGGCGTCGACCTGTTCGGGGTCCAGCCAGGCTTCATGGCCCGTGGTCATGGCCGCAGCGACCCCGCCGGTCCGTTCCCCCAGCCGCGCCACGATCCGCTTGGCAAGGTCATAACGCAGTCCGTTGACCGTCATGGCCGCCCGGACCTTCCAGGTCGGCGGCGACAGATAGGCCGACCGGGTCTCCCCGAGCGAAAAGGCCACGCCGCCCATGCTCTGGAAATACGCATTGCGGCCGAAGTCATAGGCCCCCGGGCTGGCCGGAGCCGGGGGCGGGTTGAGCAGGACAAACAGCCGGATCGCCTCACCCGGCTCGGGTGCAACGCCCTGCACCGTGGCCCTGAGGCGGGTCGGTGAATCCTCCGGTGCCAGCCCCTCGATGCGGACCGGCGCGATCACCACCCGCGGCCCGGCATCGCCCGGGCTGTCGACATCAACGACCCAGCCCTCGACCACCGTCGGCTCGGCCATCGCGAGTGCAATCGGCGCCGCTACCGCGTCGGCCCTTAGCTTGGCCACCGCCATCCCCAGGGCGAAACAGGCCAGCAACATCAGCGGCAGGGTCAGGACCCGCGCCCAGGCCATCCGACGCGCCCACAGCCACAAGGCGGCGGCCACCATCGCCCCGATGATCAACGGCGAGGTGGCGGGTTCAGACTTGAACGCGAAATAGACGGCGCAGCCGCCGCCGAAAGCCACCGGAGCCCAAAGTCGCCAGCGCAGCGTCTGGGCCGCGACCTGCGCGCCCAGGAAAAGCCGGGCGCGTTCACCGAGGCTGGGATTTGCCGATGCCGGCGCTATAACGCCGGCCATGACATCCCCCTCCGACTCCGCTCCCGCTGTCGTCACGCGCTTTGCCCCCTCGCCGACAGGGTCCCTGCACATCGGCGGAGCCCGCACGGCCCTATTCAACTATTTGTATGCCAAGGGACGCAACGGAAAGTTTCTTGTGCGGGTCGAGGACACGGACCGCGAGCGCTCCACCGACGCGGCCGTGAAGGCCATCTTCGATGGTCTCCGTTGGCTGGACCTGGTCGCCGATGAGGAGCCGGTGTTCCAGTTCAGCCGCGCCGACCGCCACCGCGCGGTGGTCAACGAACTGCTGGAGCGCGGCGGTGCCTATCGCGACTTCACCTCGGCGGAGGAAACCGGACGCCTGCGCGATCTGGCCAAGGCCGAGCGCCGCACCTTCGAATCGCCGTGGCGCGACCGCAAGCCCACCGTTGACGACCTGGGCCAGCCCCATGTCGTGCGCTTTCGCCGCCCCCTGCCCGGCAAGGTCACGGTCGAGGACGAGGTCCAGGGCACGGTCAGCTGGTCCAATGACGACCTCGACGACCTGGTCCTGCTTCGCAGCGACGGAGCCCCGACCTACAATCTGGCTGTGGTGGTGGATGATCACGACATGGGTGTCACCCATGTGATCCGGGGCGACGACCACCTGAACAACGCCGCCCGCCAGAGCCTGATCTATGACGCCCTTGGCTGGACCCGGCCCGTCTTCGCCCACATCCCGCTGATCCACGGGCCCGATGGTGCCAAACTGTCAAAGCGGCACGGGGCCCAGGCGGTGCATGAATACGCCGAGATGGGCTATCTGCCCGAGGCCATGCGCAACTATCTGGCCCGGCTGGGGTGGGCTCATGGCGACGAGGAATTGTTCAGCGACGCCCAGGCGCGCGAGTGGTTCGACCTGACCGGCGTGGGCAAGGCCCCGGCCCGACTGGACTTCGACAAGCTGGCTCACGTCAACGCCCACTGGATCCGTCTGGCCGATGACATGCGGCTGGCCAGGATGACGCTGGAAGTGCACCTGGCTCGCGGCCAGACCCTTCGTCCGGACGATGAGGCCCGACTGCTCCGCGCAATCCCCTACATCAAGGATCGCGCGAAGACCCTGCTGGAACTGGCCGACCAGACCGCCTTCGCCCTCAAGGTTCGGCCCCTGGCAATCTTTGAAAAAGCTCTCCCGATGCTGACGGGAGAATCAGGCGAGCGAATCGGACGTCTCCGCGACCGGCTCAGACTGTTCGCCAGCTGGGATGTCTTCGCCCTCGAGGCCGAACTGAAGGTTTTCGCAGAGGAGGAGACCGTCGGCTTCGGCAAGATCGGCCCTGCCGTGCGTGCAGCGCTGACGGGAGACGGGGTTTCGCCCGATATTGCAAAGACTTTGGCAGCTTTGGGGCGGGAAGAAAGCCTCGGGCGCTTGGATGATGCGCTGCAACAGACTATCTGACATCTACACACGGATCACGACCCGACGCCTCCCCGCCGGGCCCTGCACCTTCACCATGGGGCTGACATGACAGACCAAGCCAAGGCCGCCCGTACGGCCACGCTGACCTTAGGCGACAAGACCGTCGAACTGCCGGTCCTTTCGGGCTCAACCGGCCCCGATGTCATCGATATCCGCAAGCTTTACGGGGCGACGGACGCCTTCACCTACGACCCCGGTTTCACCTCCACTGCGGCCTGCGAAAGTGCTCTCACCTTCATCGACGGCGATGTCGGCACACTGCTGCACCGCGGCTATCCGATCGACCAGCTGGCCTCGCAGTCGAACTTCATCGAGGTCTGCCACCTGCTGCTGCACGGCGAACTGCCGACCGCTGCCCAGTACGAGCCGTTCGAACGCAGCATCACCATGCACACGATGCTGCACTCGCAGTTCGACCGCTTCTTCGAGGGCTTCCGCCGCGACGCACACCCGATGTCGATCATGGTCGGCACCGTCGGTGCGCTGTCGGCCTTCTATCACGACAGCCTCGACATCCACGACCCGGTCCAGCGCAACATCTCGGCCATCCGCCTTATCGCCAAGATGCCCACCCTCGCGGCCCGTGCCTACAAATACCACGTCGGACAGCCCTTCGTGTCGCCGCGCAACGACCTGAGCTACGCCGAGAATTTCCTGCGTATGTGTTTCGCGGTTCCGGCTGAGGAATACGTGGTCAATCCGGTGCTGGCCAAGGCCATGGACCGGATATTCATCCTCCATGCCGACCATGAGCAAAACGCCTCGACCTCGACCGTACGCCTGGCCGGTTCGTCGGGGGCCAATCCCTTCGCCTGTATTGCCGCCGGCATCGCCTGCCTGTGGGGCCCGAGCCATGGGGGTGCCAATGAAGAGGCGCTGAACATGCTCAAGGAGATCGGCACCCCGGACAGGATTCCGGAGTTCATCGAGGGCGTGAAGGCCAAGAAGTACAAGCTGATGGGCTTCGGTCACCGGGTGTACAAAAACTACGACCCTCGCGCCAAGGTGATGAAGGAAAGCGCTGACGAGGTGCTGGCCGCCGTCGGTGATCCCAATGACCCCCTGTTCCAGGTCGCCAAGGAACTGGAGCGGATCGCGCTGAACGACGAGTATTTCATCGAGCGCAAACTGTTCCCGAACGTCGATTTCTATTCGGGCATCACCCTGTCGGCGATGGGCTTCCCGACCTCGATGTTCACGGTGCTGTTCTCGCTGGCCCGCACCGTGGGCTGGATTTCCCAGTGGCAGGAAATGATGGAAGACCCCGGCCAGAAAATCGGCCGCCCGCGCCAACTCTATACGGGTCCGACCGAGCGCAACTACGTGCCGATCCAGCTGCGCGGCTGATCCGCCTTCCGGACCGCAAAAACGCCAGGGCTCAGGCCCCGGCGTTTTTTGTCTGGATTACCCTTAGCAAGGCATCCGCCGCGATCTCCGACGGATCCCGACCCTCGCGCCCCATCCGGTCCAATGCCGCCGTCTGGCGCGCCGCCTGATCCGCCCGGGCAGCCGGGTCATCCAGCAGCCGGCCGACCTCAGCCGCCAGCTTCCCGGGCGTGGCATCGTCCTGGATCAGCTCGCGGGCGATTTCCTCGTCCGCTGCATGGTTGAACAGGGTGGCATATCTACCCGTGAAGAACGGCTTCATGATCGCATAGCTGAGCGGCTGGAAGCGGTAGGCAACCACCACAGGCGTGCCGGCAAGTGCCAGTTCGGTGGAAACGGTGCCGCTGGTCGCCAGGGCCACGGTGGCCGCACGCATGGCAGCGTATTTCTGGTCTTCCCCGACGACATGCGCGCGGAATGGCCAGGTAGCGACCCGGCCCGTGACATCGGCAGCCACCGTCCCGGCCGCGACCACGGCGATCTCCAGAGCCGGATAGGCGGCCTTCAGCCGGGCGACAGCCGCCTCATAGACCGGCGTCATCAACTTGATCTCCGACGGCCGGCTGCCCGGCAGCACGACCAGCAGGGGCGCAGCGGCAGCGATCCCGCGCGAGGCACGGAAAGCCACCGGATCGGCACCGCTCATATCCACATGCAGCGCCTGGGATCCGACCACAGTGGTCGCAAGGCCCTCGCGCTCGAACCACGGCGCGTCGAAGGCATAGAGGGCCAGCAGGTGATCCACCGACGCCGCAAGCGTCTTCGCCCGCCCCGGTCGCGACGCCCAGACCTGTGGCCCGACGTATTTGATCAGTGGTGTGTCCGGCAGAGCCTCCCGCAGCGCCTTGGCAACCCGGATGGTGAAACCCCAGCTGTCGATCAGCACCACAGCGTCGGGCTTCTCGGCAAGGCCGAGTGCCACCGTGTCGGCGACACGGCGCTTGACGATGCCGTAGGCCTTCAGCCCCTCAATCCAGCCCAGCACAGATAATTCTGCAATGTCGAAGGGACTTTGGACCCCCTGTTCCGCCATCCGCGGACCACCGATGCCGACGAAGGTGACCTCGGCCCCAAGCCGTGCCTTCAGCGCACGCGCCAGACCGGCTCCGAGCGCATCGCCAGAGGCCTCGGCGGCGACCAGCATGACCTTCAGCAGCCGGCTCATCGCTGCTCACCCCAGACGAACAGCCCCAGCCGGTCCGCGGCCTCGATCAGTCCGGCCCGGTCGATCAGGATCAACCCGCCCGCTAGGCCCCCGACTCCCGCCAGACCCGCTGCCGCGGCCATCTCGACCGTTCGGGCTCCGATCACCGGCATGTCGACCCGCATGTCCTGGATCGGCTTCGGGGCCTTGGCGAGCGCACCCTTGCGCTCCCGCGCCGAGCCGCGCAGGTCAGCGGGCAGACCCGCGACCCGGGCCAGCATGGCGTCCGTGCCCTCCTGGGCCTCCACCGCCAGCACCAGACCGTGGCAGACCACCGCACCCTGGCCGACATCCAGTTCGCCCGACTTTTCGGCAACATGGAGCGCCTTTCTGAGATCAGAAAGCTGCTCTTCTGTCGGTCGAACCGCGCCAAGGGCTCCGGCCGTCAGGGTCTCACCGCCCAGAATGTCGTCAGCGCCCTCGATGGCGTAGCCCTCGCCCTCGAACACCGACAGGATCTTGCGCAACAGGGCGTCATCGCCCCGGGTCGCGGCGGCGATGATACCCGGCATCAGGGCTGCACCCTTCAGATCGGGCTTCAGGGTCCTGAAATCCGGACGGCTGACCGTGCCTGCGAAACAGACAGCGGTGCAGCCCGCCTTTTTCAGCGCCGACAGAATCCGGCCGAACTCGGCCATCCCCGCCTCAAGGCCGGGGTAACGCGCCAGATGAACATCGGCAAACCCCGCCAGCCGGACCACGAAGACCGGACGGCCCTCGGCCTCGCACCGCGCTGCCACCGAGACCGGCAAGGCCCCGCCGCCGGCGATCAGGCCCAGCTTGTTCATTCGGCCAACTTTCCTAGACGCCCGGCAGGCAAAGCGGGCGTTTTCCGGCTTCGCGGATGAAGGTGGTGATTTCCATGATCTCTTGCAGGTCGACATAACCGGCTTCGACGAGGTCAAGGCGCTCGGCAAAGGTTCCAGCGCCCTCGAACAGTTCGCGGTAGCCCGCCAGCAGTCTGCGGATGGCGGCCTTGTCATAGCCCTTGCGCTTCAACCCGATCAGATTCAGCCCGTGCAGCTGCGCGTGGTTTCCCCATGCAGAACCATAGGGGATGACGTCTCGCGTGACGGCCGCCAGCCCGCCGATGATGGCACCCTGCCCCACCCGCCCGAATTGATGGACCGCAGACAGCCCGCCCAGAAACACCCGGTCGCCGACCTCTGAATGTCCGCCGAGGGTTGCCTGGTTGGCAAAGGTGACATGGTCGCCGACGATCGCGTCATGGCCAACATGGGCTCCTGTCATAAACATGCAGCCCTTGCCAATCCGGGTCAGTCCGCCGCCGACCGGGGTTCCCCGATTGAAGGTGCTGTGTTCGCGGACCAGGCAGTCCTCGCCGATCTCGAGCCTCACCGGCTCACCCTTGTAGCCGCCATGCTGCGGATCACCGCCGATGACGCAAAACGGATGGATTGTCGTCCGGGCACCCACCACCGTATCCTGCTGGATTACGACATGGCTGAGCAGACGCACGTCCTCGCCGAGCTCCACACCGGGTCCGACCACGCTCCAGGGTCCGATCTCGACCCCGTCGGCCAGAACCGCGCCGCTGTCGACCATGGCTGTGGGGTGAATACGGCTCATGATGCGGCCGACGGGTCGACTGCGACCATCATGGCCGCGAACTCGGCCTCTGACGCCAACTTGCCGTCTATGAATGTCTCGCCCCGGAATTTGAAGATGTCGCCCCGGACCTTGGTCACCACCACCTGCATCCGCAGCTGATCACCCGGCCGGGCGGGCTTGCGGAAGCGGACACCGTCGATCGACATGAACATGATCACCTTGCCCTCCACCTGGACATCCATCGATTTGGACATCAGCAAAGCGCCGGTCTGGGCCATGGCCTCGACAATCATCACACCGGGCATGACGGGATCGATCGGGAAATGGCCGGGGAAAAAGGGCTCGTTGTGGGTAACGTTCTTGATGCCCGTAATCGAGGTATTGGCGACAAAATCCTCCGCCTTGTCGACCAACAGGAAAGGATAGCGGTGCGGCAGCCTGCGCATCACCTCGGCATAGTCGATCTTGCCGTCGTCGCTCATCCTGCGGCCTTCCTCACCATGCGCGTCAGGCGCGCCCCTTCGGTGACGTCTGTTTGGCGAGCCAGACGGCTTCGCGCAAGGACTGGCGGATAGGCTTGGCCGGATAGCCCGACCAGGTCTCACCCGCCGGGATATCGGCAAGCACTCCGGCCCCACCGGCCACGCGGGCCCCTGCGCCGATCCTGATGTGGTCCCCGACACCCGCCTGCCCCCCGAAAATGACATTGTCACCGACGGTGCAGGACCCCGAAATCCCGGTAAAGGCGGCCATCAGACAGTTGCGCCCGATGACGCAGTTGTGGGCGATCATGACCAGATTATCGATCTTGGTATTCTCGCCGATGACGGTGTCGTCATAGGCTCCGCGGTCGATGCAGGAATTGGCCCCGACCGTGACGCCGTCCTGCAGGATCACACGGCCAAGCTGGGGCACATCGACAGGACCGGTTTTCGACCTTGCCGCTCCGAAGCCCGCCTCGCCGATCCGCACGCCGGCGAACAGGCTAACGCGGTCCCCGATCAGTGCGAAGCTGACACTGACATTGTTGCCGATAACGCAGTCGCGCCCGATCTGGACACCCGGACCAATGACGCTGTTGGCACCGATACGCGTCCCTCGCCCTATGCGCGCACCGGGGCCAACCACCACGCCGGGTTCGAACACCACGGTGTCGTCCTCGGCGGCCGCATCGCGATCCGCGTCGGTCAGGAAAATCGGGCGATGGAGGGCCAGGGAGGCGTGCGCCCAGGCGGCCTGGGGCTGGTCCGATACGATCACAGCCGAACCAGCCGGGGCGCTTTCGATCGCCGCCTCGGGAAGGATCACACATCCGGCCCGGGTCTGGGCCAGGGCCGCAACGAATTTGCGATCTCCCAGATAGGCCACGTCACTCGCCGAGGCGGACCCGAGCGGCGCGACGGCGGAGATCTGTCGATCCCCGCCTCGAAGGGCCTCGCCGCCAACCCGCCCGGCCAGTTCCGCCACGCTCAGCGCGGGCAGGCTGTCGAAAAAGCGCGGATCAGGCATGGGTGCCTTACTGCTGAACCTGGGCCGGCACTTCGAGACGATTGAAGGAGATCGACGGAAGGCTGGCGTTCAGGCGCTGGATGACCAGGTCGGTCACATCCATGGCCGGGTTGGAGATATAGACCGCCGACCGATCCAGCAGCAGGCCGCAGCCACGCTCCTGGTACACGGCGACCAGAATGGGGTCAGCCGCCTGGGCGATGGTCCGGATCTGCATCTGCTGCGTGTACTGGAGCTCGGCCTGGCGACGCTGTTCCAGCTGCTGGGCCTCCTGGGCACGGGCCTGCCAGGCACGCGCGCGAGAGCCGTCCGGATCGGCCGCCTGGCCGCCCTGTTGCAGGGTCTGGGCCTCGGTCTGAAGGATGGCACCATAGGGCGCGAGTTCGCCCTGCACTTCGGTGATCAGCCGCTGCATACCCGCCTGGACGGACTGGCCGGCCATCGACTGGGCCAGCAAACGATCGTTGTGGAACACACAGACGCCGGGCAGGACCGGGCCCGGATTGGTCGGGGCCTGAGCCTGGGCTGCGGCAGCGCCGGCAGCCAGTGACGCGAGGGCGAAAGCGCCGATTGCGAACAGTTTCATCGTGAACCTTTGATGCGGAAAAAATCGCCCGCGTTAGAACTGTGTGGAAGTCGAGAAGCGGAACGTTTCTGTTTTGTCGTAATCTTCCTGACCGAGGATCTGGCTAAGGTCGAAGCGGATCGGGCCCATTGGCGACTTCCAGTGGATACTCACACCGGCAGAGGCTCGCAAGGCGAGCTCGTCGACGATGTAAACGTTCGGCACGCCGCTGGGCGTGGTCGTATAGCGGTCATCGAGGACGCCGAGGGTGCCGACATCCGTAAACAACGATGTGCGGATGCCATACTCTTCAGGCAGGCCGTTCGGGACGGTGATTTCCAGCGTGCTGACGGCGTAGAAATTGCCACCCAGGGCGTCGTTGTTGGTTCCCGGGGTCAGGTCGCGCGGGCCAATGCCGGCGGTCTCGAAGCCACGGAAGCTGTTTCCACCCTTGAAGAAGCGGTCATTGATCCGGATCGGATCGCCACCCCAGCCGCCGATATAACCCACCGAGGCCGTGGCCGTGACGACCCAGTCCGGGGTGATGCCCCAGAAGGCCGATACGTCCGCCTCGGTCTTGATGTAGTTCACATCACCGCCGATGCCTGCGAAATCCTGGCGCAGGGTACCGGTCCAGCCGCGTGTGGGCCGCACCGGATCGTTCCGGCGATCGACGAGCAGCGTATAGCCGGCCGAGGAGTTCAGGAAGGAGCCGACCTGGTCACACAGGGCGTTGGCCCCGCCACCACCGTTGCAGTAGCCCTGCGGCACGATGATTTCATCGCTTTTCAGGAAATAGCGCGTGCTGAGCAGGGTGTAGCCGTTCAGCGGATAGGACAGCCGCACGCCTCCACCTGTCGAACGGTAGTCGTAGGAAGAGAATTCACTCAGATCGTAACGCGAGTGGAAGGCGTCAAAACCCGCACGCAGATCCCGACCGAGGAATTTTGGCTCGGTGAAGCGGAAATCGATCTGCTGGCGGAGCGACCCCCACTCTACCCGGGCAACCACATTCTGGCCCCGGCCCCGGAAATTCCGCTCGGTGATGCCCAGGTTGACCACAAAGGAGTCGACCGAGCTGAACCCCGCCCCGACAGAGAGCTCACCGGTGGGCTGCTCCTCGACGGTGACATTGACCACAGACCGGTCGGCGGCCGTGCCGCGGGCCTCTTCGACGGTGACTTCCTTGAAGAAGCCCAGGGCCCGCAGATTGTTGCGCGACCGTTCCAGAAGGGTGCGGTTGAAGGCGTCACCCTCGGTCAGCATCATCTCACGACGGACGACATTATCCAGCGTCCGGGTGTTGCCGATCACATTGATGCGGTCGACATAGACCCGCTGACCTTCCCGGATGTTGAACGTGACATCCACCGTATCGGTCTCGGGGTTGGCGCGATAGTTCGGCTCGATCTCGACGAAGGCATAACCCGCCGATCCGGCGGCGAACGTCAAGGCGTCGACCGCGGACTCGATCTTGTCACTCTCGTAAAGATCACCGGTGCTGATCGGCAACAACAGCTTCAGGAAGTCGGGATTGAGACGGTCGTTCTCGGTGACGACGTCGACCTCGCCGAAATTATAGCGATCGCCCTCGTCCACCGTCAGGGTGATGCCGAACGAGCTGTCGTCCGGTGCCAGTTCCGAAATCGCTGACAGGACCCGGAAATCATAATAGCCGCGGTTGGTGTAGAATTTCCGCAGTTGCTCGCGGTCGTAGTCCAGCCGGTTCGGATCGTAATTGTCGTTGGTGGTGAACAGGCGGTACCAGGCCGACTCCTGCGTCACCATAACCTCGCGCAACTCGCTGTCCGAATAGGCGCTGTTGCCAAGGAAGGTGATGGATCGAACGCCCGTCTCGGGACCCTCATTGATCTCGAACACAACATCAACGCGGTTCTGGTCCAGCTGGACGATCTTGGGTGTGACCGTGGCCGAGATCCGCCCCGACAGGCGGTAGAGCTCGACGATCTTGCCGACATCTTCCTGGATGCGGGCCCGGGTATAGATGCCACGCGGCCTGAGCGTGACTTCTTCACGAAGCTTGTCCTCGCTGACCGCGCCGTTCCCTTCGAACACCACCTGGTTGATGATCGGGTTCTCGACGATTTCGACCACAAGGTCGCCGTTCGGCTGCACGCCCAGCTGGACGTCGGCAAAGAGCTGGGTCCGGGTCAGGGTTCGGACAGCGACATCCAGGACTGCGGCGTCGACCGTGTCGCCGGGCTGGATCGGCAGATAGGACAGGACCGTCGTCTGGTCGATCCTCTGGTTACCACGCACAAGAATGCGACTGATCGTGACGCGCTGGTCCTGCACTGCGGCTGCCGGGGCTGCAGCGGGGGGACCCACCTGCACCGGGGCGGGCTGGATCACCGGAGCGGCCGGGCTCTGACTCTGGGCCATGGCCGGGCCAGCCATCCCTGCGGCGGCCGCAAGGGCCATCAGGCTGGGGCGGAGGGCCCTGACGAAACGGAAGGCGGACGCATCTTGTCGGATCATACGGGAAACCATCGGGGGCTGGCGTAGGCTCGTCATGCGAACCCGCCGAGGAATTTGAACAGGCTCAGCTTCTGCAGGTCGTTCCAGGTCGCGAACAACATCAATCCCGCCAGCAAAGCAAGACCGACGCGATAGCCGACCTCCTGAACGCGAGCGGGTACTGGCCTTCGGGCAACAGCTTCATAGGCGTAGAACAGCAGATGTCCCCCATCCAGAACCGGAATCGGCAGCAGATTAACAATGCCAATTCCGATCGAAACTATGGCGGCGAACTGAAGAAACGTCAGGGCGAGGTTGGCGGCGATATAGCCGGGGTCGGGATCAGCAGCCACAGCCTGACGGGTCGCCCCGCCAGCCGCCCGTGCAATTCCGATCGGTCCACTCAGCAAATCGCCGGATTCCTTGCCCGTGAAGATGCGGCCGATGTAGGTGCCGGTCGTTGCGACCGTCGTTCCGATCATCTCCGCACCCTTCCCGGTCGCCTCGAACGGATTCAGGCGGCGGAACCGGAAGTCCTCCTGAAGGGGCCGAAGCGCGAGGCCGATCTGGGCGACCCTTATGCGGCCTGAAAGCTCGTCATCCTGAATCACCCGCCTTGGGGTGGCGACCAGTTCAAGTTGGCGACCGGCGCGGTCCACGGTGAAGCGCAAGGGATCGCCGGCACTCATCATCACCGTCTGGGTGACCTCGGATTGATCCTGGATCAGGCGGCCGTTGATCGCGACAATCCTGTCGCTGGGCAGAAATCCGGCTTCAGCGGCCGGACTGCCCGCAATCACGGCCGCGACCCGCGGGGCCGCGTTTCGTTCGCCGATCACACTGAACAGAATCGTAAACAGCACCAGAGCCAGCAGGAAATTGGCCGCCGGCCCGGCAGCAACGATCAGGGCGCGCTGCCAGATCGGCTTGAAATGGAAATAGTCGCGCTCGGCACCCGGACCGTTTTCGGCGATGACCCGTTGTCTGAGCTCGGCCAGCCCGGCCTGATCCGGAACGCTCGATGCGTCCAGATCACCCGAGAACTTCACATAGCCGCCCAGTGGTAACCAGGCGAGCCGCCATTCGGTCCCGTGTTTGTCGGTCCGGGCCACGATGGTCTTCCCGAAGCCGATGGAGAACCGGTCGATCTTCACACCAAATCTGCGAGCCACAAGAAAATGGCCGAGTTCGTGGATGGTGACGATAAAGGTCAGCACCAGCAGGAAAGGTATGATGTAGAGCAGCGCCTGACCGAGAAAGCCCGTCATGCCGTTATCGGTCCCTCTGCCATTCAGGCTGCCGCCGCGATGCCGCGGATGATTGATTCCGCCATCCGCCGCGCCTGCGCATCGACCGAAAGGGCCGCCTCGCAGGCATCGTCGGACCAGGAATCCACCCCCGAGGCCGTCACGCCTGACAAGGTGTCGGCGACGACTGCGGCAATATTGAGAAAGCCCAGTCGACGGTCAAGAAAGGCCACAGCCGCAACTTCGTTGGCAGCATTGAACACGATAGGGGCCGCACCGCCCGCCTGTAACGCCTGTCGCGCGAGTTTCAGGGCCGGGAACCGCTCTTCATCGGGGGCCTCGAAGGTCAACTGACCCAAGGCAGCAAGGTCCAGACGCGGCGCATTCCAGGCGATGCGTTCGGGCCAGGCCAGGGCATAGGCGATCGGCGTCTTCATGTCCGGCGGCCCCATCTGCGCCAGGGTCGAGCCGTCGACATACTCCACCAGGCTGTGGACGACGGACTCCGGGTGCACCACCACGTCGATCCGTTCGGCCGGCATGTCGAACAGATAGGCAGCCTCGATAGCCTCCAGACCCTTGTTGGCCATGGTGGCACTGTCGACCGAGATCTTTGCCCCCATGCTCCAGTTCGGGTGGGCGACCGCCTGTTCCGGCGTGATCGACCTGAGTGCTTCGCGCGGCGTGGTGCGAAACGGCCCGCCTGAAGCCGTCAGGACCAGTTTGGCGACCTGCTCCGGCGCGTGATGGGGAAAGACCTGATGGATGGCGGAATGTTCGGAGTCGACCGGAAGCAACCGCCCTCCGGACCGCCTGACACGCTCGATCAGGGCCGGGCCGCAGCAGACCAGGCTCTCCTTGTTGGCGAGGGCGAGGGTCGCGCCGGTAGCGGCTGCGGCCCAGGCCGAGCGGAGCCCCGCTGCACCGACAATGGCGGCCATAATCCAGTCAGCAGGCCGGGCTGCCGCCTCGATCACCGCCCGGTCGCCGGCGGCGACCTGAATGTCCGTGCCCGCCAGCGCCTCACGGAGCTCGTTTAGACGGGTCGGATCGGCCGTGACCGCCAGCTTGGGCTTCCAGCGCCGCGCCTGTTCAGCCAGCCGGACGACATTGGCACCACCAGTCAGGGCCTCGACCTCGAACACACCGGTCCCGGCGCGCTCGGCCTGGTCCATGAGGTCCAGGGTCGAACAGCCCACCGAGCCTGTCGAACCCAGCACTGTCACCCGCCGCCGGATCATTCGGCCCCACCGGTCATCCCGATAATCAGCCGCCCACAGGCCACCACCACAACGGCAAACATCAACCCGTCGACCCGATCCAGCAGACCACCATGGCCGGGGATGAGCTTGCCGGCGTCCTTGACGCCATAGCGCCGCTTCAGTGCAGACTCCCAAAGGTCGCCGGCCATCGTGGCCAACGCAGCGGCAAGTCCGAGCGCCGCACCCCAATAGGCACCGATGCCCAGCTCGAGAAAAGCTCCCACGGTGGCCCCGGCGACCGTGCCTGCAACAAGCCCACCGATAAAGCCGGACCAGGTCTTGTTGGGTGAAAAGCTCGGCCACAATTTGGGGCCACCGACCAGACTTCCAACCAGGTAGGCCATGATGTCCGAGGCCCAGGCAATGGCGAACGCAGAGACAGTCCAGGCCAGGCCACTCGCAGTGTCGACGTCACGCAGCCAGATCAGCAGAACAGCAGGCCAGCCGAGATAGAGCACGCCATAGGCAGCATCCAGAGCCTCCTGCCCGCGATTTCGCGCAAACAGGCCAGCCGCCACAGCACCGAACACCAGCATCACGAGCGCCAGCGACAGCTGGCCAGCGTAGGCAGCGACGACGCCGGCGACAAGGCCGAAGGCGACGGCCCCGGCCATCACCCGCCAGGCCCGCGCCGCGCTCATCATGGCCCATTCCACGGCCAGCAGGGTACAGGCCAGCAGCATCAGGGAGAGAAACCAGAGGCCACCGGCCCAGATGGCCAGCCCGGCGGCCGAGGCCAGCACAACGGCCGAGGCGGCCCTCGGGCCAAGATCGCGCGCCCAGACCGCCATCAGCCGGCCGCGAGGGCGGGCACAGCGGCCTCGGCTGGGACGGCCCGGCCGCCGAAGCGGCGATCCCGGTTGCGGTACTGGTCAATCACGTCGGCCAGCCCCTCGGCCCCGTAGTCTGGCCAGAGCACGTTCTGGTAAACCAGTTCGGCATAGGCGGCTTCCCATAGCAGGAAGTTCGACAGCCGCTGCTCGCCCGAGGTACGCACAATCACATCGACCGGCGGCGCACCAGCGGTAGAAAGGCCCAGCCCGAAGGTCTCCTCATCCAGCGGCCCGGTCACCCGTCCAGCCAGAACGGCTTCAGCATGACGTTGGGCGGCATCGACGATGTCGGCCCGACCCCCGTAGTTGAAAGCGACCTGCAGCAGGAATTTTTCGTTGTGGGCCGTGGTGGACTCGGCGCGGTCGATAATCGCCACGATGTCGGCTGGAAGGCCTGAGCGCCGGCCCAGCACCCTGACCCGGACACCTGCCCGCTCCAGCCGCCTGAGATCGCTGGTGACATAGGAACGGACCAGTCCCATCAAGTCTGACACCTCGTCTGCCGGGCGGCTCCAGTTCTCGGTCGAGAAGCCGAACACCGTCAGACAACGGATGCCGAACCGGGGTGCGGCCTCAACCGTACGCTTCAACGCCTGCACACCCTCGCGGTGACCCATGATGCGCGGCACGCCGCGGGCCTCGGCCCAACGCCCGTTGCCATCCATGATCAGGGCAACATGCTTCGGATCGCCGGGGCGAACTCCGTCAGTCGGCGCGGTATGAAGCGGTGCGGCGGGCATGCGAGGCGTATCCTACGGCATTTCGCGCCGTCAAACCTGCATGATCTCAACTTCCTTGGCTCTCAAGGCCTCGTCGATACGCTTGATGGCGGCGTCGGTGTCCTTCTGGACCTCGGTTTCCATCTTCTTCTGCTCGTCCTGGCTGATCTCGCCGGCCTTCTCGGCCTTCTTGAGATCCTCATTGGCGTCACGGCGGACGTTACGAACGGCGATCTTCTGCTGCTCGGTGTATTTCCCGGCAAGCTTGGCCAGGTCCTTGCGGCGCTCCTCGGTAAGGGGCGGCACAGGAATCCGCAGGGTCTGGCCGTCAACGATCGGGTTCAGGCCCAGACCGGCCGCGCGGATAGCCTTCTCGACCGGCCCGACCATCGACTTGTCCCAGACACTGACGGAGATCATCCGGGGCTCGGGCACGCTAATGGCGGCCACGGAGTTCAGCGGGGCGTTGGAGCCGTAAGCCTGCACCTGTACCGGATCCAGCAGACCGACGTTGGCGCGGCCGGTTCGCAGACCGTTGAACTCTTCCTTCAGGGCGGACACGGACTTGTCCATGCGCTCGCGGTAAGTCTTCAGATCAGGCTTGGCCATGGTCGTTTCTCTCGCGTTTTCTTGTCTTTGGCGGCTCAGGCGGCCTTTTTGGACGAGATGACCGTAAAGGTCCCCTCCCCCGTCAGGGTCCGACGCAGCGAATTGTCCTCACGGATCGAGAAGACCACGATCGGAATGCCCGAGTCACGCATCAGGGCGATGGCCGAGGCATCCATAACCTTCAGGTCCTTTGCCAGCACATCGTGATAGGTCAGGGTCTCATAACGCGTAGCGCTGGCATCCTTCTTGGGATCGGCCGTGTACACACCATCTACACTCGTGCCCTTCAGCAGGGCGTCGCAGCCCATCTCGGCAGCGCGCAGGGCGGCACCCGAATCGGTCGTGAAGAATGGAGCGCCCACGCCCGCGGCGAAGATCACGACCCGCCCTTTTTCGAGATGCCGCAGGGCCCGCCGGCGAATGTAGGGCTCGGCCACGGCGTTCATCTCAAGCGCACTTTGCACCCGGGTCTGAACGCCGATTTTCTCAAGCGCGGCCTGCATGGCCAGGGCGTTCATGACCGTGGCCAGCATGCCCATATAGTCGGCAGTGGCCCGTTCCATGTCGCCCGCAGCCTTGCTCAGCCCCCGGAAGATGTTGCCGCCGCCGATGACGAGGCAGATCTCCACACCTTCGCGGGCCACGTCGGCTACGGCCTTGGCCACCGTGGCCACGGTCTTCTGGTCGATTCCATAGCCCTGGTCCCCCATCAGGACCTCTCCCGAGACCTTCAGCAGGACGCGCTTGTAGAGAAATTCGAGCGGAGCGTCGGGCATGGAGGGACCTTGGGCAGGGGATTCGGCTTCTTATAGACGAAGCCGCACCCCGGCTTCAAAGCCTCAGAATAATGGTCTCCACGATTGGTCGCCGGTCCCAGATCTGCTGACTGGCCTTTTTCAGCGCACGCGACACAGCCTGTTCGATGACCATCTCGTCCTCAAGAGCCGCGCCCTTGAGTTTCGCCACCGCCGCCTCGGCGCGCTCCGCCAGATCATCGAGCGCATCGCCCAGTGGCGATTCCGCATCACCCGGCAGGCCGATGGCCCGCACATCGATGTCGCTGACGATCTTGCCGCGCTTGTCCATGGCGAAGCTGACGATCAGCACACCGTTGGTCGAGGCATGCCGCCGCTCGTGCAGGGCCTCGCCCTGTTCGGTGACCAGGCGGCCGCCATCGACATAGAGCCTGCCATTGGGCACTTCATCGATGATTGCCGCAGGCCCGGGGGCCAGCCGCACCATATCGCCGTTGCGCGGTGTCACGGTCTCGGGAATGCCGACGTCCCTGGCCAGGTTGGCGTGCTCGACAAGATGACGACGCATGCCGTGGGTCGGTACCGCGATCTGCGGCCGGGCCCAGGCGTACATCTGTCGCAGTTCGTCGCGGCACGGATGACCCGAGACGTGGATGCCCGGATGGTCCCGCTCCGTGTAGAGACGCACCCCGCGATCCGCGAGCTTGTCCTGTAGTCGGCCGATCGACAGCTCATTGCCGGGGATGACCCGCGACGAGAAGATGCAATGATCACCCTTGCTCAGCTTGATGTACGAGTGGGTACCCTCGGCCACGCGCGACAGGGCGGCCCGGGCCTCACCCTGGCTGCCGGTGCAAAGGTAGAGGATTCCGTCAGCAGGCCAGACACGAGCTTCCTCGTCGGTCAGGAACGGCTTGATGTCGCTCAGCATGCCGACGTGTTTGGCGGCAGAGGTGATGCGGTGCATGGATCGCCCCGCCAGGGACACGCGCCGGCCCGCGGCCTCGGCGGCCCGGATCACGCTGTCCATACGTGCGACGTTCGAGGCGAAACAGCCGACCGCGATCCGGCCCTTCAGCCCACCGATGAGTTCGATCAGGGCGTTGCGGACGCCGCCTTCGGACCCCGCAGAACCCTCGACGAAGACATTGGTGGAATCGCACACCATGGCGAGCACGCCTTCGTCACCGAGGCGGCTGATGGCGGCGGAATCGGTGACCTGGCCGATGATGGGATCGTCGTCGATCTTCCAGTCACCGGTATGCAGCACCGTGCCCAGCGGCGTCTTGATGGCGAGGCCGTTCGGCTCGGCAATCGAATGGGTCATGGTGACCATGGTCACCTCGAACGGGCCCAGGTCGATGGTCCCGCCCAGCGGCACCTCGATCAGCTTGACCTGATCGAGGATGCCCGCCTCGCGCAGCTTTTCGCGGATCAGGAAGGCCGTGAAGGGCGTCGCATACAGTGGTGCCTTCATGCGCGACCAAAGCCAGCCAAGCGCACCGATATGGTCCTCATGGGCGTGGGTCAGCACGATGCCCCGGATGGTTTCGCCCTCGAGGAAGGCGGGGTCGGGCACGATCACATCGACACCGGGCGTCGACAGGTCGCCGAAGGTCACGCCGACGTCGACCACGATCCACTCGCGGTTCGTCTCCGGCCCGTATCCGTAGAGATTCAAATTCATCCCGATCTCGCCCGACCCGCCCAAGGGCAGGAAGACGAGCTCGTCACTGGTTTTCTTTTTCATAGGTCCTTTAGAGGGTGTTCCGCCGCCAGATTTCCAGCAGGCCGCGGATAGTCAGGTCCGGATCGAACCGGTCGATTGAGTCTGTTGCGCCTTCGAACAGGCTGGCCACGCCGCCTGTACCGATCACGGTCATGGGCTTGCCCCACTCCGCCTTGATGCGCGCCACCATGCCCTCGATCAGGGCGACATAGCCCCAGAAGACGCCGGACTGCATGTTGGTGACCGTGTCCTTGCCGATCACCCGGTCGGGCCGCTGGATGGCGATCCGCGGCAGCATGGCCGCTGCCTCATGAAGCGCCTGGAGGCTGAGATTGATCCCGGGGGCGATCGCGCCGCCCTCGAAGGCGCCATCGGCGGCGATAACGTCAAAGGTGGTGGCGGTGCCGCTGTCGATGACAATCAGGTCGCCGGGATAGATCAGATGCGCACCGATGGCGTTGACCAGCCGGTCCGCGCCCGCCTCGCTTGGCTTGGTGATCCGGGACGTCATGCCCAGCCGGACATTGTCGCCGATGACCAGGGGCTCGACCCCCAGATAGCGGCGCGAAAGGTTGCGCAGGTTGAAGATCGATTGCGGCACCACGCTGGAGATGATGCATCCGTCCAGCTGGCTGATCGCCAACCCGTGCATGGCCAGCAACTGGCTCAGCCAGACGGCGTACTCGTCAGCCGTGCGGCTGCTCTCCGTAGCGGTGCGCCACTGGGCGATCCAGTCGCCGCCGTCATGCACTGCGAACAGCGTGTTGGTATTGCCCTGCTCGATTGCCAGCAGCATTACGCGGCCTCCCCGAAGAAGACGTCACCGGCGGAGATCAGCCGCAGGCTCCCGTCCGCCAGCCTCAATTTCAGCGCTCCGTCGGCTGCCACGCCCTCGGCCCGGCCCTCGATCGTCTCGCGACCCAGCCGCGCCACCGCAGGCCCGTCCAGCCCGGCCGTCCGTGCACGCCAGGCGTCAAGGATCGGCTGGAAACCCAGCGTCTCCCAGCGCGTCATCCAGACATTGAACGCTTCCGCCAGCTTTGCCGCAGCCACCTCGATCGACGGCGGGCTCGCGGCGTCGCCGCGCAGATGATGGGCCAGCGCCGTCGCGGGCCGCTCGGTGCCCTCCGGCGCACTGACCAGATTGATCCCGATCCCGACCGCCAGCCAAAGGCCGCCGCTCTCATGCACCCCGGACTCGACCAGCACACCCGAGGCCTTCTGCCCCGCCAGCATCAAATCATTGGGCCATTTGATCGTCACCAGCGATGCCGGTGCCCAGGCGTCCAGCAGATCCGCTATGGCCAGCGCAGCGACGAATGTGACCTGGGCCGCCTCGGCGGGCGATTTTCGGGTCAACTGCATCAGGGTGGCAAACAGGTTGCCGTCCTGACTTTCCCAGGACCGCCCCCGCCGCCCACGACCGTCGGTCTGGCGACGGGCGACGATCCACAAGGGTCCGGTCTCGCCCGCGTCCGCGCGTCGACGGGCCTCCGCATTGGTCGAGTCGGTGTGGTCGAGCAGCAGGATCGGCGCGGCGGGCATCCGCCCCTACCCGGCTCCGAAACCGGTCGCGGCGATGCCGGCGAAATGGTCGATCCAGCCGATGGCGACGATCACCAGCGGGAAGGAGAAGGCGGCAGAAGCCCAGGCGATGGTCCTTGCCTCGATCGGCGACGCATCCATCGGCCCCATGCCCTCGGGCGTTGGATCGAACCACATCAGTTTGATGATGCGCAGATAATAGAAGCCGGCCACGACCGAAGCGACCAGACCGGCGGCACCTACCATCCAGTAGCCGGCTTCAGCGGCCGCTCCGAAGACATAGAATTTGGCCCAGAAGCCGGCCAGCGGCGGCATCCCCAACACCGACAGCGACAGCACCGTGAGGGCAATGGCCGTCACCGGCTTGTCCTTCCGAAGTCCCGCGAGGTCGGCGATCCTGCGGATCGGCTTCCCACCGCGCGACAGCGACAGCAGGATTGCAAAGAAGCCGAACTGGTCGATCACATACAGGGTCATGAACACCAGCATGGCCTGGACGCCCGCCGTGGTCCCGGCCGCAATACCGAGAAGGGCGTAGCCGATGTTGGCGATCGACGAATAGGCCAGCAGCCGCTGCAGATCCTTCTGGACCAGACCCCCGAACGCGCCAACGGCGAAAGAGATCAGCGAGATCAGGATCAGCACCTGGGCCCACTGGTCGTGAGAGCCGCCGAACGCACCTTCCAGCGTCCGCGCAATCAGCACCATGGCCGCCACCTTGGGGGCCGTGGCGAACAGGGCCACAACCGGCGTCGGTGCACCCTCATAGACGTCCGGCGTCCACATGTGGAACGGCGCGGCGGAGACCTTGAAGGCCAGGCCGCAAATCAGGAACACGAGGCCGAAAATCAGGCCCGTGGACTCGTTGGCGGCGGCATAGGCGGCGATCTCATCGAACCGCATCGAACCGGTGAAGCCGTAGATCAGGCTCGCGCCGTACAGCAGCAGGCCGGACGAAAGGGCCCCAAGGACGAAATACTTCAGACCCGCCTCGGACGCCTTCAGGTCGTCGCGATGGTAGGCCGCGAGCACATAGAGGGCCAGCGAGTGCAGTTCGATGCCGACGTAGAGCGAGATCAGGTCACCCGACGAGGCCATCATCCCCATGCCCGCCGAGGCCAGTACGATCAGGACGGGGTATTCGAACCTGGCGATCTTCGCGCGACGCATCCAGCCGTCGCCAAGCACAATGGCTACGGCGCTGGACAGAAAGATCAGGGCCTTGCCGTAGACGGCCAGAGGGTCGGCCACATAGGCACCGTTGAAGGCCATACCCAGCGGGCCGGTGACGGTCACGGCGGTAGCGGCTACCAGCACGGCCACCGACAGGATGGAAATCAGACGCGCACTTTTCTCGCCCAGGAAGGCACCGAGCATCAGCAGCACGAGTCCGCCGACCGCGAGCGTGCTCTCGGGAGCGGACAGGCGCAGGGCGAAATCAAGATCTGGCATCATCGTCTCACCCGCCGATCGCGGCGCGATAGGTGGTCGTCAGGGCCTCGACCGAGGCGGCGGTATAATCCAGCACCAGACCGGGCTGGAAGCCCAGCCACAGGGTGCCGATGATCAGCGGGGCGAAGATCAGCAGTTCGCGCTTGTCGACATCGGTGATCGCCTTCATCGCCGGGTTGGTGATCTCGCCGAACATGACGTTGCGATAGAGCGTGAGCGCATAGACGGCCGAGAAGATCACGCCCGAGGCGGCGAACAGGGCCGTCCAGGTCGATACCTCATAGATGCCGACCATGGTCAGGATCTCCCCGATAAATCCCGAGGTCCCCGGCAGGCCGACATTGGCCATGGTGAAAAGCATGAAAATGGCCGCAAACCAGGGCATGCGCGCGGTCAGGCCGCCGTACAGGGCAATCTCGCGCGTGTGCATCCGGTCATAGACCACGCCGACGCAGAGGAAGAGCGCGCCCGAGATCAGGCCGTGGCTCAGCATCTGGAACACGGCACCCTGCACGCCCTGATCATTGCCGGCGAAGATTCCCATGGTCACGAAACCCATGTGCGCGACCGATGAATAGGCGATCAGCTTCTTCATGTCCGTCTGCCGGAAGGCGACCAGCGAGGTGTACACGATGGCGATGGCCGAGAGGGCGAACACCAGCGGCGCGAAAGTCTGCGACGCTTGCGGGAACATGGGCAGGTTGAACAGCAGGAAGCCGTAGCCGCCGAGCTTCAACAGGATGCCGGCCAGAATGACCGACCCGGCGGTAGGAGCCTGGACGTGGGCGTCGGGTAGCCAGGTGTGCACCGGCCACATCGGCATCTTGACCGCGAAGGAGGCGAAGAAGGCCAGCCAGAGCAGCGGCTGCACCGTCGGACTGAAGGCGTATGCCTTGAGCGCCGGGATGCTGGTGGTGCCGGTCTCGGCCGCCATCCACAGCATGGCCAGCAGCATCAGCACCGACCCCAGCAGGGTGTAGAGGAAGAATTTGTACGAGGCGTAGATCCGGTTCGCCCCGCCCCACACCCCGATGATGATGAACATCGGCACCAGGGTGCCTTCGAAGAACATGTAGAACAGGAACAGGTCCAGCGAGGTGAACACCCCGATGACCAGGGTTTCCAGCACCAGGAAGGCGATCATGTAGTCGACGACCCGGTCCTTGATCGTGGTCCAGCTGGCCAGAATGCAGATCGGCATGAGGAAGGCCGTCAGCAGCACGAACAGGATCGAAATCCCGTCCACGCCCATGTGGTACTGGGCACCAACGAACCAGACGTATCGCTCGACAAACTGATAGGCAGCGCTGGACGGATCGAAATTCGCGACGAGCACGATCGAGACGGCCAGGGTCACGAGTGTCGTCAGCAGGGCGATCCAGCGCGCCGCGCCGTCTGCACCCGCCTTGTTGAACAGGCGCGCCAGCAGGATCAACCCCGCGCCGACCAGCGGCAGGAAGGTGACGACGCTCAGGATATAGGGGATCTGGGGCAAGATCAGGCTCCCCACGTATAGATGGCAAAGGCGAGGAAGCCGGCGAGGCCGAGCAGCATCACAAAGGCGTAGAAATAGACATAGCCGGACTGGAAGCGGCTCAGGCCGCCCGCGAGTTTCCGTGACAGCCAGGCCATGCCGTTGGGCCCGCCGCCATCGATGATCTTCACGTCGCCGACCTTCCAGAACAGGTCACCGACCGCCCGCGCACCCTTGACGAACACGACGTCGTACAGCTCGTCGAAATACCATTTGTTGTAGAGGAAGCCGTGCACGATGCCGCCCCGGTCGGCCATCCGACGCGCCATGCCTTCCTTCATCACATATAGCCAGAAGGCGGCGAAACTGCCGATCAGGGTCAGGATCAGCGGCGACCATTTCACCCAGACCGGAACGTAGTGGCTGTCGTGCAGGACGTGGTTGGCCTCTGAGACGAAGATCGCCCCACGCCAGAAATCATGCTCGTAATCGCCGATGAACCAGGGGGCGAATACGAAGCCCGCAGCGATCGCCCCGACTGCCAGCAGGAGCAGCGGCACCAGCATCACCGGCGGGCTCTCATGCGGCTTCAGCGGGCCGTGGTGGGCGTGATCGTCATGAGCATGGTCGTCATGAGCATGGTCGTCGGCATGCTTGGCGTGGTGGTCGTCGACGTGATCATCATGCGCATGATCGTCGTGATGCGCGTCCTTCCAGACCGGCTTGTTGTGGAAGGTCATGAACACCAGACGCCATGAGTAGTAGGCGGTCAGGCCGGCGGCGAGGATGCCTACGAAGAAGGCGAACAGGCCCATGGCCGAATGGCCGTTGGTGAACGAGGCGAAAGCACTCTCGATGATGGAGTCCTTGGAATAGAAGCCGGCCAGACCACCCACCCCGGGAATGCCCAGGCCGGTGATGGCGATGGTGCCGATGGTCATGACCGCATAGGTGACGGGCAGCAGCTTCCAAAGCCCGCCCATCTTCCGCATGTCCTGCTCGTGGTGCATTCCGTGGATCACCGAGCCGGCACCGAGGAACAGCAGGGCCTTGAAGAAGGCGTGGGTGAACAGGTGGAACATGGCGGCCTGGTAGGCACCGACGCCCGCCGCGAAGAACATGTAGCCGAGCTGCGAACAGGTCGAATAGGCGATCACCCGTTTGATGTCGTTCTGGGCCAGGCCGACAGTGGCGGCGAACAGGGCCGTGACCGCGCCGGCCAGGGCAATGATGGCCGAGGCGACCGGGGCGTATTCATAGATCGGCGACAGCAGGCAGACCATGTAGACGCCGGCGGTGACCATGGTCGCCGCGTGGATCAGGGCTGAAACCGGGGTCGGGCCCTCCATGGCGTCGGGCAGCCAGGTGTGCAGGAAGAACTGGGCCGACTTGCCCATGGCACCCACGAACAGCAGGGCACCGGCGAGATCGAGTGCCGACCAGGTGTGACCGAGGAAGACCCAGCCCGTTCCGGCCTTGGCGGCGATCATGGGGAACAGTTCGGCGAACTGGATCGTGCCGAACATCCAGAACACCGTCAGGATGCCGAGGGCGAAGCCGAAGTCGCCGACGCGGTTGACCACAAAGGCCTTGATGGCGGCGGCGCTGGCGGTGGACTTCTTGTACCAGAAACCGATCAGCAGATAGGACGCCAGCCCCACCCCTTCCCAGCCGAAGAACAGCTGCATGAAGTCGGCGGCGGTCACCAGCGCCAGCATGGCGAAGGTGAACAGCGAGAGGTAGGCGAAGAACCGCGGCTTGTCGGGATCCTCGGCCATATAACCCCAGGAATAGAGGTGGACGAGCGAGGACACGCTGGTGACCACGACCAGCATCACCGCCGAAAGGGCGTCGATACGGATCGACCAGACCGACTGGAAATCGCCGACGTTGATGAACGGGAACAGCTCTACCGTGAAGGCTTCAAGCCCGCCCCAGGTCCATTGGCTGAAAACGATCCAGGCAACAGCGCACGAGAAGAACAGCAGGCCGGTGGTGATCGATTTGGAAACCAGGTCGCCAAGCCGCCGGCCGCTCAGGCCGACGATGACGGCGCCCAGCAACGGCGCGAAGACGCCCAGGGTGACAAGAAGCGCGAGATCCACGGTCAGCCCTTCATCACGGAGGCGTCATCAACCGCGATGTCGCCGCGGTTTCGGAAGAAGGTCACCAGAATGGCAAGGCCGATGGCGGCCTCGGCCGCGGCCACGGTCAGGACGAACATGGCCATGATCTGCCCCTGCACGTCATTGAGATAGGCCGAGAAGGCGACGAAATTGATGTTCACGGCCAGCAGGATCAGCTCGACAGACATCAGGATGATGATGACGTTCTTGCGGTTCACGAAGATACCGAAGACGCCGATGGTGAACAGGATCGCGCCCACCGCCAGATAGTGCTGCAAGGTGATGTCCATCAGACCAGATCCTCGGGGGTGACGCCGGCACCGGTGGTCACGGACTTGACCTCCATGGCCTTCTTCGCGTCGCGACCGACCTGACGGGCGATATTCTGACGCTTGATGCCGGGCTTGTGGCGCAGGGTCAGGACGATGGCCCCGATCATGGCGATCAGCAGCACGATCCCCGATGCCTGGAAGATGTAGACATAGTCCGTATACAGGACCCGTCCGATCGCCTCGACGTTCGACATATCCGCCGTAGCCGCAACGGGGCCGCTCGCGTCGGCGGCCGCGCCACCGCTCACGACGGCGAAGGAAATCACGATCATCTCGACCAGCAGTATGCCCGCGACGATCGCCGCCAGCGGCAGATAGCGGGCGTACCCCTCGCGCAGGCGCACGAAGTCGACGTCCAGCATCATGACCACGAACAGGAACAGCACCGCGACGGCGCCCACATAGACGACCACCAGCAGCATCGCGAGGAACTCCGCACCGAGCAGGACGAACAGCCCCGCTGACGAGAAGAAGGCCAGGATCAGCCACAGCACGCTGTGCACGGGGTTCTTCGCTGTGACGACCATCAGGCCGCCCAGCACGGCCACCGTGGCCAGCAGATAGAAGGCAATGCCTTGCAACATCGGAGGCCTCGGCCCCTTTCGGTTAATGGAGGACGATCCCCTTCGGAATCGCCGTCCTGTTCAGCGTCTGCGCCTTAACGGTAAGGCGCGTCGAGTTCCAGATTCTTCGCGATCAGTCTTTCCCAGCGGTCGCCGTTCGCGAGCAGCCGGTCCTTGTCGTAGAGCAGCTCCTCGCGCGTCTCGACCGTGAACTCCGAGTTCGGGCCCTCGACGATGGCGTCGACCGGGCAGGCCTCGGCGCACAGGCCGCAGTAGATGCATTTGACCATGTCGATGTCGTAGCGGGTCGTGCGGCGGCTGCCGTCGGCGCGCGGTTCGGCCTCGATGGTGATGGCCTGGGCCGGGCAGATGGCCTCGCACAGCTTGCAGGCGATGCAGCGTTCCTCGCCGTTCGCATAGCGGCGCAGGGCGTGCTCGCCCCGAAACCTAGGCGATTGCGGATTGCGCTCGAACGGATAGTTCACCGTGGCCTTGGGACGGGCCATGTATTTCAGCGACAGGCCGATCGCGCCGACAGCATCGATCAGAAGCGCGCCCTTCGCAGCCTGGACAAGACGGTTGAACATTACTGGCTGGCTCCGGAAACACCGCGGCAAAGCTGTTCCTTGCGCGGATCCTCTGGTCGGGTGATGGCACACAGCCGCGCGCGCTCGGCCTCCTGCCGCTGGATGCGTTCCTGGCGTTCCTGCCACTGCCGCGGCGAAACCGGTTCGGCCTCATAGGTCGGGATGGTGCAGGCGGCCGTCGCGGCGACCAGCAGGGCGATAGCGAGGATCCGGCTCACAGCAGGCCCACCTTTGTTGCCACGAGCCAGCCCGCTACAATGACCACGCAGACCAGCGAGGTCGGCAGGAAGATCTTCCAGCCCAGACGCATCAGCTGGTCATAGCGGTACCGGGGCACAAAGGCCTTCACCAGGGCGATCATGCAGAACCAGAACACGGTCTTGCCGAGGAAGGTGACCAGATAGATCCCCTGCTCCAGCCAGCCCGGCAGGCTGTCCAGCCAATACTGCGGCACGCCCGGATTCCACCCGCCGAAAAACAGCAGGGTGATCATGGCGCACATGAAGACGATGTTGGCGTATTCGCCGATCATGAACAGCAGGTACGGGGTCGAGCTGTATTCGACCTGATAACCGGCCACGAGCTCGGACTCGGCCTCGGGCAGGTCGAAGGGCGGACGGTTGGTCTCGGCGAGGGCCGAGACGAAGAAGATGATCGCCATCGGCCACATCACCACGATCAGCGGCCAGGTCCCCGCCCCGCCGCCGAAGGCGAACCAGTTCCAGAACATGCCCTGCTGCTGCGTCACGATCGTGGTCAGGTTCATCGAACCGGCCAGCAGAATGACGTTGATGATCACCAGGCCGATCGAGACCTCATAGGACACCATCTGAGCCGCGCTGCGCAGCGAGCCGAGGAACGGATATTTCGAGTTCGAGGCCCAGCCGCCCATGATGATGCCGTAAACACCCAGCGAGCTGATCGCGAAGATGTAGAGGATCCCGACGTTCAGGTCAGAGATGACCCACCCGGGCGCGAACGGAATGGCCGCCCAGGCGATGAAGGCCAGGATGAAGGTCAGCAGCGGCGCCAGCAGGAAGACCACCTTGTCGGCACCCGCCGGCACGATGATTTCCTTCAGAACGAATTTGAAGAAGTCGGCAAAGGACTGCAGCAGGCCAAACGGGCCGACCACGTTAGGGCCCTTGCGCATCTGCACGCCGGCCCAGATCTTCCGGTCCGCCAGCAGCAGAAAAGCCAGCGAAATCAGAATTCCGACGGTGACAAGCAGGATGCCGCCGGCAGTGGCGAGGGTCCAGCCGAGAGGTGTGGTCCAGAAGTCCATCGCGCCTTACTCCGCCGCCATCGCGACCGGGGCGATCCGCTGGGCGGACAGCTCGGCCATCGTCGCGCTGGCGCGCGTGATCGGGTTGTTCAGATAGGGATCGCGCACGGCTGAAACGAAGGCTGTGTCGCCCAGATCACCCTTCTTGCCCAACGATCCAACGTCGAACGATGCAGGGGAAGGCAGATAATCGATCCGGCCGAAGGTCGGGTGGTCCGCCATCAGTTTCGAGCGCAGCGCGTCGAGCGTGTCGTACGGCAGGGTCTGGCCGACCATGGCCGAGAGGGCGCGCAGGACGGCCCAGTCTTCCTTGGCCTGACCTTTGGGGAAGGTGACCCGTTCAGCCATCTGCACCCGACCCTCGGTATTGACGTAAAGGCCGGTCTTTTCCGTATAGGCCGCGCCCGGCAGGATCACGTCCGCACCATGAGCACCGCGGTCGCCGTGGCTGCCCAGATAGACGCGGAAGGCGTTTGACCTGGACAGATCGATCTCGTCTGCACCGAGCAGGAACAGTACGTCCAGCGCGCCCTTGGCCGTCATCTGGGCTGCTGCAAGACCGCCTTTGCCCGGAACAAAACCCATGTCGAGGCCGCCCACGCGCGCAGCTGCGCTATGCAGGACGTTAAAGCCGTTCCAGCCATCCGCGACCACACCGACCTTCTTGGCCAGGGCGCCGAGCGCGTTCAGCACGGCCGCGCCGTCCGGACCAGACAACGCACCCGCGCCAACGATGATCGCCGGGCGTTCGGCCTTCGACAGGAAGTTCAGCGCTGCCCTCGGCAGCTTGGACAAGGCCTTCGAACCGGCACCGAGCCAGTTATAGTCATACGTCAGATTGACCTGTTCGCCGATGAGGCCGATCCCGGTCTTGCCCGTCAACCAGGCCTTGCGCAGGCGGGTGTTCAGCAAGGGTGCCTCGGTCCTCGGATTGGCACCCACGATCAGCACGGCGTCGGCATTCTCGACACCGGCCAGACCCGAGTTGAACAGCCAGCCCTCTCGGGGGCCATGTCCCAGCGCACTTCCGTCCTGACGGCAGTCGGTGTTGGCCGAGCCCAGCGCGCGGAAAAGGTCCAGCGCCGCCTTCATCGATTCCGCATCCTGCAGGTCGCCCGCGATCACGCCGATACGGTCAGAAGGCGCCGCGTTCAGCTTCGCAGCAACGACACCCAGCGCCTCGTCCCAGGATGCGGCGCGCAGCTTGCCGTTCTCGCGAACATAGGGCTTGTCCAGCCGCTGGCGCTGCAGGCCATCGACCGCATAGCGGCTGATGTCCGACAGCCACTCCTCGTTGATGCCCTCATTCACGCGCGGCAGGATCCGCATGACCTCGGCACCCTTGGCGTCGGCACGGATGTTGGAGCCCAGGGCGTCCATGACGTCGATGGTCTCGGTCTTCTTCAGCTCCCACGGACGGTAGTGGAACTGCCACGGCCGATGGGTCAGGGCACCGACCGGGCACAGGTCGTTGACGTTGCCCGACAGCTCACTGTCGATATTCTTCTCAAGATAGGTGGTGATCTCGGCGTCCTCGCCGCGGGAGATCATGCCGATGTCCGGCACCCCGGCCACTTCGGTGATGAAGCGGACGCAGCGGGTGCACTGGATGCAGCGGGTCATGAAGGTCTTGACCGTCGGCCCCATGTTCTTTTCTTCGACCGCGCGCTTGTTCTCCGCATAGCGGGAGCCGTCGCGGCCATAGCCCATGGCCTGATCCTGCAGGTCGCACTCGCCGCCCTGGTCGCAGATCGGGCAGTCCAGCGGGTGGTTGATGAGCAGGAACTCCATCACCCCTTCGCGGGCCTTCTTGACCATCGGCGTGTCGGTGAAGATCTCCTGCCCCTCGGCAGCCGGAAGGGCACACGAGGCCTGCGGCTTCGGCGGTCCGGGCTTCACCTCGACCAGGCACATGCGGCAGTTGCCGGCGATCGACAGCCGCTCGTGATAGCAGAAGCGCGGAATCTCCTGTCCGGCGCGTTCGGCGACCTGGAGCACGGTCATACCGGGCTCGAACTCGACTTCTACGCCGTTGACTTTAGCGATAGGCATCAGCGGGCCTCTTGTTCGACGGCATCGGCCGCCGTCGGTACATTGACGGTCACGGACTGGCCATTGCGGAACAGATCCGCACCGGCCTCGTCCATCCGGCATTCGAAACTCAACACGCCGCCATCCACAGGAGCCGCCCAGGATACGGTCGCCCGGGCCGCGCCCTGCGCCTCATACCGGACGGAGGCCCCGGCCTGACCGAACTGCTCGGACACGCGGTCACGGCAGGCCTGCTCCAGAAGCGCTGCTGGCCGGACCAAGGGCCCAGGGGCCGGCGCAGGCGTCGCTGCCTCCGGTGCCGACACCGGTCCCTCGGCAGCCTCTGGCGTGGCCGGTACCTTGCAGGCCCCCAGCGCCAGGAGCACGATCAGGGCGGGGTGAAGACGCATGTCCCTACTCAGCCGCGATCGCATGGCCGGCGAAGTTCGCGCGGCGGCTGCGGTAGGAGGAAATGCGTTCCTCGATCTCGTGACGGAAATGCCGGATCAGCCCCTGCACCGGCCAGGCGGCGGCGTCGCCGAGGGCGCAGATGGTGTGGCCCTCGATCTGGGTCGAGACTTCCAGCAGCAGGTCGATCTCGGAAGGGTCGGCCTCGCCTATCGCCATCCGGTCCAGCACGCGCCACATCCAGCCCGTGCCCTCGCGGCACGGCGTGCACTGGCCGCAGCTCTCATGCTTGTAGAAATAGCTGATCCGGGCGATGGCGCGGACCAGGTCGGTCGACTGGTCCATGACGATCACCGCCGCAGTGCCGAGGCCTGAGCGCATCTCACGCAGACTGTCGAAATCCATCAGCGCGGTTTCGCTCATCTCGCGCGTGATGAGCGGCACCGAGGAGCCGCCAGGGATGATCGCCTTCAGATTGTCCCAGCCGCCGCGCACGCCGCCGCAATGATCTTCCAGCAACTGACGCAGCGGGATAGACATCGCCTCTTCGACATTGCACGGCCGGTTCACATGGCCACTGATCGACATGATCTTGGTGCCGGTGTTGTTCGGCCGGCCGAAGCCCGCGAACCACTCGGCCCCGCGCCGCAGGATAGTGCCGACGACGGCGATCGATTCGACGTTGTTGACCGTGGTCGGGCAGCCGTACAGGCCGGCACCGGCGGGGAACGGCGGCTTCAGACGCGGTTGGCCCTTCTTGCCCTCCAGGCTCTCCAGCAGGGCCGTCTCCTCGCCGCAGATGTAGGCTCCTGCACCGTGGTGGATGTAGACGTCGAAATCCCAGCCGTGGATGTTGTTCTTGCCGATCAGCTTGGCCTCATAGGCCTGCCTGACCGCCGCCTCCATACGCTGACGTTCCAGAACATATTCGCCGCGCAGATAGATGTAACAGGCGTGCGCCTGCATCGCGAAGCTGGCGATCAGACAACCCTCGATCAGCAGATGCGGATCGTGGCGCATGATCTCCCGGTCCTTGCAGGTTCCCGGTTCGGACTCGTCGGCGTTGACGACCAGATAGTGCGGCCGGTCCTTCACCTCCTTGGGCATGAAGGACCACTTCAGGCCGGTCGAGAAGCCGGCGCCGCCGCGTCCGCGCAGGCCCGAGTTCTTGATGTTGGTGATGATCCAGTCCCGCCCGAGGTCGAGCATGTCCTTGGTCGCGTTCCACGCGCCGCGATTCTTCGCTCCCTCCAGCGTCCAGTCATGGAAGCCGTACAGGTTGGTGAAGATTCTGTCCTTGTCTTCGAGAACGCCGATCATCGGTAGTCCCTCCGGACGCAGGCCGTCGAGCGGACCCCGGCCGCGCGGGCGCGACATTTCGCTGCGGCGGTCGCGGCGGGATTCGCGCTCAGCTCGGTTAGGGATGTTCTCGGTTGGACTGGGTGCATTTCGTTCAGGCGCATTCGGCTTGGCGGGCGCGGAAGGAGCGGGCGCTCCGGTCGCGGGTTGCGGCGGTTGCGGCGGCTGGGCGCCGCCAATCGACATGGTCGTGACCCCGATCAGATTGGCCAGCACCAATCCCGTCCGCCGGACGAACCCCTTGAAACCGGTGGACGGAATCCGCCCCGAACCGCGGTCGAACACCATAACACTCCCCCAAACTTGAGCTCATGCACTGTGACGGCGATTGCTGACGGGTGTGCGACGGAAGAAACATCACACATCCTCGCGCATGCGCTGGCGATGATAGCGGGTGCGCAGGAAGATGGCGGTGAGCATCAGGGCCCAGCCGAGCGCAAGAGCGGCGTAGCCCACCCCGTGCAATATCGGCCCGAAAGCACCGGCGGCCCATACGGCGATTGCTCCCCCGACGACGAGGGCAAAGCCGGCCAGACGCTGGTTGCGTCCGACCATCCGCAGCTCGGCGCGATAGGCCCTGACCTTGGCGTCATCGGTCAGATCGGGTCCGGTCATGCCGTCACCGGATCGCTGTTTGGCAGCTTCCCGATCGGCCTCGCGGCTGAGCCGTCATAGAGTTTGGGGTCGGTCAGGGTCAGGGCCCCGCCTTCCGGCTCCGAGCTCTTGCGGCCGACACGGCTGCCCGGCTTGGGCCGCTTGCCCGCCGCAAAAGCGTCGATGATCTCGGCCATGGTTTCGGCAGTCAGGTCTTCGAAATAAAAATCGTTGATCTGGGCCATCGGCGCATTGGCACAGGCACCGAGGCATTCGACCTCCTGCCAGGTGAAGCGCCCGTCAGCACTCAGCGTATCCTTCGGACCGATCTTGCTCTTGCAGACCGCCATCAGCTCGCCAGCGCCGCGCAGCATGCAGGGCGTGGTGCCGCAGACCTGGATCAGGGCGGCCGAACCGACCGGCTCCAGCATGAACATGGTGTAGAAGGTCGCGACCTCCAGCACCCGGATGTAGGGCATGCCCAGCAGCTCGGCGATGGCGCGGATGGCAGGCTCGGAGACCCAGCCTTCCTGCTTCTGCACCAGCCACAGGATCGGGATCACCGCCGACTGGCGGCGGTCGACCGGATATTTGGCGATCCACCAGTTTGCTTTCACCTTCGTCGCCCGGGTGAAGGCGAACGAGGCGGGCTGTTCCTTGGCGAGACGACGAACGCTCATCGGTCCACTTCTCCGAAAACGATGTCGAGCGAGCCCAGGATGGCCGAGACGTCGGCCAGCATGTGGCCGCGGTTCATCCAGTCCATGGCCTGCAGCGAGCGGAAGCCCGGGGCCGAAATTTTGACGCGATAGGGTTTGTTGGTGCCGTCCGAGACCAGATAAATGCCGAACTCGCCCTTGGGCGCCTCGACCGAGGCATAGACCTCACCCTCCGGCGTGCGGAAGCCCTCGGTATAGAGTTTGAAGTGGTGGATCAGGGCTTCCATCGACCGCTTCATCTCACCGCGCCGCGGCGGAACGATCTTGTTGTCCTCGACCATCACCGGCTCGCCGGGGCAGTTGCGCAGCAGGTGGATGCACTGCTCCATGATGTGCACCGACTGCTTCATCTCCTCGATGCGGCAGAGGTAGCGGTCCCAGCAGTCGCCGTTCTTGCCGACGGGAATGTCGAACTCGAGGTCGGCATAGCATTCATAGGGTTGCGACTTGCGCAGGTCCCAGGCGATGTCCGAGCCGCGCAGCATCACGCCGGTGAAGCCCCAGTCCAGCGCCTGCTGCTTCGACACGACGCCGATGTCGACGTTGCGCTGTTTGAAGATGCGGTTCTCGGTGACGAGCGACTCGATGTCCTTCAGCGCCGCCGGGAATTCCCGGCACCAGCGGCCGATGTCGTCGATCAGCTCCATCGGCAGGTCCTGATGGACGCCACCGGGGCGGAAATAGTTGGCGTGCAGACGGGCTCCCGAGGCGCGCTCGTAGAAGACCATCAGCTTTTCGCGTTCCTCGAAGCCCCACAGCGGCGGGGTCAGGGCGCCGACGTCCATGGCCTGGGTGGTCACGTTCAGCAGGTGCGAGAGAATGCGGCCGATCTCGGAATACAGCACCCGGATCAGCTGGGCCCGGTAGGGCACGTCGACGCCGAGCAGCTTTTCGATGGCCAGGCAGAAGGCATGCTCCTGGTTCATCGGCGCGACATAGTCGAGCCGGTCCAGATAGGGCACGTTCTGGAGGTAGGTCCGGGCCTCCATCAGCTTCTCGGTGCCGCGGTGCAGCAGGCCGATGTGCGGATCGACGCGGGTAACCAGCTCGCCGTCAAGCTCCAGCACCAGACGCAGCACACCGTGCGCAGCCGGGTGTTGCGGGCCGAAATTGATCGTAAACTTCCTGTCGTCCAGCGCGCGGGCGTGGTCGGTCAGGCCGTCATCGAAGATGTCGGTGGCACCGATCGGGGTAGCAGGGGCGTGGCCGTCAGCCATCAGCGGAATCCTCGTCGTGCGATCGCGCCTTGCGGGTCAACGCCACCAGCCAGCCCAGGGCCAGCGTCAGGAGGCCCATGCTCGAAACAGCGGCAGTCGAAAGCTCCCAGTTGCCGGTCAGCACCGCCAGCGCCAGCGGCGTCGACAACAGCACTGCCGAAGCGCCCAGCAGCGCGCTTTGCAACTCGCCGGCCGAAAGCCGTCGAATTCCGGCACCGACCGCCAGACAGACCACGGCGACCATGATGGCAACGCCCAGCGACTGCAGTTGCGCCGGCTCCACCTCGGGGGGCCGCGTGAACCAGCCCGTCAGCCGCGCTCCGAGCGTGAACAGAAAGGCCGTCGAAAACGTCACCAGAAAGAATGAGGACGCCGACCGGATGGCTGTGCGATTCAGGGCCATGGATCATCCCGCCTTCTCGTCGCCGGGCAGGGTCGTCGCCGGATATTCGGCGCCTTCCCAAGGCGACAGGAAATCAAAGTTCCGGAACTCTTGGGTCAGTTTTACGGGTTCATACACAACCCGCTTATGCTCCTCGTCGTACCGCACTTCGACATACCCGGTCATCGGGAAGTCCTTTCGGAGCGGATGCCCCTGGAAGCCATAGTCGGTCAGCAGCCGGCGCAGGTCGGGGTGACCCGAGAAGAGCATGCCATACATGTCGAAAGCCTCGCGCTCGAACCAGTCGGCGCAAGGATAGACCCCGACCGCGCTGGGCACGGGCTGGACCTCATCCGTGGTCAGCTTGACCCGAACGCGCGCGTTCCGGGTCATGGACAGCAGATGATAGACGACCTCGAACCGCTCCTCACGATCCGGGAAGTCAACACCGCAGAGATCAAGCAGCTGCTGGAAACCGAACCGGTCCCGCAGTGCTGCCAGCACCTCGAGGATGTTGTCACGCGTGGCGACCAACGTCAGCTCGCCGAAAGCAACCTGGGCCTCGACGCCCAGCACCGCGACCATCTCGGTCCCGAGCGGCGTCAGCGCAGTTTCAATCTCCGCAATACGGGCGAGCGCGTTCATCGGTCGATCGTCCCGGTCCGGCGGATCTTCTTCTGCAATTGCAGCAGCCCGTACAACAGCGCCTCCGCTGTCGGCGGGCAGCCGGGAACATATACGTCCACCGGCACGATCCGGTCACAGCCGCGCACGACGCTATAACTGTAGTGGTAGTACCCGCCGCCGTTGGCGCAGCTGCCCATGGACAGGACGTAGCGGGGATCCGGCATCTGATCGTAGACCTTGCGCAAGGCCGGGGCCATCTTGTTGGTCAGGGTGCCGGCCACGATCATCAGGTCCGACTGACGCGGACTGGCACGCGGGGCCATGCCGAACCGCTCCATGTCGAAGCGCGGCATCGAGGCCTGCATCATCTCCACGGCGCAGCAGGCCAGACCGAACGTCATCCACATCAAAGAGCCGGTTCGGGCCCAGTTGATGACGTCGTCCAGCGAGGTTGTGATAAAGCCGCGCTCGCCCAGCTCGGCATTCACGGCCTCGAAGAATTTGTCGTGGATGGCGGGATCGTATCCCTCCACCGACGATCGGGCCCCGGTGTTGAACATCGTCGTGCTCATCGGGGTGGCCAGACGCGAAGAGGCGGGCCCCACGGGCGAAGCACCCTGGTTGCCAACGCCGATCAGCGGGCCGGTATTGGTCGTCACTCCCATTCGAGCGCGCCCTTCTTCCATTCGTAGATGAAGCCGACAGTGAGCACGCCGAGGAAGACCATCATCGACCAGAAGGCGAACACCATACCCGCCTGCGACAGGTCAAACATCGACACCGCCCATGGAAACAGGAAGGCCACTTCCAGGTCGAAGATGATGAAAAGGATGGAGACCAGATAGAAGCGCACATCGAACTTCATGCGCGCGTCGTCGAAGGCGTTGAAGCCGCACTCATAGGCCGACAGCTTCTCGCTGTCCGGGTTCTTCGGGGCCAGAACCCAGGCTGCGAGCATGAAGCCGAGGCCGAGAACCGCCGCGATCCCGAGAAAAATCACGATCGGCAAATATTCGAGCAGGAATGCATTCATCCGGAAGGGACCTTGTCCGCCGTCAGAGGGAGGAGCGGATTCGGCGCTTTCTAGCCTTGGAACCGCGCCCGTTCAAACCCATGCGAAGAAAGGTTTTTCTTGAGAATGGTTCGCAGAGCTCGGGACAGCATGTCGCAGGCCCGCCGCCTTGCCTCGCGCGCGCCGCTTCAGCCTATTGCCTATTGATCTGAACGCTGCCCGGGAACAACACATGACCATCGGAAGCCGGGTGCTGAATGGCATCGAACGCATCGGCAACAGGCTGCCGGATCCCGTCTTCCTTTTTCTCTGGTTCATACTGGCTCTTATCGTCCTGAGCTTGGTTGGCGCAGGCCTTGGCTGGCAAAGCGTCAATCCGGTGACTGGTGATCTGCTCCAGGCAAAAAGCCTTTTGGCACCAGAGAATCTGGAAAAGCTGTTCATCGAGATGCCGAAGACCCTGGCGGCATTTCCGCCCCTCGGGATCGTGCTGACCGTAGTCTATGGCGCAGCGATCGCTGAGCGGGCAGGACTGTTCACAACGGCGTTCCGGGGCATGCTGCTGAATGCGCCGCGCTTCATTCTGACACCGGTCGTGGCCGTGACCGGCATGGTGTCGCACCACGCCTCGGATGCGTCCTACGTCGTGGTCATTCCCCTGGCAGCCGTGATCTTCGCGGCGGCGGGCCGTCATCCTCTCGCCGGACTGGCAGCAGGCTTTGCGGCAGTATCCGGCGGATTTGCGGGCAATCTGTTCCCGGGTGCATCCGATGCCCTGATCCTGGGCATTACAGAGCCGGCCGCGCGCCTGATTGATCCGACCTATAGCGTGACCATTGCCGGAAACTGGTTCTTTTCCATCGGCATGGTGGTCGTCTTCACCCCGATCATATGGTTCCTGACCGACGCCGTGATCGAGCCGCGCCTGAAGAAGCGGTCACCCATCGAGATCGAAGGACCAAAGGCCGACGAAAAAGTGCCGCTGACACCGGCAGAGAAGCGCGGCTTGGGCTTTGCTGGCTTGACCCTCCTGGGCATGGTCGCGCTCTGGACCTTGATTCTGCTGATCCCGGGCTCGCCCTTCATTGACACGGAAGCCGGCGCCAACACGCGGTTGAACCCGCTCTACCAGTCCCTGGTCGCTTTCTTCGCCATCCTGTTCTTCCTGGCAGGCGCCGCCTATGGGGTCGGTGCCGGCACGGTAACAAGCCATCGCGACCTGGTCGTCATGATGCGCGATGGCATCGCCCAGATGGCCCCCTATATCGTGCTGGCCTTCTTCGCAGCCCATTTCGTGGCCATGTTCAACTGGTCGGGCCTGGGGCCGATCCTGGCGGTCAGCGGGGCGGAGTATCTGAAGGGCGTGGCCATGCCGACGCCGGCCCTGCTGGTCGCGGTCGTGCTGGTGTCCTGCTTTTTCGACCTCTTCATCGGCTCAGCCTCGGCCAAGTGGTCGGCGCTGGCGCCCATCGTCGTGCCGATGTTCATGCTTCTGGGCATTAGCCCGGAGATGACGACCGCGGCCTATCGGATGGGCGATTCGGTGACCAACATCGCCACCCCGCTGATGAGCTACTTCCCCCTGATACTGACCTTCGCCCAGCGATGGGATCCGCGCTTCGGTCTCGGGTCGTTGCTTTCGACCATGCTGCCCTATGCGGGTGTCTTCCTGATCGCGGGCCTGACTATGGTGGGAGCCTGGGTCGCGCTGGACCTGCCGCTGGGACCGGGCGTCGGCGTCCATTATGAGCCGCCGCCGATCCAGACCGCCCCAGTGGCGACCCCGGCACCCTGAACTGACAAACTGTCATTCCCGCGCTTGACAGTGGAAGCCGCGCCCGCCTAAACGACGCCCCTCGCCGCAGAGCACTGCCTCGCGTCGGGAATACGCGGGTGTAGCTCAGTTGGTTAGAGTGCCGGCCTGTCACGCCGGAGGTCGCGGGTTCGAGCCCCGTCACTCGCGCCATTCCCTTTGAAATCGAAAACAGGGAATGGCGCGGCCCCGCCGGGGGTCATCCGGCACGGCTGACCCCCGCGTCAGCACCGCGTCCTTCGCCACCAGTGCCTGTTCGCCTCCATCCGGCACCGCCGTGATCCAGGTGAAGGTGCAGCCTTACGTCTTCAGTTCATCCAGCAAGCCCGCGGCAGCCATCGTCTGCGGTCGGGCCTCATAAAGGATCAGCAAGCCATCCCTGTGGTCGCCCAAAGTGTTCGGCGACAGCGCGCGACGGATGGGGGTATTGCCCCTCAGGGGTTCCGGCCCGCGACCAGGACGTTCTGGACCCGGCGACCCAGCGGATCGCGGGATTGCCAGGTCTCGCCGACCTCTGCCTCGACCATCCGGGTACAGAACCGCGGGACCAACATATTGGGACGCATATTGCTCAGGCAGATCTGCTCGCCGGCGACGGACCACCGCGCCGCCAGCCGACGACCATCCGAAAACTGGGCTGCATAGGAGCCGTCTGGATTGAACCAGTGCCTGACCCAGCCGCCATCGGGGTAACGCGACACAACAGTGTTGCCGAAAACGGAACTCATTTCGGTCCGGCCCGGACTCGCGACCAGACATGCGACGGTCAGTGTCGCGACGGCAAGCGTTCGCAGCATTCCAGCCCCCTCTTCGGCCCTTCCCTGGAAAAACTATTAACAATTGGTTAGGAAAAGCCAAGCCCCAAGGTCGTGCATGCGAATAGTTGACTCTGACGTAGGGACTTCTATACGCGGGGCACGTTCGGGACAGGACTGGCGATTCCGCGCCGCCCGCTCGCCCAGAGACAGGGCGGTTCCGCGACACAGCACGACGGCCCGATGCGCGGGACGTCCCTTACCCGTCCCAAGGACCCATGACTGAATTTTCCCAGCTCGGCCTCTCGGCCACGACTCTCAAGGCCGTCGCTGACACCGGCTATACAACCGCCACCCCCATCCAGGCCTCTGCTATACCGGTCGCCCTTGCCGGGCGCGACGTTCTCGGCATCGCCCAGACCGGTACGGGCAAGACCGCCGCCTTCACCCTGCCGATGATCGACCGGCTCTCCTCGGGCCGCGCCAAGGCGCGTATGCCGCGAGCCCTCGTTCTCGCCCCGACCCGGGAATTGGCGGACCAGGTCGCCTCGTCCTTCGAGAAATACGCCAAGGGTACCAAGCTCAGCTGGGCCCTGCTGATCGGTGGTGTGTCGATGGGCGACCAGGTGACACTGCTGAACAAGGGCGTCGACGTCCTGATCGCGACTCCTGGCAGGCTTCTGGATCTGTTCGAGCGCGGCAAGGTCATGCTCAACGGCGTCGAGATCATGGTCATCGACGAAGCCGACCGCATGCTCGACATGGGCTTCATCCCCGATATCGAGCGCATTTTCAAACTGACGCCGCCACGCCGCCAGACGCTGTTCTTTTCCGCGACGATGCCGCCCGAAATCACCCGGCTGACGACCCAGTTTCTCAAGGACCCGACGCGGCTGGAGGCCTCGCGCCCGGCCCAGACCGCCGACACCATCACCCAGTATCTGGTCCGCATCCCGACCAGCGACCCCAAGGCCAAACGGGCTGCCCTGCGAGCCCTGATCGGCCGTGCGGATGTGCGCAACGGTATCGTCTTCTGTAATCGCAAGACCGAGGTCGACGTCGTCGCCAAGTCGCTGAAGCAGCACGGCTTCGACGCCGCGCCGATCCACGGCGACCTCGACCAGTCGCTGCGCATGAAGACCCTGGCCGCCTTTCGCTCCGGCGAGCTGAAGCTGCTGGTGGCCTCGGACGTCGCTGCGCGGGGGCTCGACATCCCGGACGTCAGCCACGTCTTCAACTATGATGTGTCCCACCACGCCGATGACTATGTCCACCGGATCGGCCGTACGGGTCGTGCGGGCAAGCTGGGCCAGACCTTCATGATCGTGACTCCGGCGGACGACCGGTCGCTGGACAAGGTCCTGAAGCTGATCAAGATGGACCCCGAAGAACTGGTGCTCGACGGCCTGGACTTCTCGCCCGGCAAGACACAGCCGCGTCGGGATGCGGATCGACCCGAGCGGGCCGCGCCCGGCGGGCGAAGCAAAGGTTCCCGGGCAACACTTCAGGATCCCGCCGTGGCACCGGAAGGCCTCGCTCCGGTCCCGACCGGCGACCCGTCGATAAAGGCAGCCGCAATTGAGGCGTCCACCCCGGATGCGCCGGCATCTGACCCCGCCAGGCCGCGCCGGACCCGCAGTCGCCGCGGCTCCCGGCCAATCGCAGAGGGAGCAACCGAGAGCGTCGAAATCCGGACCGCGGTACCCGACGCAGCAGTGGCCCCGACCCGGGCAGGTCCCTCTCCGGATCGGCCGGTGCAGGAGACTCACCTGCGGCAGTCAGACCGTCGAGGCGACCGCGCGGGAGCTGAGCCCAAACACTCGAACGGACGTCCATTCGGCGAGGGTGATATCCCTGCCTTCCTGCGCCGACCGGCTTCCATCAAGAGCTGAAAACACTCACATTTCATCGATCATCGAACCCGATTTAACCAGTCGTTACGGAACCGCGCATAGGGTCGGGACGAAGTCGGTCGCGTCGAGCGGTCAGTCGAGGGCTAAGTATGCCGGATCAGCTGGAAACCACACTTCGGGGACCGAAAGCCTACGGTCTGGCCCGCCAGGTCATCGAAGCTATGGAGGCTGCGAGCGTCTGGCCTACGCCACTGAATTTCGAGATCTGGGTCCACTATCTCGGTGCCCCGGAAGGCCCCCTGGGCCGGGAGGTCAGGCGCATTATAGCCGCCTCGGAACCTTTCACGGAGGCTACAGCCGAGTTGCTTGCGGCTGAGCACCTGCCTCGCGGTCGATTGACCGAAGAGATACGTGATGCCGGCCAGGTGCTCGATCGGGAACTGTCCAGCATCTCCGACGCCATCTCGAAGGCCCACAGATCACAGGCCTCCTTCGGTCAGGCCCTCGACAAGGTCGCGACGAGCATCGAGACCGCAAGCGGTGATGCCGGCCTCAAGGCCATCGTCTCCGGTCTGACCTCTGCTACCCGCCTGGTCCGACGCGAGACTGAAACGCTGGAGAAACACCTCGACACCTCCACCCGCGAGGTCGCCCGTTTGCGTGAACACCTTGAACAGTTCCGCCGCGACGCGATGACCGATTCCCTGACAAATCTGGCCAATCGCAAGGCGTTCGACGAGCATCTTGAAGCCGCCTGCGCAAAGGCCGACGGCGAGGGCGGGGCCCTGACCCTGGCCATGCTCGATATCGACCATTTCAAGCGGTTCAACGACACTTGGGGGCACCAGACAGGCGACCAGGTGTTGCGCTATGTCGCCAGCGTCATGGGCCGGGTGGCCAAGGCCCCGCGCCTTGCGGCACGCTACGGCGGCGAGGAATTCGCCATGATCTTTCCCAAGGAAAACATCGACCAGGTCCATCGGGCCCTCGAGACCATCCGCAAGGAAATCGCATCCCGCTCGCTGCGTCGCCGTTCGACGGATGACGAACTGGGTGCTGTGACCCTGTCCGTCGGCTTTGCAGAGCGGCGTCCGGATGAGACAGCCTCTTCATTGCTCGAGCGCGCCGACACCGCCCTCTACGCATCCAAGCATGCCGGCCGGAACTGCGTGACCAACGCCGACGGACTCGACAAGGCCGCCTGAAGCCTTCCGCCCGGGCCGTTTCCCGTCATAGTGGGCTGATGCGCAGCTTAAGTTTCAACGTCGCCTACTGGCTCCTTTCCATTGCCTATGCATCGGCCGCCGCCTTCGCCGCACTCGCCCCCGGACGCGCGGCGACCAGCTGGATCATCCGCCGTTACGTGAAGCGGATGGTGCAGGCCATGCGCCTGCTGGCCGGCATTCGCCTGCAGGTTCGAGGTCGCGAACGTCTGCCGGCCGGTGCCTTCATCATCGCCTCGAAACACCAGAGCTGGGGCGACGGCTTTGCGACCTACGACCAGTTCGACGACCTGGCCTTCGTCACCGGAGATCATCTGGAGAAGTTTCCGCTGCTCGGCACAGTGTTGCGCAAGCTGGGAGCCATCGTCGTCAACAACTGCGGGGGCCGCGAAGCGCGCGAGGCGCTGAAGCATCGATCGGCCGACGCCCATGCCGCCGGTCGGAAGATCCTGATCTATCCAGAGGGCAATCTGGCGAAGGTGGGCGAGAAGTTCCGCTATCGCTCCGGCGTCTGGCACATGTACCGCGACTTCGACATGCCGGTCGTGCCCCTGGCCACGAACCTCGGCCTGTTCTGGCCACAGGAAGAATTCCGCAAGAACCCCGGCACGGCAACGCTGGAGTTCCTCGACCCCATTCCGACAGGGCTGGGCAAGGAAGAATTCCTCGCCCGGCTGGAGGCCTCGGTAGAGGGCAAGACCGCCGAACTGGTGGCCGAGGCCACCGGTCAGCCAGTCAGAGCGGCGGTGCGGGTGCTCGCACCCGATGAAGCGGCAAGGGCCGCCAAGCTGGCGACAGCGGCCTAGG
>Ga0247843_1001336_pt1 | contig 50740 bp, 47 predicted proteins | sample LaCruzMarch2017__FD_192420 | JGI IMG/M metagenome (GOLD analysis project Ga0247843, IMG submission 192420) | Freshwater microbial communities from meromictic Lake La Cruz, Castile-La Mancha, Spain - LaCruzMarch2017_8m | ecosystem: Environmental > Aquatic > Freshwater > Lake | place: Spain...
GGGGCCGACCGCCCGCCGCGCCCTGCACGGCGCCATGGCCGACCAGCTGCCCGTGTTGCCCGGTGAGGTGCTGATCACCCGCACGGCCGTGATGGCGCCGGCCTGCCGCGAAGGGGACGCCGCTGCCGAGGAGCCGGATCTGCTGCTGGGCAGCAACCGGGAGCTGGTGGTGCGCGACGTGCGCCCCGAACGCTGTGAGCTGGCCGAATTCGGCGTGGAGGCCTCCCTTGGCGCCCCCGTGATCGACACCCTCACCGCCACCGTAGAGGCGGGGGAGGCCCAGCTGAACCTGCGCCTGCTGCCGCCCCTCGGCAGTGGTCCCCGGGCGAGCCTGGACGGGGTGATGGAGCAGCTGCGCCAGCAGGCCCGCGAGGCGGGCAAGAAAGACGGCAAACCCTTCTGGCGCCGTTACTTCCTGGTGCGTGACGCCTTCGCCTCCCTGGGACCGGCGGCCGTGCTCACCGTCCACCGCAGCCAGGGCAGCACCTTCGGCGAAGTCTTCATTGATGAGGACGTCTTCTGGCCCCGGGACCTGCTGCTGCGGCAGCGGCTGGTGTACGTGGCGGTGAGCCGGGCCAGCCAGGCGGTGACCCTGATGGCCGGGGCCGGTGATGCCCCCGAGCGGGAGCACTGGGAACGCTGGCTGCGGGAGGCCCACGCCGGCGCAGGGCCCGATGCGGTGGCCTGACCGGAGCCCACCGCCTACCCTCGTGGCGTTGGTTCTTACCGAGGCCCTCCGCTGAAGTCTCTGCACGCCCTATCCCGACCGCTGGCGGATCCGGCGCCCGTCCTGGGCACCACTCCATCGGCCAGCGAGTCCTCTGCCAGCCAGGCCGGAGCCATTGCCTCCGGTGGCGGCGGAGAGCTGGTCACCGAGGTGGGGGCCCTCCTCGTCGCTGCGGTCCTGGTGGGGGTGATCGTGCTGGTGCGGCGGTGGCTGAGGCTGCGCTCGCGGCCGTCGATGCCAGGGCTGCCACGGGAGCGGGTGTTGCCGTTCTCCCGCCACGGCACCCTGCATGATCCCAAGTACCTCGGCCGGATCCTGGAGGCTGAGGACCCCCCGGACGGACCCTGATCTCAGCGGGCCCGCAGCCCCTCGATCCCCTGCCAGCCGAGGTAAGCGGCCAGGCCAAAGCAGATGGCCGCCACGATCAGCTCGGCGTTGGCAAACAGCCAGTCCTTGCCCGCCTGCAGCACGGGCCGCAGGCGTTCCTGGCCCACCAGCGCCAGTCCCGCCAGGGGCAGCAGCAGCAGCAGGCCGCTGAACAGGCTGAAAACCCCCGTGGTGAGCACCTCCCGGGGCCGGCTCAACCCCGCCTCCAGCAGGCTGGCGGCGGTCTTGGCGTAAAGGAACAGATCATCCGGGCTGGACACCTGCACGGCGGCGCTGAGGCCGAGCAGCAGCGGCAGGGGCAGGGCGCAGAAGCCATCCAGCCGGCGGGTCCAGCCGGGGGGGCCACTCCCCTGGCGGCTGCCCTGCAGGCCGTTCAGGCCAAGGGCCAGCAGCGCACCGGCCCCCAGCAGGTCGAGGCCGGTGCGCTGATCGGTGCCCTGCTCCATGGTGAGCAGCAGGCCATGGCCCACGCTCAGCAGCAGGGCGATGGCCGCCGCGGAGGTGAACAGCCACCCCAGCACGAACCAGCTTCCCCTGCGCAGCGGACTGGGGCCCACCAGGATCAGCAGCAGCAGGCCGATGTGCAGCGGGCTGAAGCTGATCGCCAGGCCGAATCCGAACAGTTCACTCCAGAGGTTGGTGGTCGGCATCGCTGCGGGCCGGGGCGTCCCATTCTCCGGTGCCGTGCCACCAGGGGTGACTCAGCCGTTCAGGTGCGGACCTCAAACCAGTCGGTGCCCGCCACGGCCACCTGGCCGCTGCTGACGCCGCTCACCTGGGCCCCCCGGGGCCCCTTTTCGCACCAGAGCCGCAGCTCCTCCAGCCGATCCGGAAGCCCCTCGGCCTCCAGTTCCACCGAACCGTCGGAGCGGTTGCGCACCCAGCCGCTGAGGCCGAGGTCGATGGCCTTCTGGCGGCAGCTCACCCGGTAGCCCACCCCCTGCACCAGCCCGCGCACATTCATGCGCCAGCGCTCATGGGGCGAAGCGGTGACCCGGAGAGCGGGCTGCACGAAACGGCGTTCCTCGGCAGCGGCACGGCGCTGGCGGCGGCTCTGGCCAGTCTCGAGGGAATCGCCGGGCATCCAGCCCAGTGGAGGTGCAGCCAGGTGGCGTGAACGCTCGGAGCGGTCCATCCTTCAATCCTCGCGGGTGTTCCCCAGCCATCAAGTTGCCACAGGCCCTCCCCCCCTGCCAACTCATCGGCCAAGGGTGGTTGGGGCCGCAGCTGCCAGCGGTGGAACTCATGGCCGCTGAGGGCTTCACCGCGGCGCACCAGCAGGCCATCGGCGACGGGCACCGCCTGGCGGTAGCCGAGGCTGAGGCCACCCCGGCGGGCGCTGAAGGGGAGCAGGCCGGCCATGGAATGCCGGTTCCCGTCACCATCCTCCAGCTCCCGGCCCAGCAGCAGCAGGCCGCCGCATTCGGCCACGATCGGCAGACCGGCGCGGGCGGCGGCACCGAGGGATCCCAGGCTGCGCCGGCCGGCCGCCAGCTGGGCGGCATGCAGCTCGGGGTAGCCGCCGGGGAGCAGCACCGCCCGGCAGTCCGCCGGCAGCGGCTCGTCGGCCAGGGGACTCCAGGGCACCGGCCGCAGGCCGCAGGCCGAGAGCAGCTCCTGGGCCTCGGGGTAGCGGAAGTGGAAAGCGGCGTCGCTGGCGATCGCCACGGGCAGCGCGGGGGACGGGGTGCTGGCGGCCGAGGGGGCGGCGGTGGTTGGCTCCGGCGGGACCTGCCCCAGGCACCAGTGAATCGGATCCAGCCCATCCGGCGGACCGGCCGGTGGTGCCAGCAGGGGCCAGAGCCGGCCCAGGTCGAGGTGCTCTTCGGCCAACCGGGCCCAGATCCGCTGGCGCTCGCCCAGGTCGCCCAGCTCCCCCGGGGTGAGCAGGCCCAGGTGGCGGGAGGGTAGTTCCAGGCTTGGATGGCTGGGCAGCACCCCCAGCAGGGGAACCTCGATGGCCTCGAGGGCTTCGGCGAGCAGGCGGTGGTGCCGGTCGCTGCCGACCCGGTTGAGCACCACCCCGGCCAAGGCCACCCGGGGCGGGCCGTGGTCGCGGAAGCCGCGCACCAGGGCCGCCAGGCTGCCGGCCTGGCGCGACGCCTCCACCACCAGCACCACCGGCAGCCCGAGCAGATCGGCCACGGCGGCGGAACTGCCTTCGCTGCCGGAGCCACGGCCATCGAACAGGCCCATGACCCCCTCCACCAGCACCCGGCCGGCCCGGCCGCCATGCCAGCGGTAGCAGCGCCGCACCCACTCCTCGCCGCAGAGCAGGGGGTCGAGGTTGCGGCAGGGGCGCCCCGCCACCGCCCCCAGCAACTGGGGGTCGAGGTAGTCGGGCCCCACCTTGAAGGGCTGGATGGTCTCCCCCCGCGCCCGTGCCACGGCCGCCAGGGTGAGGCTCAACAGGGTCTTGCCGCTGCCGCTGCAGGGGGCGGCGATCAGGCAACTCATGCGATCGGGTCGGGACGGCGTCGGCGCGCCGCGAGAGGAGAGTGCTTCAGCCTGGCAGCAGGGTGACCGCCAGGGGCACGGCCGCCGCCAGCAGCGGGGAGGTGGAATCGTGGCCGCCGGAAAGCAGGCGGGCCATTTCCATCTCTTCGCTCTCCTCGGGCAGGGGCACCACCCCCTCGGCCAGCTCCATGCTCGCCATCCCCCCCGACTCCAGCCGCATGCAGCCCCCCGATTCCGAACAGAGGATCACGCACAGGGGCGGCCGGCTCACCGGTTCGCAGATCAGCCGCATGCCGACGATGGCGCCGGGGTGGGTCTTGGGCACTCCCATGGGCACGGGCATGAGCGTGAACTGGACCGCCACGCCGTCGGTGCGCTCGAACTCAGCGGTGATTCCCGGGCCCGGCCCGTCCACTTCCACCGCATAGCTGGTCACCAGGTGCCAACCCAGGCGGTCGGCGATCCAGGCCGCCAGCAGCAACCCCTTGACCGGGTGGTCCCCCTCCACGTCGATGTCGAGCTGCACCACATGGCCGAGGGCATCCCGACGGGACGGGGGGTCGAACACCATGGCCAGGGACTCGCGCCAGGTGCGCAGCCGCAGCCAGTTGAGATCGTTGACGGCCTGGCCGGAGCTGATCCGGGCCAGCATCAGATCGAGGCAGCGGCGCGGCTCCCCGAGGGAACTGTCGATCACCAGCCGCCGGGGCACCGGCGCCAGCGCCTCCAGCATCTCGGAGGGTTCATCCAGGCTGCTGTTCCACCACACCCAGCAGGGCAGGGTGTCGTCCACCAGGGTCTGGAACAGGTCGAGACTCTGCTGCAGCGCCCCCATGCCGCCGCGCAGCACCACCACGTCGCCGCAGGCGGCTCCGGCGCCACCCTCCTCCGGCAACGGGCAGTAGGCCGCCACCAGGGTCTCGAGGGGATGGCCGGGATCGAGGGTGGGGGCCAGGGTGATCAGCCGCCGCGGCATGTGGGCACTGATGGCGCTTTCAACGAACTGGCCCCGCAGGTCCTGCACCCGGTGGTCGCCATCCTTCTGGCCGATGGCCCAGGCCAGCCGGGGATCCATCGGAGCCGTGCTGAGGGGCAGGTCGGTGTCCGGCAGGGCGTGGCGGGCCGCCTCCAGCAGCTCCTTGCGCAGCAGGCCGGTGATGGGCCCATCCACCCGGCCGATGCGCACCATCTGCTGCTCGAGCCAGGAGGGCTCCCACACCACCAAGGTGAAGGTGGCGGCACCGATGGACCCCTCCAGGTCCTGGGTCCAGAGGCGCTGGAGGTAGGGATGGACCTCCTCGGGCGGCAGATCGAGGGGGGCCTGGAGGGTGAGCTGGGGAGCCATGGGGGCGCGGCAGGGGGCGGTGGTCGCTGGGCTGGGGAGCTGGAGGCAGAGGAGGGACAGGACCCGTCCCTCAGGGGCGGCGCCAGATCAGGCCGTCATCGGCCAGAAGGCCATCGGCGGCGGCCGGCCCCCAGGTGCGGGCTTCGTAGGGGTGAACCGGCAGTTGCCAGGGGGATTCCTCGATCAGGGCCAGCAGCGGCGTGTAGAGGCGCCAGGCCGCTTCCACCTCGTCGCTGCGGGTGAACAGGGTGGGATCCCCCAGCATGGCGTCGGCCAGCAGCCGGACGTAGCCCTCATCGGAGGGTTCACCGAAGGATTCGTCATAGCTGAAGGCCATGTCGACGGGGCGGCTGCGCATCCCGGAGCCGGGGGCCTTGACCTCGAACTTGAACTCGGCGCCCTCATCGGGCTGGATGCGCAGGATGAGCTGGTTGGGGGTGGGGGCGCCACCGGCGGCATCGAACAGGTGCACCGGGGCCTCCCGGAAGGTGAGCACCACCTCGCTGAGGCGCTTCGGCAAGCGCTTGCCGGTGCGCAGATAGAAGGGGACACCCTGCCAGCGCCAGTTGTTGATGGCCACCTTCATGGCCACATAGGTTTCCGTGGTGCTGTTGGCGTTCACCCCCGGCTCCTGGCGGTAGCCGGGCAGGGGCTTGGTCAGGCTGCCGCCGGCGGCGTACTGGCCCCGCACGCAGCACTTCCAGGCCTCCTCCTCGTTGGCCAGGCGGGCCGACTGCAGCACCTTGGCCTTCTCGTTGCGGATGGCCTCCGGATCGAAACGGCCGGGCGCCTCCATGGCCGTGAGGGCCAGGATCTGGGTGAGGTGGTTCTGCACCATGTCCCGCAGGGCGCCGGAGGACTCGTAGTAGCCGGCCCTCTCCTCCACCCCCACGGTTTCGGCGGCGGTGATCTGGACGCTGGAGATGTAGTTGCGGTTCCAGATCGGCTCGAAGATCGTGTTGGCGAAGCGCAGCACCAGGATGTTCTGGACCGTTTCCTTGCCCAGGTAATGGTCGATGCGGAACACCTGGCTTTCCTTGGCGCAGGCCTGCACCACCTTGTTGAGCGCCTGGGCACTGGCGTAGTCGCGGCCGAAGGGTTTCTCAATCACCACCCGGCTGCGTTCCGGATCGGCCAGCAGGCCGGCCCCGGCCAGGGCACGGCAGCCGCTGCCGTAGAACTCCGGCGACACCGAGAGGTAGAAGGTGCGGTTGCCGCGGGTGGCCCGCAACCGGTCGATGCCCTCAAGCCGCTGGCCGAGGCGCACCAGGTGGTCGGGCTGCTGCAGATCCACCGGCTCGTAGAAGAGCCCCTGGGCGAACTGCTCCCAGGCGGTGCGATGGGAGGCGATCTCCTCGGCCATGGCGGCGCCCATCTTGTCGCGGAATTCCTCATCGCTCCAGGGACGGCGGGCGCAACCCAGCACGGCGAACTCGCTGGGCAGCCGCCGCTGGCGGAAGAGTTCGAACAGCGCCGGGATCAGCTTGCGGTGGGTGAGGTCACCACTGGCCCCGAAGATGACGATGCACTGGGGCGAGATCACCCGCTCCTGGCGCAGACCCACCCGCAGGGGATTGGTGAGGATGGCGGTCATGGGGAGGGCGTCCGGTCACCCTGGTTTAACGGCTGCCCAGACATCCCGCTGCATCGCCGCCGCAGGGAGCCTGCCGGTGTGTGCATTCTCGGATCGTCGCCCAGAGAAAAGGCCCGCCGGAGGCGGGCCATGGGGGGTCAGTAGGTCTCGACGTGCCAACGGTCGGCCTTCTTGAGCTGGGGCCGCAGTTCGCTCCAGTTCAGGTCCTTGGCGGCGGCGGCGGCGGTCATGGCCTCATCGATGCCGGGCTCCATGCCACGCAGACCACACATGTACACGTGCGTCTTGGGGTTCTCGATCAGGGAGAAGATCTCATCGGCATGCTCGGTGACCCGGTCCTGGATGTACATGCGGCCGCCACTGGGGTTCTGCTGCTCACGGCTGATCGCCTTGGTGTAGCGGAAGTTCTCGGGGTACTCGGCCAGATAGCGCTGGAAGTCGTCCTCGTAGAGGAGGTTGGGGGTCTTGGGGACGCCCATGATCAGCCAGGCCTTGCCGCGGAACTGGTACTCGGGGTTCTTGGCGCGCTCGCTGGGCTCGAACATGCGGCGCAGGTAGGCCCGCATCGGGGCGATGCCCGTGCCGGTAGCCAACATGATCACGTTGGCGTCCTCATCGGGGGGCAGGAGCATCTCCTTGCCCACCGGGCCGGTGATCTTCACCTTGGCGCCGGGTTCGATGTCGCAGAGGAAGGTGGAGCAGACGCCGTTGATGGTGCTGCCGTCCTTCTCGTACTGGAGCTGGCGGACGCAGAGGGAGACGGTGCCGCCCTCGCAGTTGTCGCCGTGGCGGGTGCTGGCGATCGAATAGAGGCGCAGCTTGTGGGGCTTGCCGTTGGCGTCCTCGCCATCGGGAATGATGCCGATGCTCTGGCCCTCGACGTAGTGGAGGTTGCCTTCGGAGAGGTCGAAGGTGATGTGGTTCACCCGGCCGATGGCCCCTTCGGTCAGGAGGCTGTAGTTGCCGGTGACCGTGCCGATGAAGGGGTCCTTCGGCTTGTAGAGGTTGACCGGGACGTCGGCGTGGCTCACGGGGGCTTTTCTGGCGGGGGTGGGTGGGGCAGCCGGGGCGTCGGCGGGGGCGTCGGCGGCTTGGGTGGCGGCTTGGGTGGCGGCTTCGCTGCCGGAGGCCTGGGGTTCGGAACCGACCGGGACCTCTTCAGCGCTGATGGACCGGATCCGACCACCCTGAAGGGCGATGGTCTGCATCAGTCGCTGCAATTGGCTGAAGGGCACGGTCAGACGGCGTTCCGCCCGCCGCTGCAGACCGACGCCGAAGCCTTCGACGACAACCGTGAACATGCGGCCGTCGGACTGGGTGGCCTTGCCGGTGGAAACGCGCATGCGGGCTACGGTGCCGAAAATCGGGCTGATCATAGAGAACTCGCCTCACGCCCCCTCGGGGTGGGATCTTTGACCGCAAAGCGGAAACGCGGGCTAGTTTGTGTTCCGACACACCCTTACCGGTGCCGTCCGCTGCCACCCTCCCCCCAGCCCCGAGCGAGCTCCGATCCGTCTTGGCCCAGCCCCTGGCGTTCTTTCCCAGCCCCGTGACCCTCCCGTCCCCCGAGGCCATGGTCGCCAGAGAGGCCTGTTGTTCCCTCGATACGATCCAGCAGGAGATGGAACGGCTCCCCCAGGGCACCCGGCGCCTGGCGGTGCAGCTGCGGCTCAGTCTTGCCCCCGATTGGATCTGGTCGGTGCTCACCGACTACGACCACCTCGACCGCTTCATCCCCAACCTGGCCAGTTCCCGCCAGCTCTGGCGTCGCGGCAACCAGGTGGCCCTGGAGCAGGTGGGCACCCAGCAGTTCTGCGGCCTGCGTTTCAGTGCCCGCGTGCAGCTGGAGCTGAAGGAAGAGCCCGACCAGGGACGCCTCGCCTTCCGCATGCTGGAGGGCGATTTCCGCTGCTTCCAGGGCCTCTGGCAGGTCGGCGTCGACGACACCAGCACCTGGCTCCTCTACGACCTCACCGTGCAGGGCAAGCCGGGCATGCCGATCGGTCTGATCGAGCAGCGCCTCAAGGAGGACCTGGCCAGCAACCTGCGGGGCGTGCAGCGCGAAGCCCAGCAGCGCTTCGAATCAGGCTGATTCGGTCCAAGGCGACATCGCCTCGGACCCGTAACCGATGCATACCCCCAAGGGGATTCGAACCCCTGTCGCCTCCGTGAAAGGGAGGTGTCCTAGGCCTCTAGACGATGGGGGCGAGGCCACAGCCGGCTTTCGGCCGATCTGATGTGATGGACGCTACGGGCCGAAGGGACCCTTCGTCAAGAAAGGTCGCTGGCGCCAGGCCCGACGGCGGCGACACGATCGGGATCGGGCGAGCTCTGGCCGGTCCAGACCGGCACGGTGAAGTTGAAACAGGCGCCCTCTCCGGGCTCGGACACCACCCAGATGCGGCCGCCGTGCACCTCGGCGATGCGGCGGCAGACGGACAGACCGACGCCGAAGCCGGAGGTGGTGCCGGAGGTCTGGGGCAGCCGCACCCGGTCCTGGAAGATGCGGTGCTGCTCCTGGCGGGGGATGCCAGGGCCGCTGTCGCAGATGCTCACCTGCACCCACTGGCTGGTGCGGTGCATGAGGCTGAGGCTCACCTTACCGCCATCGGGGGTGAACTTCAGGGCGTTCTCCAGCAGGTTGAGGAACACCTGCCGCATGCGCCGCTGGTCGGCGTGGACGTCGGGCAGGTCGGCGGGGATGTCGGTGACCAGCCGCAGCCCCCGACCCACCCAGAGCTTCTCCAGCTCAAGGATCGCCTCGGCCGCCACCTGGCTCAGGTCGAGGCGCTGGGGATTGAACAGGGCCTCCCAGCGGGTGGTGCCCACCTCCAGCAGGTCGCGGGAGAGGGCCTCGATGTCATCGAGCCGGCGGTTGAGCACGTCACGGAAGCGGCTCTCGTCGATCTGGCCCAGGGCGTGGCTCTGCAGGGCCAGCTTGGCGGCGGTGAGGGGGGTGCGCAGCTCATGAGCCACCATGCGCAGCAGCCTCTCCTGGACCCCGAGCCGCTCGATCAGGGTTTCGTTCTCCTGACGCAGCACCAGCAGCTGGTCCTCGAGCTGCACCTCCCGCTGGCTGCGGCTGCCGTCGATCTCCGCCGGCCGCAGGCTGAGCCCGAGGGTGGTGACCACCTCCATCTGCTGCCAGCGGGGCAGCCAGATGCGCAGCTGCTGGGCCAGGGTGTTGCCGGCGAAGACCTGCTTGGGCAGGGGATCGAGCTTGATCAGGGCCGGGGTGGCCACCAGCCGGTGCAGTTCGAGCAGCTCGGGATGGTCGGCCGGGTCGGCCACCTGCAGCGTCAGCTTGCAGGTGCACTCTTCCGAGTTGAGAAAGCCAAGCAGGGCACGAAGATCGGCCGAGGCCATGTGGTGGCGGGCCGCCACCAGCAGCAGCTTGAGCGGTTTCTGGGCCTCAGCGCCGGCGGCGCTGGCCTCGGCGGTGGCGGCTGACACCGCCGACGTCGGGAACTCGGACTCCCCCAAGACCGGCAACGGCAGGCATGCGGCAATGCACCCAACCTTATGGGGTTCTGGGCACAACCCCATGAACCTCGCTAGGACTTCAGGCATCGCGTCCCCGTGCCCGGAAGGTCCAGCCATGACCACACCGACCCATCCCGGTCACTCCAGGGAGAAGCCCGTGCAGAGCCGCATCCGCCTCGACACCAGCCTGAGGCGTTGGTTCGCCCGCAACCTGGGGGTCTGGCGGTCGCGCCGCACCTACTTCTTCACCGAGGACGACGCGGTGCTGCGGGTGGACATGAACCTGCGCATCGAGGTCCACAGCGAACTGGTGGACGGGGATGAGGGCTACCGGTTCACCTGGTGGGCGGAAGGGCATCAGCCCTTCTTCGAGACCAAACCCGAGTACAGGGCGGAGGGGACCATGGAGGCCTGGCTGTGCGGCCACCAGCTGCGGCGCAGCTGCGGCTACCTGGCGGGGGCCCCCACCGTCAGCCAGATCCGCCAGATCGATGAGCACACCATGGCGTTCCAGTCCCACTACGACGATTGGGAGGTGCTGGAGCAGATCCGCCTGGTGGATGGGGACAACTACCGCTCCCGTTCGATCCACACCTGGCGCCACGGCAGCCTCGAGCTGGTGGAGCTGCACCACGAGATCCGGCTGGAGGCCGCCGGAGAACCGATCGGTTAAGCGCTGTCGGCACCGGAGCCATGGCGGCAGGGCCGCCTCGCGGAGCGGACTCTGCGGCGTGTGTGGCAGCTGCTGTGATGCATCACGATGGGGGTTCACGGATTTCTACCCCTTTGTCTTTCCTGCTTCGCCGCACCCGGCCGCTGCTGGTGGCACCCCTGGTGGCTATGCCGATGCTGCTGGCCCCCGTGGCGGCCCATGCCGCACCCGCCACCGCCGCTGAGATGGCTCTGTACACCCGTATCGGCGCCGTCAACGTCTGCATCTCCCGCGCCGCCGGCATCGACTTCGAGAAATCAGTGGGCATCGCCGGCGAGACCATCGCCCAGCTGATCCTCGGCCAGCACAAGGGAGAAATCCAGCAGGTGGGCACCAAGGCCCTCACCATCGAGGAACTGCGCCGCGGCGCCATCAATTCGGCCGTGCTCGGTGCCGCTGAGATCTGCCCCAAGGAAGTGCCTGCCGACGTCATGAAGAAGGTTCAGGACGCCATCAAGCAGCAGGGCGCCACCAAGCCAGCCCCCAAGTGAGGCTCTGATGGCCGTCGTGCACCTCGCCGACTACCGTCCGGCGCCCTACCGGCTCGAGCGCACCGATCTGACGGTGCGCCTGTTCGCCGACCATGCCCTGGTGGAGGCGCGACTGGCGTTCCTCCCCGGGCCTGGTGGCGAGGAGCCGCTGGAGCTGAGAGGCGTGGATCTGGAACTGCGTTCCCTGGAGCTCGACGGCGTTCCCCTGCCCGCCGAAGCGTTCCGGCTCGAGCACGACCGCCTGCTGGTGCTGCAGCCGCCCGATCGGCCCTTCCTCATCACCAGCACGGTGTGGCTCGATCCCCGGGCCAACACCAGCCTGGAAGGGCTCTACGTGAGCGGCGGGATGGTCACCACCCAGTGCGAGGCGGAGGGCTTCCGCCGCATCACGTATCACCCGGATCGCCCCGACCTGCTCAGCCGCTTCCGGGTGCGGATCGAGGCCGACCGGGACAGCTGCCCGGTGCTGCTCTCCAACGGCAACGGCATCGAGGCCGGCGCCCTGCCGCCCGGGCCCGGCGGGGAGGCCCGCCACTACGCCGTCTGGGACGACCCGTTCCCCAAGCCCTCCTACCTGTTCGCCCTGGTGGCGGGCCGGCTGGAGGAGGTGCGCGACACGTTCGTCACCGCCAGCGGCCGGACGGTGCAGTTGCGCCTGCACGTGGAGCCAGGCGATGCCCCCTTCACCGCCCACGCCATGGCGTCCCTGAAGCGGTCGATGGAGTGGGACGAGCGCGTCTACGGGCTGGAGTACGACCTCGACGAGTACAACATCGTCGCCGTGCGCCACTTCAACATGGGCGCGATGGAGAACAAGAGCCTCAACATCTTCAACTCCAAGCTGGTGCTCGCCGATGCCGCCACGGCCAGCGATGGCGAACTGGAGCGGATCGAAAGTGTGATCGCCCATGAGTATTTCCACAACTGGACGGGCAACCGCATCACCTGCCGCGACTGGTTCCAGCTGTCGTTGAAGGAGGGGCTCACCGTCTTCCGCGACCAGAGCTTCTCGGCCGATCTGCATGGCCATGCCCTCAACCGGATCGAGAACGTGGCGATGCTGCGCAACACCCAGTTTCGGGAGGATGCCGGGCCGACGGCCCATCCGGTGCAGCCGGATCAGTACCAGGCGATCGACAATTTCTATACCACCACGATCTACGAAAAGGGCTCGGAGGTGATCCGGGTGCTGCACACCCTGCTGGGGGAAGAAACGTTCCAGCGGGGCATGGCGCTGTACGTGAAGCGCCACGACGGCACCGCCGCCACCTGCGAGGACTTCGTCCAGGCGATGCAGGACGCGGCCGGCGAGCTGGACGACAACTGCCGGCTGCCCCCCTTTGATTTCGTTCAGTTCCGCCGCTGGTACCACCAGGCGGGCACGCCGGTGCTGCACGTGCGGCGCCGCTGGAACAAGGCAGCGGGAATCCTGGAGCTGTTCGTGCGCCAGTCGACCCCCGCCACCCCCGGCCAGCCCCACAAGCAGCCCCTGGTGATCCCGTTGGCCGTCGGCCTGGTGGGTCAGGCGGGCCAGCCCCTGCCGATGCGACTGGTGGCCGAGGATCCCGACCACGGCGCCGCCCCGCTGCTGGACCGCCGCTGGGGGGCGGGCACGCGCCTGCTGCTGATCGACCAGGAGGCGCAGGTGTTCCGCTTTGAGGGGCTGCCGGCCCAGTCACCGCCGCCGGCCCTCTCCCTGTTGCGCCAGTTCTCGGCGCCGGTGAAGGTGGCGCTGGGGCGGCCTTCCAGCGAACTGGTGCACCTGCTGGCCGCCGACAGCGACCCCTTCGCCCGCTGGGACGCGGGCCAGCTGCTGCTGCGGCGGGCCGTGCTGCGCCGGGCCGCCGGACGGGTGGATGGGGGCCTGGAAGAGGCGCTGATCGCCGCCTTCGAGCGGATCCTGGCCGATCCCTCCCTGTCGGAAGCCAGCCGCAGCGTGCTCCTGGCCCTGCCGGGCCTGGCCGAGCTGGAGGATGCCGCGCCGCAGCCCGATCCCCCGGCCCTGTTCGCGGCGCTGCAGGCCCTGCGTTGCCGCTTCGGGGAGGCCCTGGCCGAACCGCTGCAGCGGGCCCTGCAGCGCTGCAGCGACCAATGGTCCCTGGCCTGGCCGGAGGGGGTGGGCGACCGGATGCTGACGGCCTCGATCTGGAGCTGGCGGGTGGCAGCCGGCGACGCGTCGGTGATCGCCGCCGCCCGCTCGGCGGTGGACGGCCCGTCGATGACCCTGGCCCGGGCGGGCCTGAGGGCGCTGCAGGATCACCCGATCGCCGCCCGCCAGGAGGCGGTGGACGCCTTCTATGCCCGCTGGGAGCACAAGCCGGTGATCCTCGATTCCTGGTTCGCCCTGGAGGCCTCCGCCCCCTTCGCCGACGGCCTGGAGCGGGTGCAGCGGCTGCTCGAGCATCCGCGCTTCGATCCGGCCGCGCCCAATTCGGTGCGGGCGGTGCTGGGGGGACTGGCGGGCAATCCATCGGTGTTCCATGCCGACGATGGCAGCGGCTACCGCTTCATGGCCGATCAGATCGCCGCCCTGGACCAGCGCAATCCGATCACGGCGTCGCGCCTGGCCAAGGTGTTCAGCCGCTGGCAGAGCTACGGCCCCGGTCGCCGGGAGCGGATGCGGCAGGCCCTCGACCAGTTGGCGGCCGCCGAACTCTCCACCAACACCCGCGAGGTGGTGGGGCAATGCCTCGGCACGGCTGCCGAGGATGCCTAGCGGCTGCCGAACACCTCCTTGTTGAGGCGGCGGAAGGCGGCCTGCCGGGCGGCGGCTCCCTCCGGCCCGGCGTGCTGGCCCCAGAGGCCCTCCCAGTAGAAGAAGATCACGCCGTGGCCCCGGGCAGCGGAGAGGCGCACCTTCTGCTCGATGGTGGCCATGTCGGGGGTGCGGCCACCGAACCCGGAGAGGATGCCGATCTCCACCGGCATGCCCCAGCGGCGGGCCTTGACCAGCGCCGGCTGGTCGAGATCGCGCTCGAAGCCCTTCACCGAATAGGCGTAGTTCTGCACGATCAGGTCGTCCACCAGTTCGCCCAGGGCCCAGAGCTCCCAGTCCTGCAGCCAGTGGTTGTAGGCGAAGCGGAAGGGGCCCGGCGACAGGCTGATCACCGTGCGGCGCGGGCCGCCCACCTCCTGCATCGTGCCCCGCAGTTCCCGCAGCAGGGCGGTGAGCTGCTGGCGGCGCCACTTCATCCAGTAGCGGTCGTTGAAGTTGGCGGGCGGCTCCCGGCCGGTGTCCGCCAGGTAGAGGGCGCGGGTGTAGGGGTCGTAGCCCAGCTCCACCGGCCAGGCGAAGTGGTCGTCGAGCTGGATGCCGTCGACGCCGCAGCGCTGGACGATCTCCTTGATCAGACCGATGAAGCGGGCGCGCACGCCCGGGTGGGCCGGATTCAGCCACACCCGCAGATCCTTGAGCGGGGAGGTTTTCAGGTTGGCGCCGTGCATGGCATAGAGGGCACTGCCATCGGCGCGGCGCAGCACCCACTCCGGGTTGCGCTGCACGACCTCGGCATCGCCAGGCTCCATCAGGCCGTACTCGAACCAGGGGATCACCTGCATGCCGCGGCGGTGGGCCGCCTTGGTGAAGCGGCAGATCGGGTCGAGGCCGGGGTTGGCCTTCGCAAGGGCCGGCTCCATCGGCGCCCAGCGGCTGCGGTGGAAGGTGGCACCCCTGCTCCAGACGTTGGGGTAGAGGGTGTTGAAGCCGGCGGCATCGAGCTGGGCCACGGCGGCCTCGATGCGACTGACGTCGTAGTAGAGGGGGCTGGGGCTGTTGGTGAGCCAGACCCCGACGCGGCGCTCGAACCCCTTGGGCAGGCGGCCCTCAGCGGCGGCGGGGCGGGGGGCCCACACGGTGAGGGCGAGCAGGGCCGTGACCAGCACGGTGAGCGGCACCGGCAGGTGGCGCTTGAGGTGGGCGAAGCGCTTGAGGGGCACCCGCTGGGCGGGCGGCGGTGTGGCGGTCATGGCGGTGCCGCTCAGCGGAACATCGAGCTGACCGAGCTCTCCTGGTGGATCCGCCAGATCGTTTCCCCCAGCATGTTGGCGATCGAGAGCACCCGCAGCTGGGGGAAGTACAGGTCGGGGGCCAGCGGGATGCTGTTGGTCACCACCACCTCCTCGAACAGGCCCGGCGTGGAGAGCCGCTCGACGGCGGGGGGGGAGAAGACGGCGTGGGTGGCGCAGGCCAGCACCCGGGCCGCCCCCCGGGCCCGCAGCAGCTGGGCGCCCTGGAAGATGGTGCCGCCGGTGTCGATCATGTCGTCGATCAGGATTGCCGTCTTGCCGACCACGTCACCGATCACGGTGAGGCTTTCGGCCACGTTGTGGCCGGAGCGCCGCTTGTCGATGATGGCCAGGGGCGCATCCTTCATCTGCTTGGCGAAGGCACGGGCCCGGGCCACACCGCCCACGTCGGGGGAGACCACCACCACTTCGCCCAGGTCCCGGGTGGAGAGGTAGTCGACCAGCACCGGTGAGCCGTAGATGTGGTCGCAGGGGATGTCGAAATAGCCCTGGATCTGGGAGGAATGCAGGTCCATGGCCAGCACCCGCTCGACGCCGGACTTGACCAGCAGGTTGGCCACCAGCTTGGCCGTGATCGATTCCCGTCCGGCCGTCTTGCGGTCGGCGCGGGCGTAGCCGTAGTAGGGGATGACCGCCGTGATCTGGCGCGCCGAGGCCCGCCGGCAGGCATCCACCATGATCAGCAGCTCCATCAGGTGGTCGTTCACCGGAGCGCAGGTGGGCTGGATCAGGAAGACGTCGCAGCCGCGGATCGACTCCTGGATCTGGATGTAGAGCTCGCCATCGGCGAAACGCTTGATCACCCTTGGGCCATCGGGCACGCCCAGATAGGCGCCGATCTCCCGGGCCAGATCGGGGTTGGCGTTGCCGCAGAACAACCGCAACCGGCGAGGGTCGTGGCTGGTGAGGGGCGGCTGCCCGCTCTGCTCCACCCGTTCAGCGGTCGAGAAAGTGGACAAGGGCGCAGGCGGCGTTGCTTCGCAGCACGATGGTAGAAGCGAGACGGCCCGGACAGTGCAAACAACCATGTCGGTTTCAGGGGCCGAAACGGAGCGCTGCGGCGGCCTGCTGCTGGTGGGGCTGGGGTTGCGGCGGGAGCTGGAGGGCCTGGCGGCGGTGGCGGCGCGGCTCGCCGACGCTGAAGGTGTCGCCCTGCGGCAGCTGGCCGGCGCCGGCGATCCCGATGCCGGCCTGACGGCCCTGACGGCGGGGGCGGCGAGCCCGTGGCTGGCCGCCCTACCCCTGGATCCGGGGCTGCCGCTGGAGCGGGGCGGCAGCTGGGCCGAGGCCCTCGGGGCCTGGCGCCAGCCCTGCCTGCTGGTGCTGCGGGGCGAACAGATGGCCACGGGGCTGCCGGCGGCCGGCGCCGCCCTGCTGGAGCACTGGCGGGTGCCCCTGGCCGGGCTGGTGCAGGTGGGCGGCGACTGGCAGCCGGCACTGCGCCGCCGCGACGGCCTGCCCTGGCTGGGCTGGCTGCCGGAAACGGGCGTGGAGAGCGGCGAGGCAGCCGAGGAAGCCGGGGCCGCGATGGCGGCGCTGCGGCAGGTGCTGCGGGGCCGCTGGCGGGTGCTGCAGGCGGCCTAGGGCCTCACTCGCCGCGTTCCTCACCGCCGTTCTCGCCCTCTTCGGCTTCACCGCCGGAACCGCCCGGCGCTGGGGAGCCCGCCCCGGGGGCGCCGGCGTCCATGGTGACGCCGAGCTCACGGCAGGTGCCGATCGGATCGACGCCCGGTGCCAGGCCGAGGGCCTTGCGAAGCGCATCGATCTGGCCCACCGACTGGAGGTCGATCGTGTTGGCCACCTGCTGGCAAGCGATGGTCTGCAGGGCCCGGCCATCGGGGCGGCCGCACCCGGCCAGGAAGCCGAGGGCCGCAAGGGCGGCGAGAGAGACAACCCGGGTCATGGGGATGCCGGAGACAACGCCCGCCAACGTAAGGGCGCCGGACTCACTCCCCGAGGGCCTCGGCCACGGCGCGCTGGAACACCGCCTCCTCGGGGGTCACGCCGGTCCACTGCTCGAAGATCTGCATGGCCAGCTGCACCAGCATCTCGACGCCATCCACCACCGGGCAGCCGTGCTGCCGCGCCGTGGCCAGGAAGGGGGTGATGCGGGGGTTGGTGATCACATCGACCACCACGCAGGCCGGATCCACCGTGTCCCAGCGGACGGGCACCGGCTCCAGCTCCGGCGCGCAGCCCAGGTGGGTGGCATTCATCAGCAGGGTGGTGCCCGCCGGCAGCGCCACCTCCCCCTCCCAGGCCTGCCACACCGCCGGCACCCCGGAGGCCCGGGTGACGGTGTCGGCCACCTCCTGGCCCTGCTCCTGCCGCCGGGTGATCAGGGTGAGGTGGGACGCGCCGGCCCAGGCCATCTCCACCGCCATCGCCCGACCGGCACCGCCGGCCCCGAGCATCACCACCCGCCGGCCCGCCAGGGGCGCCAGCTTCTCGATCGCCTTCACCACCCCCTTGCCGTCGTTGTTGTGGCCGATCAGGCGGCCCGCCTCGATCGTGATGTAGTTGGCGGCGCCGATGGCTCGTACGTCGTCATCGACGGCATCAAGCAGGGGCAGCACCGCCACCTTGTAGGGCACGGTGATGGCCATGCCGCTGTAGCCCAGGGGCACCAGGGCCCGCACCGCCAGGGCCAGGTCGGCCGTGTTGGCGATGTCGTTCTTCCAGAACTGCCAGCACAGCCCGTGGTGGGCATAGACCGCATCGAACATCCGATCGATCGGGTTCTCGGCCACCGGGTGGCCGAGCATGCCGGTCATCTGCTTCTGGGGAGGGATCAAGGCGAGCCGGCGGGAGGCCCCAGGCTGGCAGGGGTGGGGCGATGGGGCAGCCGGATGGTTCGTTGACGCGTTCACCTCCCGCAGCCTCTGCATCGACTTCACCTCGCTCTGCTGTTTCGCACGTAGGAGAGCTTCCAAATCGGCCAGGCCCCCTAGCTTCCGGGCCATGGATCGCCCAGGGCGCCACACCCCCTTGACCCCCAAGCCCCCCATCCCGGTGCCAAGATTGCGTCGCAGCCTGATGCTGATCGCCTTGGCCCGCACCGCCGAACAGGCGAGCCGCTATTGCCTCAGCTTCACCGCCGCCAGCTTGAGGCCAGAACTGGCCAGCGTGGTCGCCCAGGTCCACCTGGAGCAGGGAGACTGGCGCAAGACCAAGGCGGCTGTGCTGGAGCGCAATGCCCTCCAGGCCCGATCGGCCAGCACGGCCAAGCGGCTGGAGTCCGAACTGCGGCAGCGGTTGCAACAGCTCAACCCATCCCAACTCGAGCTGCTGGCGCAGGGCAGCAGCGATGAGCGCAACGCCATGGCCTGGCTGGCCGTGCTCAAGCGGATCGCGATCGCACTCGACCTGACGCGCGAAGTCCTGGCAAGGAAGCTCAGCAGCCTCGATCCGGTGCTGCGACGCTCCGACATGGCGGGCTTTTACGAGGCCTGCGAACGTGCACACCCCGAGGTGGCAGCTCTGTCTCCTTCCTCCCAGCAGAAGATCCGCTCCACCCTCCTGCACATGCTGCGTGATGCCGGCCTGTTGGCAGGGAAAGCGGGCAAGGGAGGAACGCTCGGCACGGTGCAGCGTCCCCTGCTCTCACCGAAGGCCCATGGGCTGGTGGAGCAGGAAGACCCGGCCCTACTGGGTGGCTTTCTGCTCAGTCCAGCGCCGACGGTCCAACCGGCAGCCAAGCGGGTACGCCGTGCGCAACGGATAACGGCATGAGCAGCAGCGTCACCGGCCTCGACAAGCGCCTGCAGGAGGTGCTCACCCGCCCCGAGTTCCTGGAGATGCGGGGTGTGGCCAAGGAGGTGCCGATCTTCATCCAGACCTACAGCCCCGCCGATGAAGACCAGCTGCGGGTGGTGGTGAAGGGAGCCGAGCAGTTTCTGCGTAAGCAGGGACTGCGGGTGAAGCACGTGGATCTGTTTGAGCTGGTGCTGCAGCTGCTGGAGGCCAAGGGCTACCTGGATGTGGTGCTGCAAGAAGAGGCGAGCTGGAGCAAGAGCGACCTGTTCGACACCCTCCAGAACGTGGCCGAACCCACCACGGCCCTGGTGCCAAAGCTGATGGAGGCGCTAGGGAACGACGCCCAGATCAGCCTGATCACCGGATCAGGCCGGATCTACCCGTTCCTGCGCACCCACACGATCCTGGAAGCGCTGCAGCCGGCGATGGTGCGCCACCCGGTGGTGATCTTCTTCCCCGGCGAGTACTCCCAGGACGCCGACGGCGGCTCGTACCTGCGCCTGTTCGGCACGACAACGGCCAGCAAGATCGAAAACCAGCACTACCGCGCCACCAACCTCGACTACTTCGATATCAAGATCTCATGACAGCCCAAACCATCCGCGAGCTCTTCGCCAAGCCGGTGGATCGACCGATCGAAGGGGTGATCAAGGCCGACGACGAGCGCCATCTCCAGGTCGAGCTCGACGAGTACGTGGTGACCCGGGAGGTGAGCAAGGGCCTGGGTGCCTTCACCGATGCCTACCTCCACAACCCCACCGCCAATGGCGTGTGGATCTCGGGGTTCTTTGGCTCGGGCAAGTCGCACCTGTTGAAAATGCTCTCGCTGATGCTGGATGGCGAGAAGCGGGTGGGCGAGCAGGACAGCCGGCCGGTGGAGATCCTGCTGCCGAAGGTGGAGGACGAAATCATCCGCGCCGATCTGAAGAAGGCGGCGGCGATCCCGGCCCGCAGCCTGCTGTTCAACATCGATCAGAAGTTCGATGGCATCGGCGGCACCCACGAAGCACCGATCCTCGAAGTGTTCATGAAGGTGCTCAATGAGCTGCAGGGCTACTACGGCAACCAGGGCTATGTGGCCCAGTTCGAGCACGACCTCAACAAGCGCAGCCAGTTCGAGGCGTTCAAGCAGACCTATCAGCGGGTGAACGGCCGCTCCTGGGAAAACGACCGTGATGCGCTGGCCACGGTGACCAAGCGCAGCTTCGCAAGGGCCTATGCCGAGCAGTTCGGTGGCAGCGAAGACGACGCGGTGAAGGTGATCAATGACGCCAAGGACAGCTACCGCCTCTCAATCGAGGGCTTCGCCGGCCGGGTGAAGGAGTACCTGGACAGCCAGCCGCCGGGTTTCCGGCTCAACTTCTTCGTGGATGAGGCCGGTCAGTTCATCGGCCAGGAACGCAGCCGCCTGCTCAACCTGCAGACCGTGGTGGAGAGCCTGGCTACTGCCACCGATGGGCGGGCCGCGGTGTTCATCACCTCCCAGGCCGACCTGGAGGGAATCCTGGGGCAGGTGAAGTTTGAGCAGGCCGATGATCTCAGCAAGATCCAGGGCCGCTTCAAGACCAAGCTCACCCTGGCCAGCGCCGATGTGCAGGAGGTAATCCAAAGGCGCCTGCTGGCCAAGACCCCGGATGAACCGGAGCAGCTGATCGCTATCTATGAGCAGGAGAAGGACAACTTCACCACCCTTTTCCGCTTTGGTGATGGCTCGATTCAGCTCAAGGGCTGGGGCGACTGCCAGAGCTTCTGCGGCCTCTACCCCTTTCACCCCTACCAGCTGAGCCTGTTTCAGCAGGCGATCCAGAGCCTGGCGACCCACAGCATCTTCGAGGGCCGCAACATGGCCGTGGGAGAGCGCTCGATGCTCTCGGTGTTTCAGGAGGTGGCCAAAGCCATCAAGGAGCTGCCGGTGGGCCGGCTGGCCAGCTTTGACCAGCTCTACGACGGCATCCGCGATGTGATCCGGGCCGACAAACAGCAGACAATGGTGACCGCCCAGAACCAGGTGGGCGAGCTGGAGCTGCGCATCCTCAAGGCCCTGTTCCTGCTCAAGTGGGTGCAGGGGTTCAAGAGCACGGCGCGGAACATCGCCATCCTGCTGATCCAGGAGCCCAACTTCGACATCCGCGCCCATGAGCAGGCGGTGAAGGAGGCCCTGATCAACCTGGAGAGCCAGAGCTACCTGCAGCGCAGCGGTGAGGTCTACGAGTTCCTCACCGACAAGGAAAAGGATGTGGAGCAGGAGATCAAGCGGGTGGAGGTGTCGGATTCAGTGGTGGTGAAGACCCTGCACGGCGTGGTGTTTGACGACGTGCTGCGCAGCAACAAGATCCGCTTTGAAGACAACGGCAACGACTACCCGTTTGCCCAGAAGATCGACGACGGCCTGATCAAGGGCAGAGACACCGATGTGGCTGTGAACCTGGTGACACCGGAGCACCCCAACTACGGCAGTGAGGGGATCCTCCACAGCCGCAACATGGGCGGCACCGAGCTGATGGCGATCCTGCCGGCCAAGGACCGGTTGCTTGATCAGATCCGCAACCACCTCAAGACCGACCTCTACATTCGCCAGAACAGCGGCGGTGAAGACGAGGCTCTGAACGCCATCCTGGCCGTGCGCTCCAGGCAGAACAGTGCCCGGCGTCAGGAGATCACCCGCCAAGCCGAGGAGCTTTTGCGCACCGCTGCGCTGGTGGTGAACGGGCAGACCCTCTCGGTGGGCGAAGGCGACCCCAAGACCCGTTTCAGCAAGGCCTACCAGGAGCTGATCCGCTCGGCCTTCCCCAAGCTGAAGATGATCCGCGGCAACTTCAGCGAAGCCACCGTGGCCCAGGTGGTGCGGGAGCAGGACGACCTGCTGGAGGGTTCAGCGATCCAGCTCTCAGAGGCGGAGCAGGAGGTGCTGGTGGATGTGGAGCGCCAGCAGAAGCTGGGCGAGCGCCTGAGCGCGGAAGATCTGGTGCGCAAGTTCGAGGCGCGCCCCTATGGCTGGAGCAACTGGGCCACGCTCTCCTTCATCGCCCGGCTGTACCGGCTCGGGAAGCTGGAGCTGCGTGAGAAGGAGCTGCTCAGCAGCGTGGAGGTGATCGAAGCGCTCACCAACAGCCGCCGGCTGGGTGGCGTGAGCGTGCGCAAGCAAGAGCAGTTTGATACGAGCACGGTGAATGCGCTGAAACGCTTCCACCAGGAGCTGTTCAACGTGCAGAGCCTCGGCACCGATGCCCGCAGCACGTGCGAGGCCTTCCGGATGGCGATGGCCGAAGAAGCCCAGGACTTGCGGGAGATCGCAGCCCAAGCCGCCAGCTATCCCTTCCTTGCAGCTGTGAAGCCTTGGGCCGAGAAGGCAGAAGCAATGGCCAAAAAGGACGACGGCTACCTGCTTAACCAGCTGGAGAGCTTCAAGGACAGCTGGCTGGATGCGGAGGAAGACCTGCTCACCCCCCTGAAGCAGTTCCTCAATGGCAACCAGAAAACGGTCTACGACGAGGTGCGGGCCTTTGAACTGCGCTACGGCGATGAATTCGCCGACCTGCCGGCCGATCTGGTGGCTCCGCTGCGAATGCTGCTGGAGAGCGAAAAGCCCTATCCCGGCGGCCTGATCCCCCAGGCAAAAAGCGCCATAGTCGAACTGCAGAAGCAGCTGGGCGAGCGACTGGCGGCGGCCAAGGCCAAGGCGCTGGAGGAGATCAGCGAGCAGGAAGCCCGGCTCAAGGCAACTGCCGACTTCCAGAGGCTGGAGGCGAGCAAACAGGAGCAGGTGCTGGCAGCCACCGCAGCGGCCAAAACCGATGTGGAGGCCGCAAGCCAGCCAGGACGGGCCTTGCTGCGGGTGAGCCGCTACCGCGCTGAGGAGGTGCCTAAACAGCTGCAGCGCCTGGCGGCACTGGCAGATCCGGTAGACACACCAACGGCAGCGCCCATCAAGGTGGTGGCGGCCTCAGCCCTGAAGGTGAACTGCCCGCTGAGCCAGATCACCAACAGCCAGGAGCTGCAGCAGTGGCTCGATGCTCTCCGGGCATCAGCTCAGGCAGAGCTTGAGCTGGGCCATCGGATCAGCCTGTGATAGCCCCAGAAGCCAGGCCAGCACAGCATTGGTCGTTTAACATAAAAAGTCTTAGGTAAAGTGCGCGATGGCGGAGTGGGGCTTCTATGGCCGGCGTCAGGAGCGAGCGCAGCTGGCCCAGGTGCTCAGCCGCGGGCGCTGGTTCTTCCTGCAGATCTCCGGGCGCCGCCGCATCGGCAAGACCCGGCTGGTGCAGGAGCTGCTGCAGCCAGAGCGTCGCGAGCGGGTGCTCTACATCCAGATCCCGGACTCCGATCCGGCCGGCGTGGTGAGCACCGCCCGCGACTTCATGGAGAACTTCGGGGTGAGCCCCCCCCTGCCCCATGACCTGCGCTCGCTGGCGGTGCGCATCGGTCAACTCTGCGCCGAGGGCTGGATCGTGGCCCTCGATGAGTTCCAGTACTTCAGCCGTAAGGCCCTCTATCCCTTCACGTCCGAGCTTCAATCCGAGGTGGACCGACTGGCGGCCACACCCGAGGCCAAGGGTGGCCTGATCGTGCTGGGCTCCCTGCACACCGAGATGCAGGCGCTCCTGGAGGACCGCAGTGCCCCTCTCTACCAGCGCCTCACCGACACCATCAGCCTGGGCCACCTCGACATCGCCTCCCTGCTGGAGCTTCTGCAGGCCCATGCGGACGCCAGCCCGGAGCGGCTGCTGTTTCTTTGGAACCTGTTCGAGGGAGTGCCGAAGTTCTACCGCGACTGCTTCGAGCAAGGGGTGATCAACGCGGATCGGCAAACGTTGCTGGAGCGGATGTTCTTCAGCAGCAGCTCCCCGCTGCGCACCGAGGCCGACAACTGGTTTCTGCGCGAACTGCGGGGCCGCTACGACCTGGTGCTCAAGTACGTGGCCCGCCATCCCGGCTGCACCCACGCCGACCTCCTGGCCCATGTGAACTCGGTGGATCCCGATCTGGGTAGCCAGGTGTGGGTCTACCTGAAGACGCTGGAAGAGAAATACGAGATGGTGGAAAAGCGCCTGCCGGTTTTCGCCAAGCTCAACGCCCGCAAAGGGCGTTACACGATCCGCGATAACTTCCTGCGCAGCTGGCTTGATGCGCTGGCGGTCCCCACCGCCGCTATCCATTTCCGCCCCCTACAAGGCCTTGTCGAGCAGGCCGACCAGCGGCTGATGACGGCGGAGGGCTACGGACTGGAGCGGCTGGTGGGTCAGCTGTATGAAGAACGCAGCCGCCTGGGTGTGGGTGATTTCCCACTCACCTCACGGATTGAAGGCTGGTGGGACCGCAGCGACACCGAGATCGACCTGGTGGCCCTCGATGAACCCTCGCAGCGGCTGCGGCTGGGCAGCTGCAAGCGATCAGAGCAGGCACTGTTGAAGGATCTGGCTAACTTCGATGGCCATGTGGCCCGCTTCCTCAAGGCCTTCCCACGGTTTGAGAACTGGCAGGTGGAGCAGGTGGCGATCGCGCCCTCGCTCACGCCCGAAACCCGCCGTGCGATCCAGGCAGCGGGATACCTGCCGCAGTCACTGGCGGACCTGACGGAGGGGTTGCAGACATGACGCTCAGCCTAAACTTGATGCTTGATGCGGAGTCATCAGATGCGCACCACCCTGCAGCTCGACGACGATGTGCTCGCTGCCGCCCGGGTGCTGGCCCGACAGCGGCACACCAGCCTGGGTGCCGTGATCAGCGCCTTGGCACGTCAGGCCCTGGTGGCCCCGGCGCCTGGCTCCAGCCTTGGCAACCCCGAATCCGACCATTGCAACGGCTTGCCCCTGCTGCCCTGGCAGACCCAGGGCGCGCCGGTCGATCTGGAGTTGGTCAACAGCCTGCGGGACGAATTGGCTTGAGTGTTGCCCTGCTCGATGTGAACGTGCTGATCGCCCTGCTGGATCGGCGCCATGTCCATCACGAGCCGGCCCATGGCTGGTTCGCTGCCGCTGAGGCCAACGGCTGGGCCACCTGCCCGCTCACCCAGAACGCCGTGCTGCGGATCCTGGGCCAGCCGCGCTACCCCAACAGTCCTGGGCCGCCGGCGGTGGTGGCGCCCGTCGTGGCCGAACTGATCCGCCATCCCCAGCACCAATTCTGGCCCGATGCGATCAGCCTGCTCCATCCCATCGGCATCGATGCTTCCCGGCTGCTGGAGTCAGGACAACTCACCGACACCTACCTGCTGGCCCTGGCGGTGCACCACGGCGGGCGGCTGGTGAGCTTCGATCGCCGCCTGAGCTGCGAGGCGGTGGCTGGCGGCCGCGAGGCCCTGTGGTTAATCGATGGATGAATCAAGCGGGGGATGGAGCAATCAGCTCGAGGCCAGGGAAAGCCTGGCGATAGCGGCGCCTGTCGCGGGTGAGCAGGGGGACCCGCTCCACCAGGGCATGGGCGCCGATCAGGAAATCCGCCAGCACGGTCTGGCGCGAACCGCCCCGGGCCCGGTATTCGGCGTGGGCGCGGGCGGCCAGGAAGGCGGCTTCGCGGGGGATGGGACGGTACGCATAAAGATGGGCCGGCAGCAGGTCATCCACGGCCTCGATCGCCTCGCAGGCAAAGGCGATCTCGGCATAGACAATCGGATTGATCAGCACGGGACCGCTGTCGAGCCAGCGGCTGAGTTGCTCCTCGCTCCACGCCTGCCAGAGGGGATCAGCTGTGATCACATCGAGGATCACATTGGAATCCATGAACACCATCAGGATTGCTCTTCGCCGCGGCTGAGGGCGAGCAGTTCATCGGTGCTGAGACGCGTGCGCAAGCGGGCCCGACGCAGCCGTTGCAGGCCTTCGCTGCCGGGCGATCCTTCCGCAGGCGCCTTTTCGATCAGCACCCGGCCGCCCTCCACCAGGAAGCGCACCTGGGTGTGGGGCAACAGGCCACACTGCTCGCGGATCTCCTGGGGAATGGTGACCTGCCCCTTGCTGGTGATCCGCATCGACCGATACTCGGCAATTCCAGTAAGAATCTTACTCGCGTTGGCTGCCGACTCGTGCCAGCTGGTGAAGACGGGCTTCAAGCCCCCCAGCACCGCTAGCATTGATAGCGACCTGGAGGACATGCATGGCTGACCTGCTGGTGCGAGGCGTGGAGGAGTCCCTGGTGCGAGCCTTGAAAAAGCAGGCCGGAGAGCATGGCCGCAGTTCAGAAGCGGAACACCGGGCCATTCTCAAGGCGGCGTTGTTGAGCCCACCCCGCCGCAAACTGGCCGACCTGCTGGCCGCCATGCCGGATGTAGGGCGCGACGCAGATTTCGAGCGTCAGAGCGAGGCCGCGGCCGACACCGATGTATTTAATTGATACCAACGTCATCAGCGAAGCGCGCAAGGGTTCACGGGCTGATCCGGGGGTGCGGGCCTTCTTCGGCGCGGTCAGCGACCAAGACCAGCCGTTGTATCTGGCGTCGATCACCATCGGTGAACTGCGCCGTGGCGTGGATCTGATCCGCCGCAGAGGCGATGCGGCTCAGGCCGATGCATTGGAGCAGTGGCTGGCTGTGCTCCTGGAGACCTACGGCGATCGGGTCCTGGTGCTGGACGCGGAGGCCGCTCAGCTCTGGGGGCGGCTGCGGGTGCCGCATTCCGGACATGCGCTCGACAAGCAGATCGCGGCGATCGCACTGCTGCATGACCTCACGGTGGTGACGCGCAACACGGCCGATTTTCTGCCCACGGGCGTGGCCTTGCTGAATCCCTTTCGAGGGCCAACCGAGCCTGCCCCATGACCCAGACACCTCCCCTTGCCAACGAATCGGCAACCGGCTTTGTGCCCTACGACGTGGCCGAGCATCTCAGAACCCCTGAAGAGATGACGGCCTATCTGGAGGCCTGGCTGGAGGAGGCACCGGATGATGTGGGCGGACTGGCACGGGCCCTGGGGGACATCGCCCGAGCCAAGGGAATGACGCAGGTGGCGAAGGAGACCGGTCTCAGCCGGGAGAGCTTGTATCGGGCGCTCAGCGCCGATGGCAATCCAAGTTTCGCCACCGTGCTCAAGGTGACCAAGGCTCTTGGCCTGAGGCTTCATGCCTGCGCCGCTGCTGTTGAGGGGTAATCCAACACGGCCAACGTCACAAGGTTTCCCCTCATTCCACAGTCCCCCCCCCATGCCCGTTAACACCGCCGCCCTCAAAACCTTCGCCCCGGCGATGCGGCGGCAGCTGATCGAGGCGCTGGGCCGCAAGCTAGACCTGCTGCTGCACCAGGCCAGCGCCGACACGCTGACCACCGCCGCCGGCCCGATCGCAGAGCTGCGGCAGCAGGAGGCTACCAATCGCCAGGAGCTGCTGGAGCGGGTGGCCTACAGCTGGTTCAACCGTCTGGCGGCGCTGCGCTATCTCGATGCCCGGCTTTGGCATCCCTTCGGCGCCAGGGTGTTGATGCCGCAGACGGAAACAGAAACCCAGCCCGAGTTACTGAAATTGCTGCGCAGCGGCAGCCTGCCCGCTGAACTGCAGCCCCACACCGATGAGGCGCGCCTGCAGGGCCTGCTCGATGGCCGGATCCCCACGGCCACGGCCGGCGCCGATCCCCAGGGGGAGGTGTATCGCGAGCTGATCCTGGCGGTGTGCCGCTCCTATCACCAGCTGCTGCCGAATCTGTTTGAAGGGCTGGATGATGCCAGCGAGTTGTTGTTACCGGACGATCTGCTCAGTGATGGCTCGATTGCCGGCGGTTTCCGCAGCCAGATCAGCGATAGCGATTGCGAGGATGTGGAGATTCTGGGCTGGCTGTATCAGTTCTATATCGCCGAAAAGAAAGATGAAGTGATGGCCCGCAAGAAGGCGGTGCCCACCGAAGACATCCCGGCCGTCACCCAGCTGTTCACGCCCCACTGGATCGTGCGCTATCTCGTGGAGAACTCGCTGGGGCGGCTATGGCTGCTGAACCGGCCGGAGTCGAAGCTGCGAGACCAGATGCCGTACTACATCGAAGGCGAAACAGAAACCGACTTCCTACGGATCAACAAACCGGAAGACATCAAACTGCTGGATCCCGCCTGTGGCAGCGGGCACATGCTTACCTATGCCTTTGACCTGCTCAGCCACATCTACACAGAAGAAGGCTATGCGTCGGCTGAAATCCCCAGATTGATCCTGCAGCACAATCTGTATGGGCTGGACATTTGCCCCCGCGCTGCCCAGTTGGCTGGCCTGGCTTTGGTTCTCAAGGCCCGGGAACAATCGCGTCGGTTCTTCCAGCCAGCACAGCTGGTGCAGTCCAAGATTCTTGTGCTGCAGGATGTACGATTTGGGAAAAATGAATTAAATGATTATATTCAGTCCCTAGATTTAGGCGAGCTCTTTGATCCGTCGCTTCTCAAGCTTCTACGACAGTTCGAGGAGGCGAAGACCTTCGGCTCGCTCATCCAGCCGTGCCTCGACGAACGATCAATCGCCGAACTCCGACGTTCAATTGGGCAGAAAGATCTTGGTAGCCAGCTCTTTCTGCGCGTGACGCACCTCAAGGTCCTGCGCGTTATCGAACAATCTGAGGCTCTAACCCAGCGGTATCACGTCGTCGTGGCGAATCCGCCGTATATGGGCGGGAAAGGGATGAACCCTCTCATTAAGCAGTTTCTTCAAGACAACTTTAGTGACTATAAAGCAGATCTTTTCTCGGCCTTTATCGCCCGATCCCTGTCGCTGGCACTTTCAAATGGCTATCTCGGTTTCATGTCACCGTTTGTATGGATGTTCATTTCGTCATACGAAGAACTGCGCAAGCGGCTGATTTCCCAGGCAACGATTTCAACGCTCGTGCAATTAGAATATTCGGGATTCGACGGGGCTGTTGTTCCTATTTGCACCTTCACGCTCCAAAATAAACGTCATGCTCTTTATAGAGGTGGCTATATTCGCCTCTCTGATTTTCGTGGTAGCGAAAACCAAGGCCCGCGAACATTAGAAGCCATCAAGAATCCAGACTGCGGCTGGTTCTTCCACACCGATGCCGCCAACTTTTACAAGATTCCTGGCAGTCCAATCGCATACTGGCTGAACGATGCGTTGCTGACTGTGTTTTCAACCTGCCCACCGGTTGAAGATGTCGCAAAAGTACGGGGCGGGATGACAACTGGAGAGAATGACCGATTCCTTCGGCTCTGGCATGAAGTGTCCAATACCAGTTTTGGCACTGGCTTTGATAACCAGAAATTGGCAGCAGCATCAGGCTGCAAATGGTTTCCATATAACAAGGGCGGCCCTTTTCGGCGTTGGTATGGCAATCAAGACTATGTGGTGAACTGGGCAAACGACGGCCAAGAAATTCTGTCAACTGGGCGGGCTTCACCACGCAGCCGAGATTTCTATTTCAGAGAGGCTTTGACTTACACAGCGACTAGTTCTTCGTATTTCGCTATTCGCTATTCGCCCGTTGGATTCCTCTTTGACGCGAAAGGCTCGTTCGTGGCCCCCGTGAAAGCCAATTGGCAAACACTATTGGGGCTCCTTAATTCAAAGCTCGTCACCTCCCTGTTAAAGGCTCTCAACCCAACTATTGAATTTCAAGCAGGCGACATCTCACGCATTCCGTTCAAGCCGCTGGGGAAACTTGAGGAGATGCACTCGGGATTGGTTCAAGAATTAGTTCAGCTTGGTCGCGTTGACTGGAACAACTACGAGACCTCTTGGGACTTCCGCGACCAGCCGTTGCTGCGACCGGGGCTGAAGGACACGACGCTGGAGGCAAGCTGGCGGAATTGGGAAGCGCAGACCACCACCGCCATCCGCCGGATGCAGGAGCTGGAGACGGAGAACAACAGGCTCTTCATCTCCGCTTATGGCCTAGACGGCGAGTTGCAGCCCGAAGTTCCTGAGGATCAAATCACCCTCGCCCGCGCCGACCCAAAGACGGACATAGCCGCGTTACTCTCCTACGCCACCGGCTGCATGATGGGCCGCTACAGCCTCGCTCACCCCGGCCTGATCCTCGCCAATGCCGGCGACACGTTAGAAAACTATGACGCCAACGTCGGCAAATGCACTGGCGATCTCAGCTTCCAACCCGACCGCGACGGCATCATCCCCGTGCTCGATGGCGAGTGGTTTGAAGACGACATCGTCGCCCGCAGCCGCGAGTTCCTGCGCGTTTGCTTCCCCGCCAGCTCCCTCAACACCGATCTGGCCTTCATCGAAACCTCCCTCGGCAAAGACCTCCGCAAATATTTCTGCACAGACTTCTACAAAGATCACCTGCAAACCTACAAAAAACGCCCGATCTACTGGCTGGTGCAGAGCCCCGCTGGCCCTGCCAAGGGTGGCTTCGCCTGCCTGATCTACCTGCACCGCTACACCAAAGACACCCTCAACCTCGTTCTCAACAACTACTTCCGGCCCTACCTGCAGAAACTGGAAGCCCGCCAAGCCCAGCTCGGCCTCGATCAACTCAACGACGCCATCCCCAGCCGCGACCGCACCGCCGCCCGCAAGGAAGCCGAAAAAATCACCAAGGTGCTCAAGGACTGCCAGGCCTGGGAGCAGGATTCCCTGCTGCCCCTGGCCCAGCAACGCATCGAGCTGGATCTCGATGACGGCGTCAAGGTGAACTACCTCAAGCTCCAGGACGTGCTGGCGCCGATTCCGGGGCTGGCGGCGAAGGAGGACTAATGGTGATGCAGAGATCCATTAACGAGTTGCTCACCACTCCCGAGGGCAAGACCTTCGAGTGCAAGCGCGATCTCTCATCACCCAAGAACCTGCTGCTGGTGGAGGTGTTCCCCAGCAGTCAGAGGCCCCATCACCTGATCAAGCAAGGCCCTGACCAGGGTGTGTTCGTGCGCCTGGGGTCCACCAATCGCCAGGCTGATTCCGCCTTGATCGAGGAGCTGCGCCGCAGTGTGAGTGGCGCAGCCTTTGATGAGCAGCCCATCGCGGAGCTCTCTGTCGATGATCTGGATCGCGATGCGATGACGGCGGCCTTTGAGGGCATCCGATCGATCAGCGACCAGGAGCTGCACAGCCTGCGTGTGCTTACCACCGCTCAGGGCCGTGATGTTCCCACCGTTGGCGGGATGCTGCTCTTCGGCCGCGATCGCCAGCGCTGGTTTCCCGATGCCTGGCTCCAGTGCGCCCGTTTTGTGGGCACCACCAAGGCCGGGATCTTTGATCAGCTCGACATCCAGGCCCCCCTGCCACAGGCATTGGAGCAAGCTCTGGCCTTCCTCAAGAAGCATGCTGTGCGTTCGGCCGATTTCCAGGAGCTGCGGCGCGTGGATCGCTGGAGCATTCCCCTGGCCAGCCTGCGGGAAGCCCTCACCAATGCGCTGGTGCATGCCGATTACTCCCAGCGCGGCGCACCGATTCGCGTTGCCTACTTCGACGACCGAATCGAAATTGAAAACCCAGGTGTGCTGATCCCCGGCCTGAGCCTCGACGACCTTCCGCGCGGGATCAGCCGCCTGCGGAATCGCGTGATCAGTCGCGTGTTCCGCGAACTCGGCCTGATCGAGCAGTGGGGCAGTGGTATCCCTGTGATCCTGGAGGAAGCCGCCAGCCAACACCTGCCGCCACCCCTGTTTGAAGAGGTAGGCCTGCGTTTTCGAGTGACTCTGCCCCTAGACCAAGCCAGCTCCCCAGCCCAGGGGCAGAGTCGGCCAAGGGGGGCAGAGTCAAGGGCAGAGTCAAGGGCAGAGTCGCTGGCGGAGGGCGGACTAGGCCACTTCGTGCTCCAAGTCCTGGCCGACGGGCCCTTGAGCAAGTCTGAAATTGCCCATGCCCTTGGGCGAGATTCCGTCTCCGGGGCACTCAACCGCACGATCCGCCAGCTTCTGGATCGAGACGAGATCGGCTACACCTTGCCGGATACCCCCAACAGCCGGCTGCAGAAATACCGGCGACTCGGACATTCGCGGCGATGATCACTGCCATGCCGGATCCAAACGCGCTCACCGCCAGCCCGCCCAGTCCCGTGGCCTCCTTTGCCGCCACGCCTAGTCCAGCCGCCTGGCCCTACCTCGGCGCTCGCTGGTGGTCGTTCGACTTCCACGCTCACACGCCAGCCTCCTCCGATACCCCCCACTGGCACCAGGCCAACGGCACTGATCAAGAGGTGACACTTGAGCGCTGGTTGAGCCAGTTCATGGCTGCCGGTATGGACTGCGTCGCGATCACCGATCACAACAGTGGCGATTGGATCGATCCTCTGCAGGCTGCCTACCGACAGATGGAACAGGAAGCCGGAGCCATCCCCATCCCTGCCCATGCCGACCATTCCCCCCCCCTCAGGCAAAGCCCTGTTTGCCATTCGAGAGGGCAGCCAAGCCAGCATTGTTGATGCCACCACCTTGAAGCAGTTGTTCGAGGTAGCTCGCCTGCTCGCCTGCTCGCCGTGGAGTGGGAGAACCTCGATCGCCCTTTTCCGGCAGCGACAGGCGCTGGCTCGGCGTTGGGCCCGGCTTGGGCGGGAGGTGTGAGATGCGACTGAGCCGAAATGAACTGATCGCCAAGTTGAGACTGGGAGAAGACAACCTCCTGGGATGCAAAGAGGTTCGCTTTTGCGGAGCGTCTGTGCGTGGCCCTTCCCCAAACGACCTGGCTGATGAGCTCGCTGCCTTCGCCAATAGCAGAACCGGCGGCACTCTGCTGCTCGGCATCAATGACAAGACTCGCGATGTCCTGGGAATCCCTGTTGATCGCCTTGATCTCGTCGAGGCCCTGGTGCGCCAGGCCGTTGAGGACAGCATCAAGCCGCCATTGGCCCCAGTGATTGAGCGGCTCACGCTGCCCGATTCCCTTGGCGTGGATCACGCCACCCTCAGAGTGGACATCGCATCCAGTCTGTTTGTACATCAGAGCCCTGCTGGCTATTTGCACCGGGTCGGTTCCTCAAAGCGCCCTATTCCGCCTGACTACCTGGCGCAGCTTTTTCAGCAGCGCAGTCAGAGCCGAGTGATCCGATTTGATGAGCTGCCGCTTGTGTCTGCTCAATGCGAGGATCTGGATACCGTGTTGCTCGAACGTTTTCACCCTCAGTTATCGCCTGATGCAAATTGGCAGTCGAAGACAGGCCTGGTGGTCGAAGCGGAAGACGGATCTCTCCACCCTTCAGTGGCGGGAGTGTTGCTTGCCAGCCTCAATCCCCAGCCATTCCTGAGGGGCGCTTACATCCAGGCTGTTGCCTATGCGGGTACCCAGGTATCGCCCCTGGGAGAGGACGTCATGTACCAGCGTGACGCTGCCGATCTCACAGGCCCATTGGATCAACAGATCACAGCCGCCTGCAAGTTTGTAGCTCGCAACAGCCGCAGCGGTGCCGCGAAGACGCTGGAGGGAGGCCGGATTGATCGCCCACAGTTTGATGCTCTGGCTGTGTTCGAAGCCATCACCAATGCCGTTGCCCATCGCGATTATTCCATCCCCGGCAGCAAGGTGAGACTCCGTCTCTTTGATGATCACCTCGAGATCTTTTCGCCAGGCATGCTGCCAAACACGATGACTCCTGAAAGCTTGCCGCTCCGTCAGGCTTGCCGCAATGAGCTGGTCGCCAGCCTGCTTGCGCGTTGTCCTGTAGAGGCTGCTGCAGGCGTCAGCCATCGCCGCTACATCATGGATCGTCGCGGCGAAGGTGTGCCCTTGATTCTTTCTCGAACACTGGAGTTGTCAGGACAGCTTCCGCACTACCGCCTCATTGACAACAACGAGCTGCTGCTCACGATTCCTAGTGCTCTGTGATGCTGACCTTACTAATCAGACCAAGCTCAATTTCAAAATGCCAGCCTCGATATTCCGGTCATCAGGTACTGAATCGCCTCACGCCCCCGCCGAGGCAAGGCCTCAACAGCTCCGGCCTCAATCAGTTGCTGCAAGGTTTGCGACACCGAGGGTTGCTTCACCTGCCACAGCTCCACTAGCTCCGCCTGGGTCTGGGCCGTAGCCGCATCCACCTGCGCCCAGGCCAGCAGGCGCTCCCAGGCGGTGTCGCCCAGCTGCTCCTGCAGTTCCACCTGGTTGCGTTGCCGAAGCGAGAGCAGCAGATCCTCCAGCCCTACCGGCGCCACGTCGGCTCCTGCGCTGGTGAGCCCCAGCAGAGCTGTGATCCCATCCTCCAGGGCCTTCAACATGCCGCGCAAATCGCCGCGGAATAGCTCGTACAGCCGCTGCACCACGGCACGCTCCACAGGAGATCGGCAGGGTCTGGCCGGATCCAGCTGCAAAGACCCATAGCGATTGGCCAACAACTGCTCCACATCCGCCAGCCCCAGTGGCTCCAGCACCAACGGATTGCTGAACACCGAGCGGGTGCCCACCACGATCAGATGCAAGCCCTCTTGCAGCAGGGCCTGATCGCGGATGCCCCGCAACAGATCCGCCGCCCGCGTCGCATCCGCCTCACTGAGGTTTTCGAGGTTGTTGAGGTGCAGCACGACGCCGCGGGCCCCCTGACCGATCGCATAGCCCATCAGATCGCGCAATACCCGCGGACCATCCAGCAGCAGCGCCTCTGGCGGTGTGGCCACGCTTTCGCTCTGACTTCCCCCAACCCCAAGCCCAAAGGCCGACACCGTGAGCCCGCCCCCACGCAGGCGGATGCCCCGCACCAGTTGCTGCGCGGCCTCCACTTCGGGTCCCGCCGCCGTCGGGCAGTTCGCCAGAACGGAGTCGTACACACCAGAAAGCAACTGCCCGAGCAGCTGTTCACTGGCGCCCTCGGCGCTGATCGGGATGATCTCGTCGGAACTCCAGTAGCCCTCCGCCTGGGCATCGGCCTTCACCGTCTGCACCAGGGTGGTTTTGCCGATTCCTGGACGCCCCGCCACCGCCTGGCGGGAGCTGGCGCTGCTGCCGATCGTGGTGAGCAGCAGCTGCCGCTCCCGCTGCCTCCCCACGAACAGGCGCAGCGGCGTGGCCTGCGAATCCGCCCGCAGGGTGGCCTGGAAGAAGGGCGAGGAGCGCAGGTTGTAGAGGCCCCAGAGGCTCGGCAGCGCCATGGCGCGAAGTATTGGCAAGGGGCCTCAGCCAGCCAATACTGGTCATGTATTGGCCATTTTGGCAATACAATTCTTTTCGCCAGCAGGAAAATCAATAAATGCCAATCACTAGGAATCCTATTAGTTTGCGTTTATTCAGATTCCGAGTGAGACATGGCCGCAGGCGAGCAGGTCACTGGCGGTGTGGATGAACGGCGAACGCGTCGGCACCTGGACCCTGCCGTTGCGGGGGCCACAGACCTTCACCTACGCCGAATCCTGGCTTCACTCAGGTCAGTTCCGGCCGTTATCGCTGTCACTGCCGGCTGGCCTCCTGCACCATTTGCACGAGGGTGGTTCTGCCAATCCCCGGCCGGTCCGGTGCGAAGTCTTGGCCGATCTGGCGAAACCTGGCCTGCGCCATGCAGGCATTGCTAGCATTGATTTCAATGCAATCGCGCCAGGCGTGCCGATGACATCGATCACCATCCGCAACCTCGACGACAAGCTCAAATCCCGCCTACGCCTGCAGGCCGCAGGCCATGGCCGCTCCATGGAAGAGGAGGTGCGCCAGATCCTTGCCGCAGCCTTGGCGCCTCCAGCGGCCCCTGCCTACAGCGAACCGGGACTGGGCAGCCGCATTCGCGCTCACTTCGCCCAGCTCGGCGGCATGGAGCTCGAACCGCCACGCCGCACCTCCACGCCTGAACCTGCAGCCCTGAGCTGAACCATGGCTCTGCTTCTGCTCGACACCAACGTGCTCTCCGAGCTGATGCGATCGGATCCTCAGCCTGCCGTGCTCGCTTGGGCCGACCAGCTCGACCCAGCAGCGGTGGGCATCACGGCCATGGATGAAGCCGAGATCTTGCATGGCCTGGCCCGCTTGCCGGTTGGTCGACGCCGCCAGGCCCTGGAGGCGCGCTGGGAGCAACTGGTGGCAGATCTATTTGCAGGCCGTGTCTTCTCCTTTGACCGCCCAGCGGCCCACTGGTATGCCGCCTTGCTCCAGCGGCGAGAACGCCTTGGCCAACCGATTTCAACGGCTGATGCCCTCATTGCGGCCATCGCCCTGGCCCTTGGAGCCACCCTTGCCACCCGCAATACCGTCGATTTTGAAGGGATTGGCCTGGCACTGATCAATCCCTGGCCGGCGCCCTGAGCAACCAGAACAGCCCTCCAGTCACTCGGATTGCCAATGAATGCCACTTAGTAGTAATCCTGTTATCCTGCGTTTGTTGAGATTCCAAGTAGGTCATGGCCGCAGGCGAGCAGGTGATCCGCGCCCCTGCCCAGCTGGGGGTCCTCCTCAAGGGTGTCCGGCGGCAGAAAGGCCTGAGCCAGCAAGAGCTAGCCCTCAAGGCCGGAGGCACCAGCCAGGCCAGGCTCTCCCAGCTCGAATTGCAACCGGGGCGCCTCACCGTGGAGCGTCTGCTGTTGATCCTGGCCGCCCTCGACCTCGAACTGGTGCTGCGGCCCCGAGAGATCAGCATCGAGCCGGCCGAGTGGTGATGGGCAGGCCAACGCGGGCGCGCTCCCTGGCGGTGTGGATGAACGGTGAACGGATCGGCACCTGGACCTTGCCGGCGCGGGGGCCACAGACCTTCACTTACGACGAAACCTGGCTGCATTCCAGCCAGTTCCGCCCGGTGTCGTTGTCATTGCCGGCGGGCATCGGGACCTCAACACTCAGCGGTGATGCCGTGGAGAGCTGGTTTGACAACCTCCTCCCGGACAGCGACGCCATCCGAGGCAGGGCCCAGACCCGGTTTCAGACCGCCAGCACCAATGCCTTCGATCTGCTGGCTGCGGTCGGCCGCGACTGTGCCGGAGCCGTGCAGCTGCTGCCGCCAGACCAGAAGCCCAGCGGCATCGATCGCATCGAGGCCCGGCCCCTGAGCAACCAGGAGATCGGCCGGCGCCTGCGCGCCGTCACGGCGGCGCCGGCTCCAGGATCCCTGGGCCCTGAATCCGATGCGCTGCGCCTCTCGGTGGCCGGTGCCCAGGAGAAGACCGCCTTCCTCTGGCACAACAACCAATGGTGTCTGCCGCTGGGCAGTACCCCCACCACCCACCTGTTCAAGCTGCCGATGGGGGTGATCGGTGAGGGCCAGATTGATTTCAGCACCTCGGTGGAGAACGAGTGGCTTTGCAGCAAGGTGCTCAAGGCCTATGGGTTGCCTGTGGCCTCCACGGAGATAGCCAGTTTTGACGGCGAGCGCTGCCTGATTGTTCAACGCTTCGATCGTCGCCTGCATGCCAGTGGCGCCTATTGGCTGCGCCTGCCCACAGAAGACTTTTGCCAGGCCACCTCCAAAGCAGCCGCCAACAAATACGAGAACAACGGCGGTCCAGGCATGGTGCCCATTGCCGAGCTGCTGGCTCAATCCTCCGAGCGCAGCGATCTGGCCACCTTTTTCAAGGCGCAGGTGTTGTTCTGGATGCTGCGCGCCATTGATGGCCACGCCAAAAACTTCAGCCTCTTTCTGAGCCCGGGCGGCCGCTTTCAGCTCACACCGCTCTACGACGTGCTCTCGGCCTGGCCGGTGATCGGCCGCGGCAGCGGCCAATGGCCCCAGCAAAAGCTCAAGATGGCGATGGCCTGGTTTGGTGAACAAGGCCATTCCACCAAGCCTCTGGAGATCACAGGTCGTCGCATGCTGCTCACCGCAAAACGGCTTGGGATTGCTGATGCTCAAGCCATCCTCGAAGCTCTGATCGCTAAGACTCCGGCTGTGATTGGTTCCGTGCGGGCCCAGTTGCCTGCTGGGTTTCCACACGCCGTCGCCGAACCCGTGCTGACAGGCCTGCAAGCCTCCGCCAGCCAGCTCGAATGCCAACTGTGATGCCTGCTTCCCCCGCCACGACTCGCATCCACGAAAGCCTCGACGCCGCGCTCTCCCGCAGGCGCGTGGTGCTCTGGTACGACGCCAACGGTGAATGGGCCTCGGAGTTCGATGGCTACCAACCCGCTGCGGCCGAGAAGCTGCGGGTAGAGGGCAACGAGTTCTCGGTGAAAGTGGCGATCAGCCGCGCCCCCCTCGCCCAACACTTCCTCCTCTACCTCCCCTCCGCCAAACCACCAGAGCCCCAGAACTGGCTCCTGGATCTGCTGCTGGCCGGCCATGAGTTCACCGCCGACCGCGCCTCACTCGACATCCAGGACGCCGGACTAACGCTGGAGTTCAAGGAGCTCGCCCAGCAGCACAAGGCCTTCTTCCGCTCACCGGTTCGCACCAGCAAGCTCAAGGAACTGCTGCGTCCCAACGACGACGAGGTGGCCGTGCGGCTCAAGATGCTGGCCGTGCTGGCCAAGCAGCCGCCCGACATCGACAAGCTGCTGCTGCACGCCTTCAGCCAGCTGGATCCCGCCAATCCAGACGCCGATGACCCCGTGGAGGCCCTCTACGGCAGCCATCAGCTGAGCCGCCACTTCTGGCAGGCCGTCGGCGAGAAGTTCGGCTACCGCTGCCCTGAGCCCAACCTGCGCGACTTCGCCGTTGCCCTGTTCAACAGTGTCAGCGGCATCGGCCCCTCAGGCGAGCTGCTGCCCCACGCCCGCGTCTTCCAGAGCATCTGGAAGGACAGCCTCAGTGCCCGGCCGTCCTTCGAAACATGGAGTGACCACCTTGCCGGCGTGCTGCGGGTGGAGGAGCAGCTCAACGATGCGCCCGACAGTTACGACCCGGACGACGACGACAGTTACGAGCTGATCGAGCGTTTTGTGCTCAGCCGCCTCCTGCAGCGCTTCGTGAGCAACGCCTCAGACGCCGACCTGCTGGAGGCGATCCGCAACCGCAGCAGTTCGTGTTGGTTCGAGAAGCACCAGCACGGCTATCGCGCCCTCGAGCAGGCCATCACCTTCCGCAGCCTGCTGGCGAAAGCCGATCTGCAGGTGCCCAGCTTCGAGGAGGGCCTGCAGCGCTACTGCAACGGCTGGTGGCGGCTGGATCAGGCCTACCGCCGCTGCATCCACCACGCCCGTGCCTATCAACAGCCCGGGCTGCTCAAGCCGCTGCGCGATTGGTTGGAGGCCCAGTACGTCAACAATGTGTTGCTGCCGCTCACCAATCGTTGGAGCGATCAGGTGGCCGGGCTCAGCAGCTGGGGGAGCGAGGTGCTGCCGCGGCAGAAGGAGTTCCACATGCGTTATGTGCATGCTCCCCTCGGCTCCCAGGGGCTCAAGCGCCTGTTTGTGGTGATCTCCGACGCCCTGCGCTACGAAGCGGCCCGCGACTTCGCCGATCGCCTCACCAGCCAGGCCGGCAAGGGCTGGAACGCCGAGGTGGACGCCCTTCTGGGGGCACTGCCCACCTTCACCCAGCTGGGGATGGCGGCCCTGCTGCCCGGGGCGCAACTGGGCCTCAACCCCGCCGATGCCACGGCCCTGGTGGATGGCCAGAGCGCCACCGGCACCGAGAACAGAAGCAAGATCCTCAAGTCCTACGCCAATGGCCGCGCCAGGGCGATCCTGGCGGAGGACTTCCTCAACCTCACCTCCTCCAAGGAAGGGGCCGAGCTCACCCGCGACCACGACCTGATCGTCATCTATCACAACCGCATCGACCGCATCGGCGACAAGCGCGAGAGCGAAGCCGACACCTGCCTGGCGGTGGAGCAGACCTTCGAGGATCTTGAGCTGATCCTGCGCAAGATCGCCAGCCTCAAGGGCAGCCAGGCGGTGATCACGGCCGATCACGGCTTCCTGTTCCAGCAGGAGCCCGTCGCCGCCAACGACCGCTCCCAGTTCCCCGCCGCCAAGGAGCTCACCTTCAAGAACCGACGCTTTGCCCTCGGCACCGGCATCCAGGCCAGTGCCGGCCAGAAGGTGTTCAGCGCCGCCGCACTGGGCCTGGGCGGAAGCTGGGAGGCCGTCTTCCCCCTCGGGCTCGATCGCTACCCCCGCTCGGGGTCGGGCTCACGCTTCGTGCATGGCGGCACCTCCCTCCAAGAGGTGGTGGTGCCGGTGATCCGGCTCAGGCGCGAGCGCAAGGTCGAGACCCGCGTGGTGGAGGCCGAGCTGCTGCGGGTGCCCGCCAAGGTCACCACCGGCAGGCTGTCCTTCGGCCTGTTCCAGCTGGAGCCGGTGGAGCCTCGCAAGCGGCTGCCGTTGAAGCTGCGCATCGGCCTCTACGCCAAGGCGGATGGCGCCCTGCTCTGCGCCCATCGCACCGTGCTGCTCGATTCAGCGGCCAGCGAGGCCCGCGAACGGGAGCAGCAGGTGATTCTGGAGCTCTCCAACGCCGCTGCCGACTACAACAACCAGGTGCTGGAGCTTCGCCTGGAGCAGCAGCTTGAGGGTGTCGCCACGCCCGTTCCCTACAAGACTGTCGAGATGAAGCTGCAGCGGCCCTTCGGCAGTGACTTCGACGATTTCTGATCCTCTCCATGACCCCCACCACGACCCCCGCAGCCCACAGCCCCCTGGATCAGAAGATTCTTGAGCACTTCCCTGGCCTGGTGGTGCGCAAGGACCTCACCACCGAGCTAAAGCAGAACGCCGTGGTACCCACCTACGTGCTCGAATATCTGCTCGGACAGCACTGCGCCACCGATGACCCCACCCTGATCGCCGAGGGGCTGGGTACGGTACGTCGCATCCTGGCCAAGCATTACGTGCACCGCAACCAGGCGGAGCTGGTGAAATCCACGATCAAGGACAAGGGCACCCATAAGGTGATCGACAAGCTCACCGTGACCTTCAACGACAAGGCAGGGTTCCACGAGGTGGAGTTCACCAACCTCGGCATCAAGAAGGTGCCGATCGACGATTCCTACGTGAAGCGGTATCCCAAACTGCTGGTGGGCGGCATCTGGGCGATCACCGATGTGGAGTACGAGCTCCCCGTTGACCCCAAGTCCAGCCCATGGCAGATCGCCGGTGTCAAACCGATTCAGGTGGCGGGTGTCGATCACGAGGCCTTCCTCGCCGCCCGCGCTCAATTCAGCACCGATGAATGGATGGATGTGCTCATGCAGAGCGTGGGCTTCAATCCAGAACACTTCAGCCGCCGCGCCAAGCTGCTCACCCTGATCCGGCTGATCCCCTACTGCGAGCGCAACTACAACCTGCTGGAGCTGGGCCCCAAAGGAACCGGTAAATCCCACATCTTTGCCGAGTTCTCCCCCCACGGCATGCTGATCTCCGGATCGGAGGTCACCGCCCCCAAGCTGTTCGTCAGCAATGCCAACGGCAAGATCGGCCTGGTGGGCTACTGGGATTGCATCTGCTTCGATGAGTTCGCCGGCAAAGACAAAAAAGTTGACAAGACGCTGGTGGATATCATGAAGAACTACATGGCCAACCGCACCTTTTCACGCGGTATCGAGCAGCTCACTGCGGAAGCCTCGATGGTGTTCATGGGCAACACCCAGAAATCCGTGGCCTACATGCTCAAGCACTCCCACTTCTACGAGCCCCTGCCCGATAAGTACATCGATTCAGCCTTCCTCGATCGCATCCACGCCTTCAACCCCGGCTGGGAGGTGGCACCGGTTCGGCACGAGCTGTTCTGCACCGGCTATGGCTTCGTGGTCGACTACATCGCCGAAGTGCTCAAGCACCTGCGCACCGAGGACTACACCGGCCTCTACAAGCCCTTCTTTGAGGTCACCTCAGAAGTTTCCACCCGCGACCAGACCGGCTTTGAGAAGACCTTCTCCGGGCTGATGAAGATCCTTCATCCCAACGGCAAGGCCACCCCGGAGGAGATCGGTGACTTACTGAACTTCGCCATGGAGTGTCGCCGCCGGGTGCGGGAGCAGATCCTGCGAATCGACGACACCTTCAAACCCAATGACTTCGCCTACAGAAATCAGCAATCCGGCACTGAGGTGCTGGTACTGACGCCGGAAGAGCAACAGTACCCCGCCTTCTCTGGACCCCGCCTTCAGCAGCCTGATGCCCCGGGCCCCGTTGAACAGGCCCCGCAGGAAACACCGGAACTTTCCACCTCTTCTCTCCAGGAGCACCATCTGGTCGTCCCTGAAAACTCCAGGGGTTGGAGCTACCGGCGCCTGTTTGGCGACTACCTGATCGGCGCCAGTGGCATCATCATTCGGGATCCCTACATCCGTGCCTTCCACCAGATCCGCAACCTGGTGGAGTTCCTGCGCATGGTGAACGAGATCACCCCCATCGGCGACGAGGTGAGCGTGCATCTGATCACCAGTTCCGACCAGGAATCCATGGAAAAGCAGGTGGAAAACCTCGGCCAGGTGCAGGACTCCTTTGCCGGCACCAGCACCCCCTTCACCTGGGAGATCGATGCCAGCCCCAACTTCCACGCCCGCAGCATCACCGCCAGCACAGGCTGGAAAATCACCCTGGATCGGGGGCTCGACCTCTTCCAATGGTTTGAGTTCAACGCCTTCAACGCCGCCGCCGTTGTTCAGGAGGCCCGGCTGGTGAAAGGCTGCGAGATCAACTTCATCGCGATGAAGCCCTGACGGCTGTCCCGAATCTTCAGCGACGGTGTTTCAAATTCGGCTTCCGCCACTTCCGTCAGCTCCACCGTGAAGCCCCGGGCGATCACGGCCTGATGCAGCAGCGGAGCAGCGCCCCTGGGGGGCTGCAGCACCCATCGCGTTGCGGGCGCGGCGGCCACCAGCTGCAGACGCAGCCGCCCCAGCGGCAGGGCCCGGAGGCCATCCCAGAGAGGCTCCTCACCGGGAGGCAGCGGCTGCGGGAGGCAGAACGCACTCACGATCGCCCCATCCAGCAGGCCGAGGCCTCCAGCGGCATCGGCCTGCTGGATGGGGCTGGCCACGCGGGACAGAGCGGTTGCGGAACGCAGCATCGCCGCCCCCATCGCTCGCCAGGGCAGCCTTCGTGCGAAAGAGGCGGACATCGCCACCGGTGCCGTGATCATCAAATGCGTCATCAAATGATGCTTAGACTGATGACCGCTCAGGACAGAGCATGCGAACCACCGTGACGCTCGACGATGACCTGCTCGCCAGGGCCGAGCAGCTGTGCGGAGATCTGGAACGCAGCGCCCTGCTCAAGGAAGCCCTTCGGGCCCTGGTGCAACGCGAAAGCGCGAAGCGGCTCGCAGCGCTGGGAGGCAGTGAAGCCGCACTGGAGCCGATCCCCCGTCGCCGCAGCCCGATGTGATCCTCGTCGACACCTCCGTGTGGGTGAACCACTTGCGCTGTGGCTTGCCGCGCCTCGCCACGCGCCTGCAGGATGGCGAGGTGCTGATCCATCCCTGGGTGATGGGCGAACTGGCCTGCGGGAATCTGCGCGATCGCGGGCAGGTGCTGAGTCTTCTGCAGGGTCTTCCGGCAGCCGTGGTAGCCAGCGACGAGGAAGTGCTGCTGCTGATCGAGCGCGACCAGCTGATGGGCCGAGGGGTCGGCTATGTCGATGTCCACCTGCTCGCCTCCGCCCGCTTGAGCGGCTGCCACCTGTGGACCCAGGATCGTCGCCTCGCCGCCGTGGCTATGGAGCAAGGGTTGGTAGAGCCGGAAGCAGGGCCCGAGGCACTTGCACGTGAGTAGGTCGGCAGCCCGATCGGATTGGGCAGGCCGAACTTGATCGCGCTACTCAGGCGACAGTCAGTTCGCTGAGACGCTTCTTCCGCTCAGCGGCGTAGCGCAGCACCGCCTGAATATGTTCTGGCCTGAGATCGGGGAAATCACTGAGGATCTTATCCTGGCTCATGCCACCGGCCAGATACTCGAGCACATCCGAAACCGTGATGCGCGTCGCTCGGGCAACCTGCAAGGCGTGTCCTTCATGCTGACAGCTCCAAAGGTTGGTTGACTGCCAAGCGAGGAGACCAGGGAGGTCACAATAAAGGTCATGAAGGAATCTTTGCTTACCATCTGGCTTGACGAAGGCCTTGAGCAGCAGCTGGAAGCCGCCTGCGGAGAATCCCGCCGCTCCCGCAGCGAGCGCCAGGCCCACGGCGACCTGCGCCGCAGCGCCGACTCCCACGTGCTCGATCCCGGCCCCGCCGGCAGCAGCCACCCCTACCCGGTGAAACTCGACCTGCCGAGCTGGAGAGTGGCCGCGAGACGATCGAGGCCAACGGCAGCGAGGAATCCCAGCCCGCCGGATTCAGCTTCCGAAGGCGCGCACGGCCCGACTGAACGTCAGGGGCCGATGGGGGGTCCCGGCCGTCCTCACATCTTCAACGTCACCAGGCTGAGGATGGTGCTGGCCCCGGTGGCGATGAACTGAACCCCGATCGCCAGGGTGAACAGCCCCATCACCTTGATCAGCACCGTCATGCCCACATGGCCGAGCATCTTGGTGAGGCGGGTGGCGAAGGTGAACATCAGGCCGATCAGGCTCGCCATCACCAAGATGGCCGCGAACAGTGCGATGCGGTGGCTGAGGGTGTGAGCACCTTCGGCGTACACCGTGATCGTCGACATCGTGCCGGCGCCGGCGGTGAGGGGCAGGGAGATCGGCACGATCGCCGAGGAGGTCATCTGCCCCACATCCATGTGCGAGACATCGAAGTTCTTCTCGTGCGAATCGCCTGGATCGGTGGCATTCAGCATGCTCAGGCCGCTGAATCCCAGCAGCAGGCCGCCGGCGATCTGGAAGGCACTCACACTGATGCCGAAGAACTGCAGCACCGCCGTGCCCAGGAAGTAGGCGGCCAGCATGATCAGCAGGCTGGACAAGGTGGTGATGCGAATCACCCGCCGCACCTGGCTGCTGGGCAATCCCTGGCTCAGGGTGAGGAAGGGTCCGATGGCGGGGAAGTTATTCGCCACAGCGAACAACCCCAGCAGGTAGTGCTGGAAGGTGCTCGGCACCAGCAGCTCGGGAGAGATGGCCATGGCGCCCAGTATCGCTACGGGGCCGCCGGCTCCTTCCACAGCGGTGGGCTCGCGCCGGGATCCAGCTGGCGCAGGCCCTTGTGCTTCTCCTCAGCGGGCTTCAGCGGCAGGCTGGCGAACTGCACAGGCTTGCTGCCATCCAGTCCGGCCGCCAGCAGGCTGAGGGTCTCACTCGGCGAGAGGTTGGTCTCCACCTTGGGCTGCAGCTGGCTCACCAGGAACGGCAGCTTGGCCAGCCGTTCGGGCTGCAGCATCCGCTCCCGCAGGCTGCTGGCCACCAGCTGCTGGTTGCTGCGCCGGCCGGCGTCGCCCAGCCACGGGTCGCGGAAGCGCACCAGCTGCTCCACCTTGGCGCCACCCAGCTGCTGCAGACCGGCCTCCAGGTCGATGGTCAGTTTCTGGGATTTATCGGTGTAGCTCATCCGCCGGGGCGGGCTGAGTTCCAGGCCCCCCACGCCGTTGACCAGATCCCTCAGCGCCCCCCGCGGGAGCACCAGGTAGCGGTCGGGGGCGGGGGACTGCAGCCCCACCAGCTCCCGCACCGCATCCGCGGTGAGCGCCACGCCCCCGAGGCGGAACGCCTCACCGAGCCGTTTCACTCCCTTCTGGCCGGGCAGGTTCACCGCCACTTCGGTGGGCAGGTTGAGCACCTGCAGGGGCCCCTCGGGATTGATGCGCACCAACACCAGGGCATCGGCGTTCGCCGGCCCTGCGGGGGCGGCTTTGTTGATCGGCTCGCCGACCTTCTCGGCATCACTGCCGATCACCAGCAGGGTGATGGGCCGCGCCGGCGGGGCGGCCAGGCTGGCCGGACCCATCTCCGACGTGGGGGCCAGGGCCCGGTCCGGCATCGGCCAGAGCAGCCCCAGGGTGGCCATCCCCACCACGGCGCCGGCAGCGGTGATGCCGAGGCTCCTGAGCATCCGCCCGCTCAGCCGGGGCCGCTTCGGGGCCGGGGCCGGCACCGTGGACGTCACCGTGGACGTCGTGGTGGGGGTTCCGGTTCCGGGTGCCGGGGATTCGGCGGGGCGGCGGGGCTTCCGGCGGGCGGGCATCGGGGCCGAAACGGAGGGGTGCTGGAGGGCACTCTGACGCAGGCGGCGCCCCCCATGGCCCCGGAGACCATCGCAGGGCGGCGGCATCAGAGCGAGAGGACGGATAGCTTGAGCGTCGAGCCACCGCGACCCACCACCGCTTGTCCTCCGTTCCTTCACCGGCGCCGTCGTCGGTGGCGCCGCATGATCGAGCCCGACCCCTGGCCAAGGGCAGCCCCAAACCGGCCAAGGATCTCTGCAGCGACTGCGGCCTCTGCGACAGCCGCTGGGTGGCCTACGTGCGCCGGGCCTGCGCCTTCCTCGAGCAGCGCTTCGAGGCGATGGAGGAGCAGGCCCACGGCCGCAGCCGCCGTCTCGACGACGAGAACGAGCTCTACTTCGGCGTGCATCAGCGCATGGTCACCGCCCGCCTGCACCAGCCGATCGAGGGGGCCCAGTGGACGGGCATCGTCAGTCGTATCGGCGTGCGGGCCCTGGAGAGCGGCCTGGTGGATGCGGTGCTGTGCGTGCAGCAGAGCGAGGACGACCGCTTCACGCCGGTGCCGGTGCTGGCCCGCACCCCCGAGCAGGTGCTGGCGGCGCGGGTGAACAAGCCCACCCTTTCCCCCAACCTGGAGGTGCTCGAGCAGCTGCCGGGCAGCGGCATCGAACGGCTGCTGGCCATCGGCGTGGGCTGCCAGATCCAGGCCCTGCGGGCGGTGCAGGCCACCCTGCCCCTGCAGAAGCTCTACGTGCTCGGCCTGCCCTGCGTCGACAACGTCAGTCGGGACGGGCTGCAGACCTTCCTGGAGAGCGCCAGCCGCTCCCCCGACACGGTGGTGCACTACGAGTTCATGCAGGACTTCCGCATCCACTTCCGCCACAGTGACGGCCAGGAGGAAACGGTGCCCTTCTTCGGCCTCGACACCCCCGCCCTCAAGGACGTGTTCGCCCCCAGCTGCCTGAGCTGCTTCGACTACACCAACGCCGGCGCCGATCTGGTGGTGGGCTACATGGGCGCCACCTTCGGCCGCCAGTGGGTCACGGTGCGCAATGCCCTCGGCCAGGAGCTGCTGGATCTGGTCGAACCGGAGCTGGATCTTTCGCCGGTGACCAGCTCCGGTGACCGCCGCCAGGCGGTGCAGCAGGGCATCGACGCCTACGAGAAGGCGCTGAAGCTGCCCATGTGGCTGGCCGAACTGGTGGGGGTGTTCGTGCAGCGCTTCGGGCCGAAGGGGCTCGAGTACGGCCGCTTCTCGATCGATTCCCACTTCACGCGCAACGCCCTCTGGCTGCAGCGCCACCACCCGGAGAAGGTGGAGGCCCACATCCCCGCCTTCGCCCGCCAGATCGTGGCCCGCTACCGCCTGCCCCAGCCATGAGCGGCGATCCTCGAGCCTGCGGGGTGCTGCTCCACCCCACCGCCCTGCCGGGCACGCCGGCCTGCGGCAGCTTCGGCGCCGCGGCACGGAACTGGATTGATCTGCTGGGCGCCGAGGGGGTGGGGGTATGGCAACTGCTGCCCCTGTCCCCCACCGATGCCACCGGCTCCCCCTACAGCTCCCCCAGCGGTTCGGCCCTCAACCCCTGGCTGATCGATGCCGACGATCTGGTGGCCGAGGGCCTGATCACCGCCGCCGACCGGGACGCCCTGCCCGCCGGGCCCCTCGATCGCCTCGATCCGGCCGCCGCTGCGGAGCGGGCCTCAGCGATCGCCGTGGCCCTGGGGCGCCGCTGGGCCGACCAGAGCCAGCCGCGCCAGGACGCCTTCGATCACTGGGAGCAGCGCCAGCGCTACTGGCTCGTCGACCACTGCCGCTTCATGGTGATCCGCCGCCTGCAGGGGGGACGCCCCTGGTGGGAATGGCCCGAACCCCTGGCCCGGCGCCAGCCCCCCGCCCTGCGGGCCCTGGTCGAGGCCCAGAGCCTGGCCCTGCAGCAGGAGGCCCTGCTGCAGTGGCAGCTCCAGTGCCAGTGGCACCGCCTGCAGGAGCGGGCCCACGCCCAGGGGATTCGGCTGGTGGGGGATCTGCCCTTCTACGTGGCCCACGACAGCGCCGATGTCTGGAGCCATCGGCACCTCTTCTGCCTGCGCTCCGATGGGGGCCTGGTGGAGCAGAGCGGCGTGCCGCCCGATTACTTCGCCGCCACCGGCCAGCTGTGGGGCACCCCCGTGTACCGCTGGTGGGCGCATCGCCTCAGTGGCTTCCGCTGGTGGCTGCAACGGCTGCAGCGCCAGCTGGAGCTGATGGACCTGCTGCGCCTCGATCACTTCCGGGCCCTGGAGGCCTACTGGAGCGTGCCTGGGGCGGATGTCACCGCCGAACACGGCACCTGGCGACCCTCCCCCGGCCGCGCCCTGCTGCGCCGCCTCTGGAGGCGCTGCCGCCGCCAGGGCCGGCTGCTGGCCGGCGACCGTCTGCCGCTGATCGCCGAAGACCTGGGCGTCATCACCCCGGCGGTGGAGGACCTGCGCGATCGCTTCGAGCTGCCCGGAATGAAGATCCTCCAGTTCGCCTTCGACGGCAACGACGACAACGCCTACCTGCCGGCGAACTACAAGGGCAACCGCTGGGTGGTGTACACCGGCACCCACGACAACGCCACCAGCCTCGGTTGGTGGCGGGACCTCGACGACGGCGCCAGGGGACGGGTCGCGGCGCTGGTGGGCGGTGAGGTGCGGGCGCCCAGCTGGCAGCTGCTGGAGCTGGCCCTGGCCTCGACGGCCGAGCTGGCCGTGGTGCCCCTCCAGGACCTGCTGGAGCTCGGCGATGAGGCCCGCTTCAACACGCCCGGCACGATCGAAGGCAACTGGAGCTGGCGGCTGGCCCAGCCCGTGGCCGCTCTTTCGGGGCCCCTGCAGGGCTTCGGGGCCATGGCGGCCCGCTACGGGCGGGGGCGCGGGGAGGCAGCCGCAGCCGGGGGCGGGTAGAGGAACTGGGCCTGGTCCTGGGGCGTGGCCACCACAGCGCCGGGATCGGCGGCCGCCGCCGCTGCCGGCGCCAGGGGCCGGCCATTCCAGCGCACCGCACCGGGCGCCGGGGCCGGCTCCAACCGCAGGCTGAAGGGGGGCAGCACCGGCAGGCTCAGGCTGCCCTGCACCGCCGGCAGCTTGGTTTCCACGCCCCGGTCGCTGCGCAGGGACACCCGGGTGGGCTTGGCCAGCTCCAGGCGCAGCAGGCCGAGGGCCAGATCAGGGCGATTCTGGCTGGTTTCGCGCCGCAGCCGCTGCAGCCCCTGGCCGGCGGCGGCCTTGCCCAGGGGGCGCAGGTCGGGGTAGGCGCCCAGGATCGCCCGGTCAGCATCCTCCAGATTCGCCTGGTCGGTCTGGGCGGCACTCAGGGGCGGGATCGGCCGCAGGGCATTCAGGCCCTGGGCGGCCAGCTGGCGCTGCTGCAGGTTGAGGCCATAGAGGAGCCCGGCGCACAGCACCGCGTAGAGCACCGTGCCCTGCCAGGTGGTGAAGACATCGATCGAGCCGGGGGTGAAGCGCAGCAGTACCGAGTCCCGCCGTCGCCCTTGGCGCCGGTCCTGCTCCGGAGGCAGCACCCCGTCCAGACAGCCGCCGGGCAGCTCCAGATGGTGCTCCAGCAGGGGAAGCATGGTGCGCAGGTAAGCGGCTTCCGGCAGCCGGTCCCGCCAGCCCCGCTCCAGGGCCTCCAGCACGGCGGTGCTGATGCGGGTGTCGAGCGCCAGCTGGCGCAGGCCGAGGCCACGGCTCTCCCGGGCCTGGCGCAGCTGCTGGCCGGCGAGCAGCAGGGCATCCTGGGGCCGCTCCTCGACGACCGGGCGCAGCGGCCGGCGCCGGCCCGGCAGGCGCTCGCGCAGCCGCTGGAGCAAGGGCTTGGCCGGAGTGGGCAAGGAAGGGGGGCTCAGGGAGCGACGGCCAGGTGGCCCCATTCTCCCGGTTCGACCTCACGCCAGGATCCTTCCGGCAGATCGCCCAGCTGCACCGGACCGACGGCGACCCGCCGCAGATCCAGCACCGGGTGGCCGAGGATCTCCGCCGTGCGCCGGATCTGGCGGTGGCGGCCCTCCCGCAGCACCAGCTCCAGCAGGGTGGCGCCGCGGTGGTGGCGCAGCCGGTGCAGCTCCACCGGCTGGCTGGGCAGGCCATCGAGGGGCACGCCGGCGCGCCAGTGCTCCAGGGTGGCCGGCTGCGGCGATCCCTCGACCCACACCTGGTACGTCTTGCGATGGCCGTAGCGGGGATGGGTGAGGCGCAGGGTGAGGTCGCCGTCGTTGCTGAGCAGCAGGGCGCCCCGGCTGTCGGCATCCAGCCGGCCCACCGGATGCAGACCGCGGCGCCGCTGCGGCGGCAGCAGGTCCAGAACGGTGGGGCGGCCGTGGGTGTCATGGCAGGTGCTCAGCACCCCGGGGGGCTTGTTGAGCAGCAGCGTCACGGTGGTGCCGGGCAGCTCCAGGGGCTGGCCGTCGACACTGATGCGGTCGCAGGCGGGATCGGCGCGGTCGCCCAGCTGGGCCAGGTCTCCGTTGACCCGCACCCGGCCCTCGCGCAGCCACGTCTCCGCCTCCCGGCGGGAGCAGAGCCCTGCGGCAGCAACGAGTTTCTGCAGACGGTCGGCAGCCATGACCCCATTCTGCGGACCGCTCCAGGTCGGAGCGAGTCCGCAAAGTGATGGTAGAGTTACGAAACCAACTAGTTTCGTAACAAGGGGCGATGCCTTCGATCACCGTCACCGCTTCGTCCGCGTCCCTGCTCGTGGCCACCGGCGATTCGTTGCGCTCCTACCTGCGCGACATCGGCCGGGTGCCGCTGCTGAGCCATGAGCAGGAGATCACCCTGGGCCGGCAGGTGCAGGAGCTGATGGCCCTCGAGGAGATGCGCGAGGAACTCACCCTCCGCTCCGGTGGTGAGGAGCCCAGCCCCGAGCTGCTCGCCGCCGAGGCGGGCCTCACCCCGGCGATGCTGCGCAAGCGTCTCCACGCCGGCCGCCGCGCCAAGGAGCGGATGGTGGCGGCCAACCTGCGCCTGGTGG
>Ga0247843_1001338_pt1 | contig 50679 bp, 50 predicted proteins | sample LaCruzMarch2017__FD_192420 | JGI IMG/M metagenome (GOLD analysis project Ga0247843, IMG submission 192420) | Freshwater microbial communities from meromictic Lake La Cruz, Castile-La Mancha, Spain - LaCruzMarch2017_8m | ecosystem: Environmental > Aquatic > Freshwater > Lake | place: Spain...
GGTTCGGCCCACCCCCACACCCTCCAGGAGGTGGTGGTCGACAGCCATGCCACCGAGTGGTACCTGCCCGTCCCCCTCTCCGACCGCGACTACCGGGTCGAGCTCGGCTACCGCAAGGGCGCTGGCGGCGGCTGGATCTCCCTGGCCTATTCCTCGGTCGCCCGGGTGCCGTCGCTGCATCCCTCCGAGCAGATCCTCGATCAGTTCGTTCCCTTCTCCCTCGACGCCTTCCCCTCCTCCGGCAGCACCAGCCTGCCCGCCCCCGCTGAAGCCGTCGATTCCGGCCTGCATGAGCGCCTTTACCAAAGCGCCACCAGCCAGTGGCGCCGCCTGGGCCGCGGCTCCGAGGCCTTCCACGAGATCGATTCCGCCGCCGGTCTGGAAGGCGGCAGCGAATTCTCCGCCTCCGGTGCCGGCCCCTGGGCCTCGGGCCGCAGCGCCTCCGGCATGGGGGGGGTGGGCTCCCGTCAGCGCTCCTTCTGGCTGGTGGCCGATGCCGAGCTGATTGTCTATGGCGCCACCGACCCGGCTGCCCGCCTCAGCATCGGCGGCGAGGAGGTGCCCCTCTCGGCCGATGGCACCTTCCGGGTGCAGGTGCCCTTCCGGGATGGCCAGCAGCTCTATCCGATCGAGGCCGTGGCGGCCGATGGTGAGCAGAAGCGCAGCATCACCATGGAGTTCCGCCGCTCCACGCCGGAAGACAACAGCAACCCGGCCAGCCAGGCCGTGGCCGAGTGGTTCTGATGGACGCCCCCGCCAACTCCAACCGCAACCTGCTCAAGCTGGTCGTGGCCCTCACCCCGATGGCCGGCAGCATCCTTTTCCCACTGGTGGTGCCGATCCTGATGCTGCGGGTCAGCATTGCCTCGGGGGTGATCGCCGCCGTGGTGATCGGCACCCTCTGGTTCGCCGCCATGCTGCGCACCTCGGAGATGCCCGGCCACCACTGAGGCCCGACTGAGCAAGCGGCGAGCCCCACGGCGAGCCAGCCGTGCGATGTCCACCGCCGGGAAGGCTGAAGGAGCGGAACCTGCCGCCCCGCCATCCCGTGGACCCTCTCGCGCCCCTCCCCCGGCTCCGGCCCGCCCTGCGGCCCGTGGTCGCCCTGGCCATGGTCGGGCTGCTCGGCGGCTGCGGCCCCGCGCCGGCGGCCCTGAGCGGGGGATCGCCCCGGGCCCTGCCTCTGCCAGCGGCCATCCGGGTGGCCTTCAACCACCGCGGCGACAGCCGCTACCGCAGCCCGATCAGCGGCCAGTGGCGCCAGGGGGATGACCTGGAGGCCCTGCTGCTCGAGAGCATCCGCGAAGCCCGCCAGGAGATCCTGGTGGCGGTGCAGGAGCTCTCCCTGCCGGCGGTGGCGGAGGCCTTGGCGGAACGGCACCGCCGGGGGGTGCGGGTGCGGGTGGTGCTGGAGAACCTCTACAGCACCCCTTGGAGCCAGCAGCATCCCGTGGATCTGCCGCCCCACCAGCGCCAGCGCCAGCAGCAGCTGGCTGCCCTCGGCCAGGGGGACGCCGTCGCCGTGCTGCAGCGGGCCGGAGTGCCCCTGCTCGACGACACCGCCGACGGCAGCCGCGGCAGCGGCCTCATGCACCACAAGTTCCTCGTGGTCGATGGCCGGGTGGTGGTGACCGGCTCGGCCAACTTCAGCCCCTCCTGCATCCACGGCGATGCGGGGGCGCCCAGCACCCGCGGCAACGTCAACCACCTGCTGCGCTTCGACAGCCTCGCCCTGGCCGGGGTGTTCGCCGCCGAATTCGCCCGGCTCTGGGGCGATGGCCCCGGCGGTCAGCCCGACAGCCGCTTCGGCATCGCCAAGGAGGGCGGCGGCCCCCAGGTGGTTGACGTGGCCGGCACGCCTGTGGAGGTGCTGTTCTCCCCCCACCGCCGCCGTGATCCCAACCAGGGCCTGGCCTGGCTGGAAACCAAGCTGGCCACCACCCGCCGGCGCCTCGATCTGGCCCTGTTCGTCTTCTCGGGCCAGAACCTGGCCGACCGGCTCCAGGAGCTGCATGGCCGTGGCGTGAAACTGCGCCTGCTGGCGGATCCGGATTTCGCCAACCGGGCCTTCAGCGAAACCCTCGACCTGCTCGGCGTGACCCTGCCCGACCAGGACTGCAGGATCGAAGCCGGCAACCGGGCCTGGGGCACCCCCGTGGAGGGAGTCGGCACGCCCCGCCTGGCCGGGGGAGACAAGCTGCACCACAAATTCGCCGTGCTCGATGGCCGGCAGGTGATCACCGGCAGCTTCAACTGGAGCCCCAGTGCCGCGTTCCAGAACGATGAAACCCTGCTGCTGATCCGCTCCCCCGTGCTGGCCCGCCACTTCGAGGCGGAGATCGACCGCCTCTGGCGTGGGGCCGAACTGGGCGTCAGCGGCCGGCTGGCCCGCCGCATGGAGCAGCGACGCCGCAGCTGCGGCAGTGGAACGCAGCGGCCCGCCGAATCCGCGCCCACGGCGACGACTACGATTCGGTAACGCTAAGTACAAGATCCATGGACCCGGTGTCCACTCCCGCCGCCACTGCCACCGCCAGCTCCCGCCAGGTCACCCCACGCCTGGATGCCATCAACCTGATGCTGCGGGACCTTCACACCCGCCACGACGAAATCCGCCACCGTGCCGCCTTCCGGGGCTGCACCAGCGAGCTGCTGACCGTTCAGCAGGAACTGGTCGACTACCTGCTCAGGATGAAGAACTCCCTCCAGGGGGCGGAGACCGCCAACCCCGAGGAAGGACTCAACTACAACTCCTTCACCTGAGCAGCCCGTCCGGGACCACCGCCGCCCGGGTGGTGGTGGTGGGGGCCGGTCCCGCCGGCGCCAGCCTGGCCCTGCTGCTGGCCCGCCGCGGCCTCCCGGTCGAGCTGATTGACGCCACCGGCCGTGGCGGCCGTCCTTTCCGGGGCGAAGGGCTGATGCCCAGCGGCCTGGCGGCCCTGGCCGCCATGGGCCTGCAGCCGCTCCCGCCGGCGGTGGCCCAGCGGCCTCTGGCGGCCTGGAGCTTCTTCCTCGATGGCCAGCTCCTGTTCGAGTCGCCCGAGCCCATGGGCAGCCCCGTCCCCTGCACCCTGATCGACCAGGAGGCGCTGCTGCAGGAGCTGCTGGCCCAGGCGAGCCGGCTGGAGGGCTTCCGGTTCCACGCCGGCCAGGCCGCCACTGACCTGCTGGAGCAGGGCGGCCGCATCACCGGGGTGTGCCTGGCGGACGGCGCCAGCCTGGAGGCCGACCTGGTGGTGGCCTGCGATGGCAGGGAATCGCTGCTGCGCCGCAAGGCGAAACTGGCGCTGGAGAGCGCCCCCAGCCCCCTCGACGTGCTCTGGTTCCGGCTGGAGGCCCCCGGATCCGAGGCGCTGGTGCGTTGGCTGGCCGGCCGCTTCGTGACCGTGGTGGGCGCCGCCGGCAGCTATGCCCTGTTCCCCTCCGCCCGCGGCGGCGTGCAGCTCGGCTGGGCGATCGAGCCGGGTGGGGCCGCCCCCGCTCCCACCCCGGCCAGCCCCGGGGCCTGGCTGGCGCTCTGGGCCCGGGACGCCCCCGAGCCCCTGGCCCGGCACTGGCGGGCCCTGGCCGAGACGTCCGTGCAGGGGCCGGTGCGGCTGCCGGTGCGGGTGGGGCTGTGCCCACGCTGGCAACGGCCGGGCCTGCTGCTGCTCGGCGATGCCGCCCACCCCATGAGTCCGCTGCGGGCCCAAGGCATCAACATGGCCCTGCGCGATGCCCTGGTGGCCGGCCGGCACCTGGCGCCTGCCCTGCTGGAGGGTGGCCCTGCCGTCATCGATGCCGCTGCTGCGGCGATTTGCGCCGAGCGGCTGCCGGAGATCCGGCGGATCCAGCAGCTGCAGGAGGAGGAGGCCCGCCGGGCCGATCTGTTGCGGCGGCGGCACCGGCTGCGGAGCCTGCTGGCCCGCACCGCCCGCTGGAGCGGCCCCCTGCTGGAGCGGCGCTGGCGGGCCAGCCAGCGGGAACTGCGCAACGGCGTCAAGGCGATCGCCACGGACCTGTGAGCGGCGGCCATGATTGGGGGACCTCCCCGCCCGCCATGGACCGGACCGTTTCCGTCAGCCGCCCCGGCCCACGCCGCCTGAGAGCGTCCCTGCCTCAGCTGGCGCTGCTGGCGAGCCTGCCGTTGCTCGGGGCCTCACCGCTGCGGGCCGCACCGGAGCCGCCCCCCTTTCCGCCCTCCGCCGAATTCCGCTCCCTGCAGCTGATCGCCCTGGCCTGCAGTCGCGAGAACACGGCCGAACCCTGCGACAAGGCCCGCAGCCTCGCCGACCCCCTGCTCGACCACCCGCGCCTGCCGGCCAGCTGCAAGGACACGCTCTGGACCATCCGTCAGCGGTCGGTGGTGGCCGCCAGCAACAGCTTCGAGCGTCGCGAACCGATCGACCGGGCCGCCCGCAGCCTCACGGCCGTCTGCCGCCTGCAGTTACCCGTCGCCAAGCCGGCGGCCAATGCCGCCCCCAGGCAGGGGGGCCTGAACCTGATCAATCCCAATCAAAACTGAAGCGCTGGCCGGGCAGCAGCCGCTGCAGCTCCTGAGTCAGCTCGGCCATCATCTGGCGGCTCATCTCGGGATGGCCGCGCAGGTCTGCCACCAGCTCGGCCACGTCGGCGCTGGTGAGGCCGTGGTTGCTGATCTTCGCCTCGACGCGGTGGCGGAACTGCTCGAGCAGCTGGAGCTGTTGCGGCGACAGGGGGCCGTCATCCGAAGGGTGCTGGACGTCCATGGAGGGCGAGAAGAGGTCAGGGTTGGGGCTTGGTGGCCTGGGGGATTCCGGCCGCCGGGGCGTCAATCAACGCCAGCAGGCGGGTTGCCGTGTCTTGCATGAAGGCCAGGCTCATCGGGGTGACGACGGCGGCCTTGTCGGCCAGCTGGCACAGGGGGTTGCGCTCGCCCTTCGCCTCACAGCTTCTCGAGAGCCCCAGCAGAGCGTTGGTGAGCTTGCCCCGCAGGCAGGTTTCGGCCCCGGCCCCGGCCAGCACCGCTTCAGCGGCGGCGTGGGTGCGGTCCACCGCTTCGGGATAGGGAAGGGCCTTCGGTGCGCCCATCACCGCCGCCCTGGTGGGGGCCAGATGCAGCACAACCGCCCCGGCCATGGCGGCGACGGCCAGGCCCACACCGGTGAGGAGCATCCGTGGGGCCATGGGGTCAGCGCAATTGTCTCCAGGCTAGCCAGCCCTGTCAGCGACACCAAGAACGGGGCGGCCGGAACGGTCGCCGGAGGTAGCTTGGAGCTCCCCCAACCCCCCAGGACGCCGGCCATGGCGAAGACGACCGAGCTGCGTCAGGTGGCGCTGGAGCGACCCTTCGACGACCAGAAGCCCGGCACCTCCGGTCTGCGCAAGAGCACCCGCCAGTTCCAGACCCCCCACTACCTGGAGAGCTTCATCGAGGCCTCCCTGCGGGTGGTGCCCGGGGTCGCGGGGGGAACCCTGGTGGTGGGCGGTGACGGCCGCTTCGGCAACATCCCGGCCATCAGCGTCATCGCCCGCATGGCCGCGGCCCACGGGGTCAGCCGCCTGATCACCACCACCGGCGGCATCCTCTCCACACCGGCCGCCTCCCACCTGATCCGCAGCCGCGGCGCCGTGGCCGGCATCATCCTGTCGGCCAGCCACAACCCCGGCGGCCTGGACGGCGACTTCGGCGTCAAGATCAACGGCGCCAACGGCGGGCCGGCACCGGAATCGGTCACCGATGCCATCCATGGGGCCACCCTCAGCCTGGAGGGCTACCGGATCCTCGACGCCGAGCCCCTGAACCTGGACGCCCCCGGGACCACCAGCCTCGGCGCCATGGCCGTCGAGGTGATCGACGGGGTCGACGACTACGTGGCGTTGATGCAGAAGCTGTTCGACTTCGACCGCATCGCCGCCCTGCTGCGGGGCGACTTCCGGGTGGCCTTCGATGCCATGCATGCCGTCACCGGCCCCTACGCCTCCCGTCTGTTTGAAGGGCTGCTGGGGGCCCCTGCCGGCACGGTGCGCAACGGCGTGCCCCTGGCCGACTTCGGCGGCGGCCACCCCGACCCCAACCTCACCTACGCCCACGAGCTGGCCGACCTGCTGCTGGTCGGGGGCGCCTACGACTTCGGCGCCGCCTGCGACGGCGACGGCGACCGCAACATGATCCTGGGCCGGAACTGCTTCGTGAATCCCAGCGACAGCCTGGCCGTGCTCACCGCCAACGCCACCCAGGCCCCCGGCTATGCCGATGGCCTGGCCGGCGTGGCCCGCTCGATGCCCACCAGTGCCGCCGCCGACGTGGTGGCCACCGAGCTGGGCATCCCCTGCTTCGAGACGCCCACGGGCTGGAAGTTCTTCGGCAACCTGCTCGATGCCGGCCGGATCACCCTCTGCGGCGAGGAGAGCTTCGGCACCGGCAGCAACCACATCCGCGAGAAGGACGGGCTCTGGGCCGTGCTGTTCTGGCTGCAGATCCTGGCGGTGCGCGGCTGCTCGGTGGCCGAGGTGATGGCAGGCCACTGGAGCCGCTTTGGCCGCCACTACTACTCCCGCCACGACTACGAAGCCGTGGCCAGCGAGGCGGCCCATGGCCTCTACGACCGGGTCTCAGGCATGCTCACCGCCCTGCCGGGCCAGGCCTTCGCCGGCCGCACGATCCACGCCGCCGACGACTTCGGCTACACCGACCCGGTGGATGGCTCGATCAGCAAGGGCCAGGGCCTGCGGGTGCTGCTCGACGACGGCAGCCGAGTGGTGCTGCGCCTCTCCGGCACGGGCACCAAGGGGGCCACGCTACGGGTGTACCTGGAGAGCTATGTGCCCCCCAGCGGCGACCTCGATCAGAACCCCCAGCGGGCCCTGGAGGATCTGATCGTCGCCATCGACGCGCTGGCCGAAATCCGGCTGCGCACCGGCATGGAGCGGCCCACCGTGATCACCTGAGCGACCAGCGACCATGAGGCCCCCTGGCGCCACCCTTCCCTGGCTGATGGCGGCCTGGGTCTGCGGTGCCGGCGGGCCCCTGCTGGCCCAGGAGTTGCCTCCGAAGGCCCCCCAGGCCGCCACCGAGGCGCTCGAGGCCACCCGGTTCGCGCCCACCACCACGGTGAACCTGCAGATCAACGGCGTCATGGGGAGCCTCCGGTACACCGGCAACGAGGTGGACCGTGCCAGCAACACCGCGGCGGGGGCACCGCTGCTGAACGGCGTCAGCCTCAACCACGAGCTGCGCCTGACGATCGACACCAGCTTCACGGGCCAGGACCTGTTCCGCATCCGCCTGCGCAGCGGCGATTTCGCCCCCTCAGGCTTCTTCTCCAACCCGCCCACCCCCCTGAGCCGGCTGGACGTGGCCTTCCAGGAACCGGCCTGCGGCGCCGGGGTGCAGGGATGCTCCGGTCGGCTGATCAGCATCAACCGGGCCTACCTGCAGCTGCCGCTCAGCCCCGAGATCCGGCTCAGCGTCGGGCCCCGGATCATGCAGCTCGACATGCTCCCCGTCTGGCCGAGTGTCTACAACGCCTCCCCGATCCTGGATCTGTTCCAGTTCGCCGGCTCGCCTGGCACCTACAGCAAACGGTTGGGGGGAGGCTTCGGACTCTGGTGGCAGCCCCAAGGCGGGCTGCAGGGGCTGAGCCTGGGCTACGCCTACGTGGCCGGCCAGGCCGGGGGCAACGGGCAGGGCAGCGGCCTGTTCTCCGGCTCCTCCTCCCAGACCAGCACCGTGCAGCTAGCCCTGAGCCGGCCCCAGTGGAACATCACCGGGGCCTGGAGCTTGAGCGGCCCCCAGGTGAGACTGCGGGGCACTCCCCTGGCCAGCGAACTGGCGGCCGGCGGCCGCGACGGCAGCCTGGGTTCCTGGTCGCTGGCGGGCTACTGGCAGCCCCGCCGCTCCGGCTGGCTCCCCTCGATCAGCGCCGGCTGGGGCCAGGACACGTTCGGCTTCGGCTCCCCGGCGGTGGCCGGCCTCTCGGGGGTGCGCAGCCGCTCCTGGTACAGCGGCCTGGTCTGGAGCGACGTCCTGGGGGTGGGCAACAGCCTGGGGCTGGCTGTCGGCTCCCCCGCCCACGTGATCGCGATCCAGACGCCCAGCCAGAGCAGCCTCGACGACCGGGGGCTGGCCGTCGAGATCTATTACCGGATCCAGCTGAGCGATGAGCTCTGGGTGACTCCGGCCCTTTTCTGGCTGAGCCGGCCAAGGGGCGCCCTCAGCGGCAGCGCCGACCTGTCCCAGGCCCTGCTGTTCCCCGCTGCTTCAGGGGGGGATGCCAGCCTGGGGGTGTGGGCCGGACTGATCCGGACGACCCTGCGCTTCTGAGCGGCCTGGGGTCAGGCGAGCCAGTGCAGGAAGCGCTGGATCACCACGGCGTTGCTGATGTCCACGAAGAAGCCTGAGACCAGCGGCACGACGATGAAGGCCCGGCGGGCGGGACCGTACTTCTGGGCCACCGCCGACATGTTGGCCATCGCCGTCGGAGTGGCCCCGAGGGAAAAGCCCGCGAATCCGGAACAGATCACGGCGGCCTCGTAATCGCTCCCCATGGCCCGGAACACCACAAACAAGACGTACAGAAAAGCGATCGTGAACTGGGCGGCAAGGATGGCGAGAATCGGGCCCGCCAACGAGGCAATCGTCCACAGTTGCAGGCTCATCAGGGACATCGTCAGGAAGATGCCCAGGGAAATGTCCGACACAATCGCCAACGATCGGGGTGCAGCCAGAAAACAGATCGGCAGCAGGCGGGGCACGGTGTTGGTGAGCAGGATCGCCGCAAACAGACAACAGACGAACAGCGGCAACTTGCCGCCGCTGGCGTCAACGGCCTTAAACAGCAGTTCCCCCAAACCCAGGCTCATATTCAGCCAGAAGAGCGTCCGCAGCAGACTGAAATAGGTGACGGGCTCCCGCGGGCGAGGCCTGGCGGACGCACCGCCCCCCCCAGAGCCGTCATCAAGGTCAGCGGTGGCCTCCGGCTTCAACTTATTGCTGCGGATCAGAAGCCGGGCGATCGGCCCCCCCATCAACGAGGCCAGCACCAGACCAAAGGTGGCGCAGGCGATGCCGATTTCCTGGGCGTTGCCAATCCCGTGGACATCGGCGAAGGTCGGCGCCCAGGCGATCGCCGTGCCGTGGCCGCCCAGCATCGACACCGATCCCCCCAGTAGCCCCACCAGTGGGTTAAAACCGAGCAGCGTGGCCATGCCGACCCCGGTGAGATTCTGAAGCACGATGAACACCACCGTGGTGACCACAAGGATCAGCAGTGTCCAGCCCCCCGAGAGCAGCATGCTGATATCGGCGCTGAGGCCGATGGCTGCAAAGAAGTAAAGCAGCAGGAAATCCCGAGCCTGCAGGTTGAAACCGATCTCCAGGCCCGTGAAACCATGGATCAGGGCCAGCAGCAGGCAGACGAGCAGCCCGCTGGTGACCGGCTCTGGAATGTTGAACTCCCGCAGGACGCCCACCTTTCGGTTCAGCCAGCGGCCGATCGCCAGCACCACGATGGCGATGTTGAAGGTCGCGAAGCTTTCAAACTGCATGGCTTTTATTCACAGCCCTGGACAGAAATGCGGTAGCTGAATCCGATGGCGGCCGGCGTGGTGGAGGATCCCACCCGGAAGTTCATCAGCCTGGTGCGCTTGCCGGGAACGGCCTGGAAGGGCCCGAACATCCGCCCCGTGCCTGGCTCAAACGTCGGTGTTTCGTTGATCACCTGCAGGTTGCTGCCGTCGGTGAACACCATGAAACCCGACACCGGGAAGCTGGCCCGCTCGGTGGAGGCCGATGTGAAGAAGAAACGATAACTGCGGAAGTTGCGATCCACGATGAAGTCAGTGTTCCAGTTCGTGCGGCCCACGAGCCGATCCGGACCGATCCGCTTGGACACCACCGGGGTGCCGCCGCCCCCGAGCGGCATCAGAAAGCGGCAACTGGCCTGCGCCGCCGGAACACCGGTGGCTGCTGTTGCGGTAAGCGCCGTGAGGGCGGCAAGGATCGCACGGTTCACAGTCAAGGGAGTACCAAGGAGATCAGTAACGAGCAGCATGACAGCCGGCTGCGACTCCGCCCACCAACACCCTTGGGACGAGGACGCCAAACGCTTGCAAGACGGGGCCTGGTTGTGATCACTGGTCTATTCCTCACGCGCTGGAGTGAGACTGAGGAAGTCATTTTTCTGGCGTTCGGAATGAACCCAGATCGCGATCATGCCAGCCAGAGGGATCGACAGGAACACCCCCAACAGGCCAGCAACCCGCTGTCCGATGAAGAGGGCCAAAAAGAGAATCACCGGATTGAGCTCCATCGCCTGGCCCATCACCTTGGGCCGGACGATGTTGTCCTGAATCTGACCGAGCAGCACGGACGCGATCAAGGCCCGCAAGCCGATGTCTGCCCCCTGGGAGGTGAAGACCATCAACGAGATCAAAACGATGCCGAGGGTGGCGCCGATCCCCGGGATCACATCAAGGACCCCAACAATGACGGCCAGAATCAAGCTGTACTTCACACCCAGCAGCGGAAAGATCACGGCCGTTGAGACGGTCAGAAACACCATCAGCAGCAGCTGGCCGCGAATGAATCCCAGAACGCTCTGCAGAAAGGTCACGGCGAAACGATCACGATGCTGTTCAGGAATCAGCCCCAGAAATCCTTTCCACAGCTTCTCCCCATCGATCAGCATGTAGAGACTGATCACTGCACCGAAAATACCCGTGAAGACCCCGGAAAACACGGTTTGCAACAACCCCAGCCCCGTCAGCAAACCCTCCTGCAGCAACGTGGTGATTCTGGCGAATCCATAGGTTTTGAGGTATTGATGCAGGGGCGTGAGGTCCTGCTGTTTCAAGCTGCCTTGCAGATCCAGCAGCAGACCCTGGCCCTGGTTCAGCACCTGCAGGCCAATGCCAGTGATGAAGCCAACCAGGAGGATCAAAGCGCTGAAGCAAACGGCAGCAATCGACCATCCCCGTGGCAGATAACGGCTCAGCCACTTCACCGGGACATTGAGCAGGGCCGCCACGATGGCGGCGGCCGTGAACACCGCAATCGTGCCTGAAAAGTAATTGAAGATCACCACCGTGACGCCGATGCAGGCCACCAGCAGGAGATAGCGCAGGAGATTGGTGGTGCTGATCATGGCGACAAAAAGCTCCCTGCTGAGGCTGGATCGTAGACAGACGAGGCCGTCATCTCCCTTGCAGCGGCCATGCTTCAGCCGCTCCCCCCGGGCCGGGAGGCGAACAGATTCAGACCCAGCCGTTCGGAGAGGAAGCGCGCCGTGAGCTGGCCGCGCACACTGTTGCCTGCCTCATCGAGGGGTGGCGAATACGTCGCCAGGCCCCCCTTGCCCGGGGCCACCGTGATCATGCCGCCGGCCACGCCGCTTTTCCCCGGCAGGCCGGTGGCATACAGCCAGTCGCCGGAGGTTTCATACAACCCGGCGGTGACCATCACCGCCAGCACGTGCTGACAATGGACCGCCTCGATCACCTGCTCGCCCGTGACGGGCTGGCGTCCGCCGTTGGCCAGGGTGGCGGCCATCACGGCCAGGTCGGCCGCCGTGACACTGAGGGAACACTGGCGGGTATAGAGCTCGGTGGCCTCGTCGGGATCCCACCAGATGCGGTCATGGTCGCTCAGCAGGGTGGCCAGACCGGCGTTGCGGCGATTGCTGGCCAGCTCCGAATCGAAGACCCGCCCATCGACCTCCAGCCGCCGGCCGGCGAAACGGGAAAAACCGTCCTGAATGAAGGCCCACTTCTCCTCACTGCTGGCCCCCGGCGCCAGGCTGGTGGCGGCGATCGCCCCGGCGTTCACCATCGGATTGGAGAGGCCCTCGCCGCTGCGCTCCACCGCCAGGACGGAGTTGAACGGCAGGCCGGTGCTGTTGACGCCGAGCTTCTCGCGCGCCTCCTCCTCACCGATGGCCTGGCAGATCAACGCAAACAGAAATGGCTTGGAGATGCTCTGGATGCTGAAAGCCACCCGGGCTTCGCCCGCCTCGAACAACGCCCCGCCGCAACTCGACACACAGAGACCGAAATTCTCGGGAACCGCCGCCGCCAGGGCGGGGATGTAGTCGGCCACCTGGCCATCCAGAACCGGCGCGAAGCGGCCATGGGCCTCGTCCACCAGCTCCTGCACCACCTCGGCGGTGGGCAGGTGGCCGTTGGACACCCATTCGGAAACAGACCACATGGCGGTAGAGGACTCAGGTGGGCGACGCCTGCTCCCAGGGAAAGCTGGGCAGGCGATGGAGGGCTTCCCGTTGGGCGTCGCTCCAGGTCTCGACCATGGCGGCCAGCTCAGGAGCCTCCGCCCCCAAGGTCAGCTGGTGGGACATCGCCAGGGCATCCGCGGGAAGGATGGCCAGCTCGAACGGAGGTCCCACGGTGAGATTGGAGCGCTGGGTGAGCACCTCCGAGATCAGGCAGAGCCGGGCGGCGTCCTCCAGGGAGAGGTTCGTGTGGCCCACATTATCGAGGGGGGGTTTGCCATATTTCGTCTCGCCGATCTGCAGGTAGGGCGTTTCGCGGGTGGCCATGATGGCGTTGCCCTGGGGATACACCAGATACAGACCGTGGGCCTCCCCGGCGATCTGGCCGCCCAGGATGAACGAGGCCCCCCCACTGGCCCCCGCCTGCTGGAGGGCGGCGGCATTCTCCTGCTGCACCGCCACGCTCACCCGGCCGATGTAGGCGGCCGCTTCGAACAGATAATCGCAGGAGCGCAGATCCCTGACCCCTGCGACGAACGCCTCGGCCGGCCGGTCGAGATCCCGGCGGATCCAGCTGATCACGGCCTGGGTGGTGGCCAGATTACCCGCCGCCAGAAGCACGAACAGCCGATCCGACGATGGCTGAAACACATGCATCTTGCTATAGCTGGAGATGTAGTCAACGCCAGCATTTGTGCGGGAGTCGGAGACCATCACCAAACCCCTCTCCAGCCAGTAACCGATGCAATACGTCACCGTGAAAGGCTGCAGACATGGTGTTTGAAGGTTAGCCCATGGCCACAATCAAAGACCCCGAAAGTGATCAAGATCACTTCCCCAGGCGCCGCCGGCGCTCAGGCCCTCAAGGGGCGGCAGGGGGCGGAACGGCCGGGGCGGTGGGATCGCTGACGTTGGCGCAAAGATCCAGGACGATCTGTTGCGCCACCGAACGGCCCTCGGGAACCACCCAGGGTCCCCAGGCCCCGTTGATCAGCCAGGCCTGGCGCAGGCTGCTGCAATGCACCGCCACTGCCGTCGCCTGCGCCCGGATCGGCCCGACCTCCGCCTGGGTGGGCTGCACCAGGCTGACCCGCACACCACCGCTGTGGAGCTTCCAGCCGCCCCAGTCAACGAGGGTGTTGCCGTAGAAGCGCCAGCGCACCGCCTCCCCCGGCTGTGGCGGCACGGGCGAGGGGGGGGCGGTGGGTGCCGCCGGTGCCTTCACCGCCGGAGAACTGCCCGGCCCCGGGGGTTTGGGGGTGGCCGTGGGTTTGGGTGCAACCGTGGCCGTGGCCGTGGGTTTGGGAGCGGGCTTGGCGGTGGCTGTGGCGGTGGCCGCCGGTATGGCCTTGGCCCCAGCGGGCGCCGCAGGCAGCTTCAGCCAGACGCCGACCTTCAACTGGTCGGGCTTCATCCCGGGGTTCAGCTTCTGAAGCTCCGCCACGGTGGTGCGGTGGCGGGCCGCCAGGACAGCCAGCGTGTCACCCGTGCGCACCTGCACAAGGCCCTTCGATGGCGGCAGTTTCAGTGACTGGCCGATCTGCAGCTCCTCGGGCCGGGTGATCGCGTTCAGCCGCATCAAGTCCTGCAGGCTCACCCCGTACCGGGCGGCCAGGGCCTCGAGCGTGTCCCCCTGGACAACCTTCACAGCTCGCCCAGGCGGAGCCGCCTGCGCAAAGGCCTCGGAGCTGAGGCCGAAACCGGCGCAGGAGAAAACAAGGACGGCCAGAAACCCCTGCGTAGCCGCTGCTGTTCGACTCACGATCCCCACCAATCTCTGGACAACGAAACTACCAGAGGTACGCGCCGGACGAGGAAGACAATCAGCCAACAAGCGACAGGAATTTGCCTCCCTGCCGTTACATCAAGACGTTACAAAGTTGCTTCACATTGAGGTGGCGACCAGCGGCATCTCTGCAGCAACTTTGCGGCGCTCGGGGCCTCGGGAGGACTCAGACACCGCTGCGGAGGATGACGCCGCCAGGGTGACCCTCTTCTGGTGGTGCTCCCCGGTGCTTCCCCGCTCCCGGGACGCCAGGCGATCGATCAGGGCGGCGAGCGCCAGCACTCCATCGATCACCACCAGCACGGCCCAGACGACCAGCAGCAACGCCTCGGCCTGGGCCGTCCGGGTCTGGGGCGCCGTGGGGGCGACGGGCTCCGGAGAGACAGCGACGACCGGATCTGGCGCCTGCGGCAGGGGTTGGAACAGCAGGGCCGTGGGCGGCTCGCTGGGCAGGGGCCAGGGCTGGCGCGATGGGGGCCGGCTCCTGGTCCTGGCTTGCTGCTCCCGCAACCGTTCGGAAAGCGTCGGCAGCATGGTGATCTCTCGACAACCCCTTTGGACGATCCTCACGGCCTGGCCCTGCGACCGCAATGGCGCAGCCAGGCCGGCGAATGATTCGTTACATGCCTGCAGCCAGGCTGGCCCTAGCCGGGGGGGCTGTCCTGGGCGACGGCCAGATCCGCCGGCTCGGTTTCGGACTCGCCGAACCAACGGGCCTCCAGGGCCTTCACCACGACATAGAAGGGGGGCACCACCCCCAGCGACAGCACCGTGGCCACCAGCAGGCCGCCAAAGATCACCGTCCCCAGGGACTGCTGGCTGTTGGCCCCCGCCGTGGTGGCCACCACCAGGGGCAGGAAGCCGGCCAGGGCGGCGATGGCCGTCATCAGGATCGGACGCAGCCGCGACTCGGCAGAGGCGATGGCGGCCTCCGCGGCCGTCATGCCCTCCTTCATGTGCTGCTCGGCCACCTCGACGATCAGGATGCCGTTCTTGGCCGCCAGCCCGATCAGGGTCACCAGGCCCACCTGGGCGTAGATGTTGAGATCGATCGAGCGCAGGGCCAGGAACGCCAGGGCGCCGAGCATGGCCAGGGGCACGGTCATCAGGATGATCACCGGCGTCACATAGCTCTCGTACTGGGCCGAAAGCACCAAGTAGACCACCAGGATCCCCAGGCCGAACACCAGCACACTGGCGTTGCCCGCCGACAGCTGCAGGGCAGCCAGGCCGGTGAAGGCATGGCCGATGTTGTTGAAGTCCTGGGCATGGAAGAGGTCCTGGATCAACGTCAGGGCCTGCCCGGAACTCTTGCCGATCGACTCGGCCCCCTGAATCAGGATCGTGCGGTAGAGGTTGAAGTGGCTGATCACCGGAGGGGCGCTGGTGAGTTCCGCGGTGGCGAACTCCGACACCTGAACCAGCTTGTTGTCTTTGCTGCGCACGTAGTAACTGAGCACATCCTCCAGGGAACTGCGGTTCTCGGAAGCCGCCTGCACGTAGATGTTCCTGACCTGGCCACTCTCATAGGTGAGGCCCGAATAGTTGCTGCCCGCCAGCACGGCGATGGTCTGCATCGCCTGCTGGAAATCGACGTTGAGGGCCCCGAGGATCGAGCGGTCGATCTTCAGCCCGAAGGCCGGGGCGCTGGGGATGAACTGGGTGTAAAGGGTGGAGAAGCCGCCGCTGGCCGTGCCCGCCTGGATCAGTTGTTTGGCCTGGTCATTGAGCTGGTTGAAGCTGTAGGCCCCATTGCTGAGATCGTTGAACTGGAAGTAGAAGCCGCCCTGGGCCGAGAAGCCCGGGATCGCCGGAGGCTGGGCCGCCACCGCCATGCCGGAGCTGATCTCGCTGAACTTGGCGTTGAGCCGGTTGACGATCGCCGGTGCCTTCTGATCGGTCCCGCTGCGTTCCTCGAGCGGCTTGAAGCCGAAGAAGAACACCCCCTGATCAGGACTGGAGCCGTTGAAGCCGTAGCCACTCACCACCGAACCGGCGATGATCTCCGGCTCGGCATTGAGCACCTTGGCCACCTCCAGGGCTGTGGCCTGGGTCTGGCTGAGGGAGGCACCGTTCTGGAGCTGGAAGATGCCCATGCCATAGCCCTGGTCTTCTTCCGGGATGAAGGCGGAGGGAAGGGCGGAGAAGGCGAACAGGGTGAGGGCGATGCCGCCGCCCAGACCCACCAAGATCCAGCGGCGCCTGGCGATCAGGGCCGCCACCATCGCGGCATAGCCGCGCTCCAGGCGTGTGAAGAAGGCGTTGAAGCGGTTGAAGATCCAGACCAGATTGGCGCCGGCCAGCACACCGACCACCACGCCCAAGACGTACGTGAGGTTGCCGAAGGAGGCGGCGCTGAAACGGCCGAAGGCCAGGCCCACCACCACGCCACCGATGATGCCCACCAGCCGGCCCGGAGGCGCCGACTTCTGGCTCCTCAGCAACAGGGCAGAAAGCATAGGGGAGAAGGTGAGCGCATTGAAGGCGGAGATCGCAATCGAGAAGGCGATGGTGAGAGCGAACTGCTTGTAGATGATGCCGATGCCCCCGGGATAGAAGGCCACAGGCACAAACACCGCCATCAGCACCAGGGCTGTGGCCACCAGGGCACCGAACAATTCACCCATGCATTCCATGGCGGCCTGGCGGGGGCGCATCCCCTTCTCCAGGTTCTTCTCCACCGCTTCGATCACCACGATGGCGTCATCCACCACCAGGCCCGTGGCCAGCACCAGGCCCAGCAGGGTGAGCTGGTTGATCGAGAAACCGAAGATCTTCACGAAGGCGAAGGTGCCGATCAGGGAGATCGGAATCGCCAGGCTGGGCACCACGGTGGCCCTCCAGTCCTGCAGAAACAGAAACAGGATCAACAGCACCAGCACAATGGCCAGGCCAAGGGCATCCACCACGCCCTCCACGGCCGACTCGATGAACTGGCCGATGTTGTAGATCTCGAACACCTTGACCCCCGGAGGGACGGTCTGGGTGAACTGATTCATCACCTGCACCACCTGGTTCGAAACGTCGAGGGCATTGCTCTCGGGGGTCTGGAAGACGGCGACCGTGATCGAGGGGTGGCCCTCGATGCTGACGGCCTGCTGGGCGTAGGTGTTAGCGCCGTAGGTGGCCTCGCCGACATCCTTGAGCCGCAGCAGGTTGCCGGCGGGCGTGCGGCCGACGATCAGGTTGTTGAGCTCCTCAACCGACACCAGATTTCCGTTGTTCTCCACCAGGATCGGGTAGGCGAACTTCTGGTTTCCCCCTGCTGGCGGTCCCCCCACCAGGCCACCGATCGCCACGGAGTTCTGGCTGCTCACCGCATTGACCACCTGGTCGGCGGTGAGATTGTTGGCTGTCAGCTTGTTGGCATCGACGAACAACCAGAAAGCGGGATTGCTGCCACCCAGCAGGTTGACGGTGGCCACGCCGGGCACCCTCTCCAGCTGAAAATAAAGGTTCTGATAGATGAGGCCGTTGAGATAGGAGGCATCGAACTGGCCTTCCGTCGAGGAGACCTGATAGGCCAGCAGGATCGACGGGGTGCTCTGCATCACCGAAACCCCGGTGGCCTGCACCTGCTGGGGCAACTGGGGCATCGCCAGGGAGACGCGGTTCTGGACATTCACCTGGTCGATGTTGATATCAGTCCCTTCGTTGAAAAAGACCTGAATCGTGCTCGTCCCAGACATGTTGCTGGTGGAGGAAATGTAATTCGCGCCCGGAACGCCGTTGATCTGCTGCTCGATGGGGTTGGTCACCGCCTGCTCAGTGACCAGGGAATTGGCGCCTCCATAGTTGGAGGTCACCTGGATCAGCGGAGGGGCGATGTTTGGGAGGTTCTCAATCGAGAGGGTGGGAATGGCGATCAGACCCACCAGCACGATCAGGATGCTGCAGACGGTGGTCAGGACCGGCCGCTTGATGAAGTTATCGGAGAATGACATCGGTTCGCTCAGCTCGCCGCTGGCGCCGGCGCCCGCTTCACCGGCATGCCGGAGCGCAGCAGGGCCGTGTTGCTCACCACCACCTCATCCCCCTTGGCCAGGCCTGAAAGCACCGGATAGGCGTTGTTCTGCAGCTTGCCGAGCGTCACAGCCGTCTGAACCACCACCGGCGTGGTGCCGGGAAGTTTCTCCAGCTGCTGCTTCTGGGCGGGCAACAGCTGATCGGAGGCCTTGATCTGGGGCAGGATCGTGGCGAGGGGCAGCACCTTATACACGAAGGGTTGCTGGGCCTGCATCATCACCGCCTCCACCGGCACCGCCAGCTGGTCGCTGATGCCGGTGATGATGCGGTTGCGCACGTACTGGCCGGTCTTCAGGACCCCCGTGAGATTCGGAAACACCGCTTTCACCAGCACCGTATTCGGCTGGGTGGAGGAGCCCTGCTGAGCGGTGGCGAAGTACGGGGAGACGAACACCACCTGGCCCACGCCCTTCACCGGAGGATTGCTCTGGCTCTCCACCTGCACCGGCTGGCCGATCTTCACCTGGCTGGACTGGGTGGCCGGCACATCCATCAGGGTCCAGAGAGAGCTGTTGTTGACGATTCCGGTGATCGCCTGGCCCTGGCGCACGTAATCGCCGAGTTTGACGGAATCGAGGTTGCCGATTTCCCCGTCAATGGGGGCGGTGACGAACTTGTAGCCCAGGGTGGCGGCGCTGGAGCGGGCCTGGTCCCGGCTCTGGATCGCCTGGGTGATGTAGTAATCCCGGTCTTTGGTCGAGACGGCCCCCTGCTCGTTGAGGAAGACGTAGCGCTCCGCGTTGACGCGATCCTTGATCGCCTCGGCCCGATCCGAATCGAGGGTGGCCGATTCCTGCACGTTGTCGAGCACGAGGATGGGCTGGCCCGCCTTCACCCGCTGGCCCTCCCTGGCCAGGATGCGGACCACCCGGCCATCGGACTGGGGCCGCATCACCACGTTGGAGGTGGACTCGATGACGCTGATCGTCTCGATGCCCGGGGCAAAACGGAACTCCCCCACTGTCACCGTCTGCACCACCAGCGGTCGTTTGGCCTCGGGCTTAGGGGCGCCGCAGGCCGCCAGCACCAGCGCCAGGGGAAGGAGAGGGGGGAAGGTCTGCCTGCGCACCGGACCGGTTCATACCTCTGAAAGGTACCGGGAAAGACCGCTTCGCCCCACTGGTCCGGAGCGACTTGCGGCCCCTCAGGCGTGGGGGCCAGGCCCGCCTCGGCGGCTGTGGTGCCGGTGGTACTCAGGCTCCGGATTGGACTCCTGCAGCTGGCGCACCGCCTCCACCGCCATGCCGGCCACGACGCCGAAGCCTCCGAACACCACCGTGCTCCAGAACAGGGCCTGGGGAGTGATCCTCAGGGGAGTGTTCGCCACGATGGCCCGCAGGAACTGGGCGATCGCCAACCCCACCAGACCGGTGATCATGCCTGCACCCAGCACCCGCCGGCCACTGAGTGGTGGGCAGGGGGCCGCCATCAGGACGCTCCGCCCGCCGGGGCCTCAGCCGCCGCCGGAGGCGAAGCCCCTGTGAGCTGTTTCACGACGACGTAGAACACCGGCACCACGAACAGGGACAACACCGTGGCCACGGCCAGGCCGCCAAACACCACCGTACCCAGGGAGGCCTGGCTGCGGGCACCGGCACCGGTGGCCAGCACCAGGGGCAGGAAGCCGAACAGGGAGGAGATGGCGGTCATCAGAATCGGCCGGAAGCGGGACTGGGCCGAGGCCCGTGCCGCCTCCATGGCACTTGCGCCCTCCTCCATGCGCTGGTTGGCGAGATCAACGATCAGGATGCCGTTCTTGGCCGCCAGGCCGATCAGCATCACCAGGCCCACCTGGGCGTAGATGTTGAGGACTTCACCCCTCAGGGCCAGGAAAGCCAGGGCGCCCAGCATGGCCGTCGGCACGGTCATCAGGATGATCAAAGGATCGCTGTAGCTCTCGTACTGGGCTGAAAGCACCAGATAAACCGCGAGAATCCCGAGGGCGAAAATCACGATCGCCAGGGCTCCAGCGCTCACCTCCTCCCGTGAAATGCCGGTCCAGTCGAAGCCGATGCCGGTGGTAGACAGGCTCTCGAAGATGTCCTGGATGTCCTTGATCGCCTGGCCGGAGCTGCGCCCGGCAAGGGCTGAACCCTCCACCTTGATGGAGCGGAACAGGTTGAAGCGGGGAATCACCGAAGGACCCGTGACCGGCTCCACCTGGATGAACTCCGACAGGGGAATCTGATCACCCCTGGCATTGGGCACGTACAGGGATTTCAGCTGGTCCGGATTGGAGCGGTAGCGCTCATCGGCCTGCACGAAGATGCGGCGCACCCTGCCGGCATCGAAGGTGTCATTCACATAGAACGAACCGATGTTGAAGCTGAAGGTCTGCATCGCCGTGCCGTAGTCGACTCCGAGAGCGGCCATACGGTCGCGGTCGACGAGGATCTGCAGCTGGGGGGCTTCAGGAGAGAACTGGGTGAACACCCGGTCGAACAGGCCGCTCTGATTGGCCTTGCCGACCAGCTGGGTGGCCGCCGCGAAGAAATCCGCAGGCGTGAGGGAGCCACCGCTGCGGTTGAGCATCTGCATCTCGAAACCGGCGCCCGTGCCGTAGCCGGGAATGGCGGGGGGTTCGACGACAATGATCCTGGCCTCCTCGATCACCGAGAGCTTGCGGTTCAGCCGCTGGGTGATCGCCGCCACCGACTGGTCCGAGGAGGTGCGCTCATCCCAGTTGCGGGTGCCGAAGAAGAACAGGCCCCGGTTGGGGGCGTTGCCATCGAGACTGGCGCCGCTGAACACCGCCGCCGTGGTGATGTCCTTTTCGCTGCGCAGGATTTCGGCCACCCGCTGGTTGATGCGGCGGGTGTTTTCGAGAGAAGCCCCGTCGGGGGCCTGGACGAAGCCGATGGCGTAGCCCTGATCCTCCACGGGCACGAAGCCCGTCGGGATGGAGGTGAAGGCGAAACCGGTGAGAACGATGCCACCGGCCAGGAGAGCCATCATGAGACGACGCTTGCCGAGCACCCAGCCCAGTCCAGCTTGATAGCGCCGCTCAACAGCGCCATAGATGACGTTGAAGCGCCGGAAGATGAAGGGAGCTCCCCAACCCAGCACCCCACCGATCAGGGAGTAGATCAACACCTCCAGTTGGTTGTTGACCCCCGCCAGCAGCAGGGCCGAGACGGCGCCACCGATCGCGAAGGGCAGCCGCAGGGGGAGACCCGTGATCAGAAGCAGGCCAAAGCCGATCCCCGTGGCCAGCGCCAGCATGCCCAGGGCCACCAGGGTGCCGCCGCCGCTGGCGAGGAGGCCGTACACGAAGCCGATGAACACCCCGGAGATGGCATAGGTACGGCGGCTGGGCGGCTCGCTCTCCCGGGCCAGCAACAGGGCCGAGAGCATCGGCGAGAAGGTGAGGGCGTTGAACGTGGAGATCAGGATCGAGAAGATGATCGTGGCAGCGAACTGCTTGTAGATCGTTCCGGTGGCCCCGGGGAAGAACAGCACCGGTACAAACACCGCGAACAGCACCAGGGAGGTGGCGATCACCGCCCCGAACAACTCATCCATGGTGGCTTTGGAGCTCTCCAGGGCGCTCAGCCCGGAGGCTTTCTTGGTCGAGGTGTCCTCAATCACGGTGATGGCGTCATCCACCACCAACCCCGTGGCCAGCACCAGGCCGAAAAGGGTGAGCTGGTTGAGGGTGAAGCCGAAAGCCTGCACGAACAGAAACGTGCCCACCAGGGCCACCGGGATGGCGATGGCCGGCACCAGGGTGGCCTTCCAGTTCTGCAGGAACAGGAACAGGATCAGCACCACCAGCACCACCGCTTCCCGCAGGGCGGAGGTGACGCCATCGATCGAGGCCTCGACGAACTCGGTGTTGTCGTAGATCTTCTGGATCGTCATGCCCGCCGGCATGACGTCCTCGAATTCCTTGATCACTTCCTCCACGCCACTGGAGACTTCGAGGGCATTGCTGCCGGTGAGCTGATAAATCGCCATCCCCACCGATGGAACACCGCGCAGGTCGGTGGCTTCGATGTCGAAGGATTCACCCCCCAGCGTCACCCGTCCCACGTCGCTCAGGCGCACCAGCCCGCCCTCGGAGGTGGAGCGCAGGATCATCGCCCCGAATTCCTCGGTGGTCCGCAACCGTCCCTGCAGCTGCACCGTCAGGGTGAACTGCTGGCCCTCGGGGGAGGGGGCACCGCCGATGCGTCCGACGGGCACCAGACGATTCTGGCTGCGCAGGGCCTGCACCACATCGGCGGCGCTCAGCTTGTTGGCCGCCAGGCGATCCGGGTCGAGCCAGAGGCGGAAGGCCAGCTGCCGGTTGCCGAAGTAGGTGAGTTCACCGACGCCCGGAACCCGCCGGACAGCATCGGTGATGTTCTGATCCAGGAGCCCGCTGATGGTCTCAAGGCTGAATTGCTGTTTCGGATCTTCGCTGGTGAAATTATAAACAAGGAGGATGGAGTTTGAGGCCTTGTTCACCGTGATGCCCGACTGGCGTACCTCTTCCGGCAGGCTCGGCTGGGCCAGGGATACCCGGTTCTGCACATTCACCTGGTTGATGTCGCCATCACTGCCGCTAGCAAACGTGACGGAGATGGCACTGGAACCATCGGCCGCACTGTTGGAGGTGATGAACTCCATGTTCTCCACCCCATTGATCTGCTGCTCGAGCACACTCGTGACGCCCTGCTCCACGCTGACCGCATCGGCCCCCACATAGCGGGAGGTGACCCTCACCGTCGGAGGAGCGATGTCCGGCAGATTCTCGATCGGCAGCAGCGGGATCGCGATCAGTCCGGCGATCACGATCAACAGACTGCACACCGTGGTGAGCACCGGCCTGAGGATGAACGTGTTCGAAGGTGACATCAGGCTGGGCTCAGTTGACCTTGACGGGCGCGCCGTTGCGGAGATTGATCAGGTTGGTGGTGATGACGCGGGCCCCAGCCTGGAGTCCCTTGAGCACCGGATAGCGGTTGTTCTGCAAGGGCCCCAGCTGCACGGGGGTCTGCAGGGCGAAGCTGGTGCCGGCGGGGAGCTTGCGTGCCACGGCCAGATCGGTCCGGCCCGGACGCCGCTCCAGGTCGGCCAGGCTGCCCACCGCGTAGACAAAGCTCTGGCCGGAGATCTGCGTAACGGCGGCGAAGGGCACCGAGAGCTCCTGGCGGCTGTCCAGCACCAGGCGGGTGCGGGTGCGCAGACCGGTGCGCAGCACCCCCGACGGATTGGCGAACTCGGCCTTGGCCAGCAGCGACTGGGTGCCGGCCACCACGCCGGGATCGAGGGATCTGATCACGCTCTGGGCCATCGGCTTGTTGGTGGCGGGATCCATGAGGATCACCGTCTGCCCCAGCCGCAACCGATTGGAGAACACGGCCGGCACATCCACCCGGGCCGTCAGGCGGTCGTTGCGGATGATCGTGGTGAATGGATCGCCCTCCTTGATCACATCGCCCACCTTCACCTTCACATCCCCCACGGTGCCGCCGGTGGGGGCCACGAGATCGCGGAAGGCCAGATCCGCCCGGCGGGACACCAGATTCTGCTGGGAGGAGATGTAGTTCTGGCGGAAACTGTCCCGCTGGAAGGCGCTGGCCGCCCCCTGACGCACGAGGTATTCGTAGCGCTCGAAGTTGAGCTTGTTGGTCTGCACCTCCGCCTCCAGTCGAGCCACATCGGCCCGGATCTGGGCCTGATCGAGCACCAGCAGCAGCTGGCCGCTGGCCACCTTGTCTCCCTGGCCCACCAGCAGGCGCTTGATGCGCCCGCCGGCCTGGGCCGCCAGCCGCACCTCCTCGAGGGCCTCCAGGGTGCTGACGGTGTCGACGTTGTCGGTGAAGGGCGCCAGGGTGGCGGCTTCGGCGCTGACCGAAAGGGGCGGCCGGGCGGCGGGAGGTTCGGCCTGGCAGGCCCCCAGCAGGGTGGCGCCGAACAGGGCGGCGGCTGCTCCCTGGAGACCCCGGCCAGTCCATCGACATCGCCTCGTGGGGGCCTCGCCAGACGGCGGCCTGCTCGGATGGCCGATCACGGGTTCAGCGATTAGCAAGGCTTCCGGCAGACCGTACCGCTCCAGAGGCCAATGCGGCGGGATGATGGGGCGGTGAGTGATCTGTTCAGCCATCAGGGCGAGCAAGCCAGGCGCAGGATCGCCCCGCTGGCCGACCGCCTGCGGCCGCGCAGCCTCGACGACTTCGTGGGCCAGGCGGCGATCCTGGGTCCGGGCCGGCTGCTGCGCCGTGCCATCGCCGCCGACCGGGTCGGCAACCTGATCCTGCACGGCCCCCCCGGCACCGGCAAGACCACCCTGGCGCGGATCATCGCCGGCAGCACTCGGGCCCACTTCAGCAGCCTCAACGCCGTGCTGGCCGGGGTGAAGGACCTGCGCGCCGAGGTGGACGCCGCCAAGTTGCGCCTGGAGCACCACGGCCTGCGCACGATCCTGTTCATCGACGAGGTGCATCGGTTCAACAGTGCCCAGCAGGACGCCCTGCTGCCCTGGGTGGAGAACGGCACCGTCACCCTGATCGGGGCCACCACCGAAAATCCCTACTTCGAAGTCAACAAGGCCCTGGTCAGCCGCTCCCGCCTGTTCCGCCTCCAGCCCCTGGAACCGGACGACCTGCGGGCATTGCTGGAGCGGGCCCTGGCGGATCCAGAGCACGGCTTCGGCCAGCGCCGCGTCGAACTGTCCGAGGAGGCCACCGCCCACCTGCTGGACGTGGCGGGGGGCGATGCCCGCAGCCTGCTCAATGCCCTGGAACTGGCGGTGGAAACCACCGAAGCCGATGCAGGCGGCGTGATCCGCATCGATCTGGCCATTGCCGAGGAATCGATCCAGCAGCGGGCGGTGCTCTACGACAAGCAGGGTGATGCCCACTTCGACACCATCAGCGCCTTCATCAAATCGATCCGGGGCTCCGATCCGGACGCGGCCCTGTTCTGGCTGGCGCGGATGGTGGAAGCGGGCGAGAACCCCCGCTTCATCCTGCGGCGTCTGCTGATCTCCGCCGGCGAGGACATCGGCCTGGCCGATCCCCAGGCGATGGTGGTGGTGGAGGCGTGCGCCGCCGCCTTCGACCGGGTGGGTCTGCCGGAGGGGCTCTACCCCCTGGCCCACGCCACCCTTTATCTGGCCGGCACCGAGAAGAGCAACAGCAGCCTGGGCTTCTTCGATGCGGTGAAGGCGGTGCGCGAGAGCCGCCGCCAGCAGGTGCCGGCCCATCTGCGCGATGCCAACCGGGACGGGCAGGCCTTCGGCGATGGGGTGGGCTACCGCTATCCCCACGCCTATGCCGACCACTGGGTGGCCCAGCAGTACCTGCCCCAGGCCCTGCAGGGGGAGGTGTTCTGGCAGCCGGGATCCCTGGGCTGGGAAGGGGGGTTGCGCAAACGGCTGCAGCAGCGCCGGGCCGCCCAGCTGGCCGCCGCGGCCGAAACCGCGGCCGATGACCGGGGCGACCTGCTCAGCAGCAGTCCGGACGACCCCCTGCTGAACCGCTGGCTGCAGCGCCAGGCCGGGGCCGAGGGGGAACGGCTCGACCGGCTGCGCCAGCGCTTCTGGCAGGACGCCGCGATCGGGCGCCTCGACCGGGTGCTGGTGGTCGAAGCCCACTCCCTGCTCTGGGCCCTCGATCCGCTCGAGGCCACCAGCGAGGGGGAGGTGGTGCTCACCACGCCGTCAACGGCAGTGCTCGATCGCCTGCAGGCCCAGCTGCAGCTGCTGGATCAGCTGCGGCGCCCACGCCTGCTGGCGGTGGCACCCGACGCCCCCGACCAGCTCCAGGCGCAGCTGGCCGCTCCGCCCAAAGGCGAGGGTCGCTTCGAGTGGATCGCCGCGCGTCAACCGTGGCGGACCTGTTCAGCGCCGCAACGGCTGGCCTGGCTGGAGCAGCTCACGGCCCTGGCGGCCCCGGGAGCCCGGGCCCGCTTGCTGTTCACCCATCCGTTGCTGGGACCGGCGGGCAGCCTGCGTACCCACCTGCTCAGCCGCGACGCAGGCAACGTGCCGGCCGTTCTTGAGCGCGCGGCCGACCGGGAACGGGAGTGGCTGGCAGGCGACGCCCAGCTGGCCGATCGGGTCCAGGAGACCCTGGAATCCCTTGGCTGGATCGTGCAGCGCCGCTTCTGGGAGGAGGGACTCGAGCTTTCCCTGGGCGACGCCCTGCTGGAGCGCTGGTTCGGCAGGGAGGCCAACTACCGGAAGCATCTGGCCTCGGTCCTTCCGGCCGCTGGCCGCAAGGGCCTCGAGGCCCTGTTCCGGGAGCGACGGGGGGTGTCCCTGCCCCAGCCCCTCGGGCACACCCTGCTGCTGGCCCACAGAAACCCGGGGCCATAAAAAAGCCCCGGCAACGCCGGGGCTGAAGCGGGTGGGGAGAGAGCCTCCCCGGTCGCTCACCAGAGGCCGCGAACCGGCTGATCCATCACAGGAGCAGGGGCGGGGGTGTCACGGACCATGGCCACGGGATCGGCCATCTGGTTGGCCTGGATGCAGGCGGGCAGAAAGACGTACCAGGACAGCAGGGAGGTGCACTGGGCGGTGCCGGCCTGGCAACGGCCTTCGGCGCAGATGTTCTGGGAACCGGTGTAGGTGTTGCAGAAATCAGCCAGACGGAAGTCGGTGGGCAGGGCCTTCATGATGCCGGCCGAGGAGATCGAGCCGTCCTTGGAGTCGGAGATGATCGCCGACCGGAGGGCCTGAACAGCATAGGTATTCATGCTGTAGTAAGGGAAATAGCTGTTGGTGGCGTTCTTCAGGAACTTCACACCGGCGGCGGAATAGAGGAAGCGCGACACCCCCACCAGGTTGACGGCGTAGGTTTTGTTCATGCCCGACTTGACTTCGTCGGAGGTCCAGCCGGAGCGGGCGAGACCGCCCTCCAGGCCGCGGTCGGTGATGTCACCGGACTTCAGGAAGGTGTCGAAGGCACTCTGATTGGTGGACCACACGGCACCGCCGGTGTTCCAACGCACAGGCAGATCATTGTCCACAGCCGCGGAAGCGGGCAGCACGGAAGCCGTGAGGGCCGTTCCCACGAAGAGACCGGTGAGAAGTTGCTTGAACACGGGAGACGATGTTGACTTCAAAGTCAACCTAGCGATCCAGAGTGCTTCTGACTACAGCATGTGTGCGGTTTCTTTGCCTCTCCACACAGAAGACAGGGGTTTCGGGCACGACGTGGGACTGTCTCGCCGCGACTCAGCCGGCTCGGGAGCCCTGGATGCCAAAGGGACCCGCTAGGACTGACTCCCCTAGGCTACAGGCGCCTCCTTCGTTTTCAAGGTTCGATCCATGGCCCTGCAGGTGGGAGATCCAGCCCCCGATTTCACCCTCCCCGATCAGACGGGCGAGGCCGTGTCCCTGGCCGCGTTGAAGGGGCAGCGTGTGGTCATTTACTTCTATCCAAAGGACGACACGCCGGGCTGCACGAAGGAAGCCTGCAACTTCAGGGACCGCTGGAGCGCCTTCGAAACCCATGGCATCCGGGTGCTGGGCATCAGCAAGGACGGGGCGGCCAGCCACGGCAAGTTCGTCGCCAAGTACGACCTGCCCTTCACCCTGCTGACCGACGCCGAGCCCTGCCCGGTGGCCGAGTCGTACGCCAGCTACGGCCTCAAGAAGTTCATGGGCAAGGAGTACATGGGGATGATGCGGCACACCTTCGTGGTCGATGCCGAGGGCAAGCTGGAGCGCGTTTATCTCAAGGTGAAGGCCGAAGCCATGGCCGATCAGATCCTCGAGGACCTGGGCCTGGCCTGAACGGCGCCGGCCGGCGGACGGGGCCGCAGGGCCACAAGGGCCTCCAGGCAGAGATCGGGGCGGTGCAGCAGGACGGCCTCCCCCATCCCCGCCCTGCGCAACAGCGGCAGCAGGGTTGGTCCGTCTCCCCCTGTGAGCACGATCCGGCAGCCGGCCTCCAGCGTCCTGGCCTGCCGTCCGGCCTCCAGCACCGCGGCGGCCAGCCCCTCGGCCACCCCCTGCCGCATCGCCGCCTCGGTGGCCCGCGGCCAGGACTCCCCGCTGACGTCACCCACCAGGGGCCTCTCCAGGGAAGGCAAACCCTCGGTGCCCGAGCCCATGGCCCCCAGCTGCAGGGCCGCGCCCGCCATCAACCGGCCGCCGGCGAAGCGCCCACGGCCGTCGACCCGGGTGAGACTCAGCACCGTGCCGACATCGGCCACCAGCACGGGGCCGCCGGTGACCCGCGCCGCCCACCAGCCCGCCAGGGCCCGATCGATGCCCAGCCAGGGGGGGGCGTCAGCCAGGGGCACATCCTCCAGAGCCAGGCGCGTCTCCGCTGGCAGGGCGGCCTCGGGAGGCACCCGGCCCACCGCCGCCCAGGCCACGGGCGGATCCACCGCAGCCACCTGCGGGGGCAGGTGAAGAAATTGCGGCACCGGTTCGCCCCCCAATCCGTCCGCCCCGCCCAGGGCCCAGTGCCAGCGGCTGTTGCCGATCAGCAGCCAGCGAAGCTGGCAAGCCTGCACCTCAGATGCCCTCGCCCATCAGCCCGGGCATGTGGATGCCGCACTCCTGCTGCAGCCCGCCAAACCGTGTGGACCGGCCATTGGTGGTGCCGTCGTCAGGGGCGCTGGTGTGCCAGTCGCCCACCGTGGAATACCCCTGCTCGAACAGCGGGTGCTGGGGCAGGTCGTGCTCCCGCAAGTAGTAGTAGACGTCACGGCGGCTCCAGGCGAGCAGGGGCCGCAGCGACCAACGCTCCCGCACCGGATCGAGGCAATGCATCGCACCGCGGTGGTCGGTCTGGCCGGCGCGCACGCCACTGGCCCAGCAATGCACCTCCAGCTGCTCCAGTCTGCGGTCTAGGGGTTCGACCTTGCGCAGCCGGTTGTAAGCGCGCATGTCCTCAGGATTCCCCGTTTCCCAGAGGCGGCCGTGCAGGGCCTCCATCCGGGCCGGGCTGATTTCAGCCTGCAGGACATGCAGATTCAGCTGGAGGCGTTCGCAGAGCTCGTCTGCGTAGCGGTAGGTCTCGGGGGGCAGATAGCCCGTATCGACCCAGAGCACGGGGATCGCCGGCCAGGCGCCGGAGCCGTCGAGGGCGCTCACCATGTGGAGCATCACCGCCGACTGGATGCCGAAACTCGTGGTGATGGCGAAGTGGCCGGCGAAGGCCTCCTGGGCCCAGCGCATCCGGCCGATGGCATCGAGGGGCTCGAGCTCGGAACGGGCGGCATCGAGGTCGATGGCCGCTCCATGGCGATCCCGGGGCAGGGCCTGGTGGGCCGCATCCGGACCCGCCGCGCTGCCCTCGGGGCTGATGGAAGCCGTGAGGGGGAAGGACACCATCGCCCCATCATCGCCCTTCAGGCATCCGGGGATTGTGGTTAAGGTGACGTCATGCAAGGGCAACCGGAAAAGGCCCAGAACGTCGTCATCGTCGGGGGTGGCTTCGGAGGTCTGTACACAGCCCTGGCCCTGGCCCAGCGGAAGAACCATCCGCCCGTCCTGCTGATCGAGCCGAACGACCGGTTCCTGTTTCTTCCCCTCCTCTACGAACTGCTCAGCGGTGAGTTGCGCTGCTGGGAAATCGCCCCCCGCTACGACGCTCTGCTCGCGGGCCGCGGCCTGGCCTGGCTGCAGGACCGGGTGGAGCGGATCGATGCCGAGCGCCACGAACTGCACACGGCGGCGGGCCGGACCCTCCCCTACGGCCGCCTGGTGATCGCCACGGGCGCCGAAAGCAACACCTTTGCGGTGCCAGGCGCCGACCGCCACAGCCTCGGCTTCCGCAACCTGGCCGATGTGGAGCGACTCCAGTGCCTGGTGGCCGACCTGAAACAGCAGCGTCGCCCCCTGCAGCGCCTCGCCGTGGTGGGGGCGGGCCCCACCGGGGTGGAGCTGGCCTGCAAGCTCGCCGACATGGCCGAGGGCAGCGCCGTGATCGAACTGATCGAGCAAGGGCCGCAGCTGCTGCCCCAGTCCAGGGCCTTCAACCGGGAACAGGCCGCCCTGGCCCTGCGGCGCCGTGACGTGCGTCTGCGCCTCGGGACCCAGGTGGAGGCGGTCGACGCCGAAGCGATCAGCCTCCGCTGCCAATCCGATGGGGAGAGCCCCGCCCACAGCGAAACCCTCGCCGTTCGGGCGGTGGTCTGGACCGCCGGATTGAGCTTCCGGGCACCCCGGATCGATCCCCCCCCCGCCTGCGACAGCCGCGGCCGCCTGCTCTGCGGTGCCGATCTGCGCCTGCAGGACCATCGCGATCTTTTTGTGGCCGGAGATCTGGCAGCCCCGGTGGATCCGGAAGGAACGGACAGCGAGGCTCCGGGCGCCGCCACGCCGGCCACGGCCCAGGTGGCCTTCCAGCAGGCCGCGGTGCTGGCCACCAACCTGATCCACTCCCTGCGGGGCGAACCCCTGGAGCCCTTCCAGTGGAAGGATCTGGGCGAAATGATGAGCCTGGGCGTCGGTGAAGCCAGCCTCACCGGCTCCGGTGTCACCCTGGCCGGACCGGCGGCCTACCAGCTACGCCGGCTGGCCTACCTGACCCGTCTGCCGGGCCGCCCTCACCAGCTGAGGGTCGCCGCCGGCTGGCTGGCCGACTGGACACCATGACGGCGATGCCGGCTCCCCCGTCGACCTGGCCCCGTCCCAGGGGCCTGCTGCTCGATGCCATGGGCACCTTGATCGGCCTGCGCAGCTCGGTGGGCAACACCTACGCCGCCGTGGCGGCCGAGCACGGCCTAGACGTCGCCGCCGACGCCATCGACCGGGCCTTCCCTGGCGTGCTGCGGCAGGCCCCAACCCTGGCCTTCCCAGGCCTCGAGGGCGACAGCCTGCTCCAGGCGGAGCGCCGCTGGTGGGGGGAGCGCATCGATGCCGTCCTCGGGGCCGCCGGTGCAGCCGCGGCCCCGGCGGCCCTCCACGACGCCCTGTTTGATCGCTTCGCCGATCCCTCCCTGTGGCACGTCTACGCCGATGTGCCCGCCGTTCTGCGCCGCTGGCACGGGGCGGGGCTGCGCCTGGCCGTGGTCAGCAACTTCGACCGGCGGCTGCAGCCGCTGCTGGAGGGCCTGGGCCTGGCGGATCTGTTCGCGGCGGTGGTGGTGTCCAGCAGTGCCGGGGCCGCCAAGCCGTCGCCTCTGCCGTTCCAGATCGCCCTGGAGTCGCTTGATCTGCCGCCGTCCCAGGTCTGGCACGTGGGCGACAGTCCCGAGGACGGGGCCGGCGCCCGGGCCGCCGGCGTGCGTTGCCTGCTGGTGCAGCGTCCTTGAGGCAGGGAGTGCTGGCCGGCAGAACCGTGGGTCTGAGACCCTCGGAGCGGCGTCGGCTGGAGCAGATCTGCCACCGGCGTCATCCAGGCGATGCGGTGGCGGATCTGCTCACCCTGCAGCGCCTGGCGGCCGAGGGCCGCGATCTGGCGCTGCCCCTCACCCTGGTGGTCGATGGGCGCGGTCTGTGCCGCCTGCTGTGGGTGGGGGAACTGGACCATTCGGCGCGCCTGCTGGAGAAACTTCCCGGCCCCTCCAGGCGTCAGGGCCACAACCTGCGTCTGCTGACCTGCGCGGGGGCTGGACGCCAGGCGCACCTGCAGCCCACGGCCCAGGAGGCCGTGGTGGGCATGGACGTGGCGCCGGACCTCTGGCTGCGCTTCGGCCAGCAACCGGACACCGGCGGACGCTGGCCGGCGGCGATCCACACCCCGGCCGGCAGCGGTGAGAGCGCCTGGGACTGCGCCCTGGAGGGGGATCTGGCCGACCTCTGCGGCCTCGACCCCGTCGCCCTCGCCGCTGCGGAGCCACCGGAGGCGCCCCCCGCCCTGGAGGGCCCCGAGCGGGTGCTCCTGCTGGTCCAGACCAGTGGTGACCGGGCCCTGAGCGACCGGCGCATCGCCGAACTGGAAGGCCTGGTGCGCAGCGCCGGTGCCGTGCCGGTGGGCCGGATGGAGCAGCGCCGCCAGGGCCCCGTCTCCCGCAACCCCTGGGGGGAGGGCAAGCTGCGGGAGGCGGCCCTGGAGGCGCGCCGCGTCGGCGCCAGCCTGGTGGTGGCCGATCGGGAACTCACCCCGGCCCAGGCCCGCGACCTGGAGGGGCTGCTCGACCTGCCGGTGAGCGACCGCAGCGAACTGATCCTCGACATCTTTGCCCAGCGGGCAGCCAGCGGCGCCGGTCGGCTGCAGGTGGAGCTGGCCCAACTGCGTTACCGCCTGCCGCGGCTCACGGGCCGGGGCCTGAGCCTGTCACGGCAGGGGGGCGGCATCGGCACCCGGGGCCCCGGCGAAACCCAGCTGGAGAAGGACCGGCGCGCCATCGCCCGGCGCATCGAACGGCTGCAGCGGGAGGTGCAGCGCCTGGGGGCCCACCGGGCCCGCCTGCGGGAGGGGCGCCGCGACCTGCCGCGGGTGGCCCTGGTGGGTTACACCAACGCCGGCAAGAGCTCCCTGCTCAACGCCCTCACCGGGGCCAGCGGCAGCCAGGCCGTGATGGCCGAGAACAAGCTGTTCGCCACCCTCGATCCCACCACCCGCCGCATCGAGCGGACATCCGGTGGTGGGGCGGACGGCCAGCCGCTGCTGGTCACCGACACGGTGGGGTTCATCCGCGATCTGCCCCCCCAGCTGATGGAGGCGTTCCGCTCCACCTTTGAGGAGGCGCTCGATGCCGATGGCCTGCTGATCGTCGTCGACCTGGCCGATCCCGCCTGGCCCGAGCAGCTCTCCACCGTGCAGACGATCCTCGATTCCCTGCAGGCCACCATGCCCAGGCGGGTGATCGGCAACCAGATCGACCGCTGCCCCAGCGGCGAACTGGAGCGGGCCAGGGCGGTGGATCCGGCCATGCTGTTCGTTTCAGCCACCGCGGACCTGGGCCTCCAGCATCTGCGCCAGGAGCTGCAGTCCTGGCCCTCCGAAACCACAACGGACGGCCCCACTGCTGTGCCAGCATCGACCGGCGCCAATTCTTCTCCGATGACCCTGCAACTGGGCGACACCGTTCCTGATTTCACTCAGGAGTCCCAGCTCGGCCCGATCAATCTGTACGACTTCGCCGGCGACAGCTGGGTGGTGCTGTTCTCCCATCCCGCCGACTACACCCCCGTCTGCACGACGGAGCTGGGTGAGGTCTCACGGCTGCGTCCCGAATGGGAGAAGCGCAACGTCAAGACCATTGCCCTGAGCGTCGATTCCGCCGAAAGCCACAAGGGCTGGATCGGCGACATCAACGAGACCCAGAACACCACCGTCGACTATCCGATCCTCGCGGACAGCGATAAGAAGGTGAGCAGCCTGTACGGCATGATCCACCCCAATGCCCTGAGCAACCTGACGGTGCGCTCGGTGTTCATCATCGACCCCAACAAGAAGCTGCGGCTGCAGATCACCTATCCCGCCAGCACGGGCCGCAACTTCGATGAGATCCTGCGGGTGATCGATTCCCTCCAGCTCACCGACCACCACCAGGTGGCCACGCCGGTGAACTGGAAGGAAGGCGACGACTGCGTGGTGGTGCCCTCGATCCCCACCGACGAAGCCCGGGCAAAGTTCCCCAAGGGTGTCACTGAGATCCGCCCCTATCTCCGGATGACCCCCCAGCCCAACAAATGAAGCGGCTGCAGAGTTGGCGGCACCGTCTGACGGTGCCACAGTTCACGCTTGTCACCGGCGCTCTGGTGATTGCCTTTGGCACACTGCTGCTGGCAAGCCCGCTCTGCTCCACTGATGACGTGGGCCTCTGGGAGGCCCTCTTCACCGTCACCTCCGCCATCACCGTCACGGGCCTGTCGATCATCGACGTGGGTGCCGAACTCACCTTTGCCGGCCAGGTCGCCCTGGCCGGGCTGATCCTCACCGGCGGCCTGGGGCTGATGGCGATCACCACCTTCCTGCAGGGGTTTGTCCAGGGCCGCTCGGGGCTGCGCCAGCGGCTCGACAAGGGCCGCGCCCTGGATGAATTCGGCGTGGGGGGCATCGGCACCACACTGAACCAGATCCTGCTGATCGCTGCGGCGGTGATCGGCATCGGCACCCTGATCCTTTACAACTTCGGCTTCACCGATATTCCCGACAAAGGCCAGCGACTCTGGGCTTCGCTGTTCCACTGCATCAGCGCCTACAACAACGCCGGTTTCGGGCTATGGCGCGACAACCTGATCGGCTACCAGAGCCAGCCCGTCGTCAATGGCGTGATCGGTCTGCTGATCGTGATGGGTGGCATCGGCTGGCGGGTCACCAACGACATCTGGGTGAACCGCTTCCGGCTGGCCCGCATCCGCCGCCTCAGCCTGCACACCCGGTTGGTGATTCGCACCACCATCCTGCTGATCGTGGTGGGGGCCGTTGGCCTGATGTTCACCGAACACTTCGCGACGGAGGAACTGGTGGGTCGGATGGGGTTCTGGAACAAACTTCAGGTCACCCTGTTCCAGTCGATCACCACCCGCACCGCCGGCTTCAACACCGTTCCCCTCAGCCTGGAGACCATCTCCGACTCGGGCATCCTGCTGATGATCACCCTGATGTTCATCGGCGCCAGCCCCGGTGGCACCGGCGGCGGCATCAAGACCACCACCTTCGCGGCCCTGATCGCCGCCACCCGATCCACCCTGCGCGGCCATGATGCGGTGGTGGTGAGGAACCGGGAGATCCCCCTCAAGGTGATCCTCAAGGCCGTGGGGGTCACCCTCGGCTCGGGCCTGTTCATCCTGCTGATGGCCCTGCTGCTGGGCCTGGGAAACACCACCGCCGGAACGCCGGGGAGTGAGGCCTTCACCTTCCTCGAAAAGCTGTTCACCTGCGTGTCCGCCTTCGGCACCGTGGGCCTCGACGTCGGCGTCACCAGCCAGCTCAACCGCTGGGGCCAGCTGGTGCTGATGATCGGCATGTTCGTGGGCCGGATCGGTATTCTCCTTCTGCTTTCGGCTGTCTATGGCAGCCGGCCCCAGAATCGGGTGGGCTTCCCCCGCGAGGAGCTCTACATCTGACGGGCGGATGTCCAACTCCGCTCCAGCCTGACGATTCCCCCGCCCCAGCTCCTGCCATGCCCCTTGCGACGTCCTCCTCATGAACCAGTGGTGGCAATGGCAGGGCAGTGAGGCCGACACCTCCAACAGCTACGCCGTGATCGGGATCGGTCGCTTCGGCAGTGCCGTCTGCAAGGAACTCCTCCGCCATGGGGCCGAAGTGCTGGCAATCGACAACAACCAGCGGGCCATCGATGAGCTGCGCCAGATGGACACCGCCATCGAGGCCCGCGTCGTGGACTGCACCGACGAGGAAGCCCTGAGGGCCGCCGGCGCCCTGGATGTGGGCACGGTGGTGGTGGCCATCAGCGAACCGATCGGCGCCAGCATCACGGCCACCCTGATCGTCAGGGACGGTGAAGGCAGCCGGGTCAAACAGGTGATCGCCAGGGCCACCAGCGACCTGCACGAAAAGATGTTGCGGCGGGTCGGAGCCGACAAGGTGGTCTTCCCTTCGAAGATGCAGGGAACACGGCTGGGCATGGAACTGGTCCGGCCCAACCTGCTGGAGCGCCTCCGCCTCGACGACCGCAACAGCATCGAGGAGATCAAGGTTCCAGGCTCCTTCGTCGGCCAGTCGCTGCGGGATCTCAACCTCCGCAAGAATTACAACGTCAGCGTGCTGGCCGCCGGCCCCTCCAACCAGCTCACGGTCAACCCCCCCGCCTCCCACGTGCTCAACGAATCCGAGCTGCTGGTGGTGATGGGCAGCAGTGAAGCCCTCGAAGCCCTGCCCACCCACTGATTGCCTTGCGAAGGACGGCCATGCGGGTGCTGGGCCTGATGAGCGGCACCAGCGCCGACGGGGTGGACGCGGTGCTGGTGCGCCTGGAGGGTCGTTCCGCCCGGCCCCGCTGGCGCATCCTTGCGGGCGCCCACACCCCCTACCCGCCGGACCTGCGCGAGCGCCTGGTGGCTGTCGGCCAGGGAAGGCCCCTGGACGCCGACGCCTGGCTGACCCTGGCCGAAGACCTCACCGAGCACCAGGCCGTGGCGGCCCGGGCCTGTGATCCGGAGGGCAGCGCCGAGCTGGTGGGCTGCCACGGGCAGACCCTCTGGCACCGCCCGCCGGACGGGGAACGTCGCGGGGCCAGCTGGCAGCTGCTGCAGGGGCCGTTGCTGGCGGAACTGCTGGGCAGGCCGGTGGTCTTCGACTTCCGCAGCGCCGATCTGGCCCTCGGCGGCCATGGCGCGCCCCTGGTGCCGGCCACCGACGCCGCCTTGCTGGGGAGAATCGGCGGCTGGCGTGCCCTGCTCAACCTGGGCGGCATCGCCAACCTCACCCTGCTTCCCCCGCCCGCGGGCCCCGACCGAAACGCCCCGGTGCAGGGCTGGGACTGCGGTCCGGCCAACACGCTGCTGGATCTGGCGGTGGCCCGCTTCAGCGGTGGACGCCTGCACTTCGATGCCGACGGAGCCTGGGCACGGCAGGGCCGCATCGACGAGGGGCGGCTGCAGCAGTGGCTGCGGGAGCCCTATTTCCAGGCGGCGCCACCGAAATCCACCGGACGCGAGCTGTTCGGGGCCGCCGATCTCGATCGCCGCCTGGCGGAGCTCGGCGCCGGTGTGGAGCCGGCCGATGCCCTGGCCACCCTGACGGCCTTCAGCGCGGCGGTGGTGGGGCAGGACCTGGCCAGGAGTCCCCGTCCCCTGGAACTGCTGGTGGCCGGAGGCGGCACCCGCAATGGCTTCCTGATGGAGCAGCTGCAGCGCCGTTGCCGCGGCATGGCGGTGCGCAGCCTGGCCAGCCATGGCATCGCCGATGACCAGCGGGAGGCCCTGGCCTTTGCCCTGCTGGCCTGGTGGCGATGGCGGAACCACCCGGGGTCGCTGCCCTCGGTCACCGGAGCCAGGCGGGCTGCGGTGCTCGGCGTGATCGCCGTGCCTCCCTCGTCAGGGGGCTAGGGGGGGCTGGCGCAGGCGCAGCCGGCGCGGTGCCCCGCGCAGCCGCCGGGTGCCGGCCTGTTCCTGCTGTTCGAGCTCGTGGCGGAAACGATCGGCGGCGGCCGGCCCGCTCGGGTAGGGCGCCTGGGCGGTCTCAGCGGGGCGCTGCAGCTGTTCAAGCCGGTCCACCCCTTGCTGGATCAGCACCTTGGCCATGTTACTGACCGTGCGCGATTCGCTGTCCGCCAGGGCGGCGAGGCGGGCACAGAGCTCCTCCGGCAGGACGACCTGGATCCGCGGCGACTTGGGCTTGCCGCTGGAGGAGGTCTGGCGGGTCGGCACGGTGCCTCTGGGTGGGGGCCGGCAAGCGGCTTGCCGCTTGGGTACGGCGAGATAGGAAAAAGTGTACAGTGGCTGTCATGGGTAGTATCCAAAAGTAGGGTTGTGGACCGTTCCGGCCCCCTTCCGGAATCCCCTCCCCAGGCCCACGCCCACCTGCTCCACGCCCACCGTCCCCACCCCCGTCCTTTCCGACGGCCCACCGGCCGCTTCCGCCATGGCCCGCTCCACCCAGTCCCGCCCCACCGGTTCCGAGACCCCTCTGCAGCCGAAGAGCCGCCAGAGCCGACGGCGCAGCACGGCGGAACGCAGCGATGTGCTGGTGTCGGCCGTGATCAGCACCTACCTGCTCACCCACCTGCATCACGTGCTTCAGCGGGCCGAGTTCGGCGCCCAGCAGGAGGGACGCCAGTCCCTGGCTGCCAACTACGCCCAGCTGCGCAAGGTGCTCTGTCTCGATGCCCGCAGCATGGAAGACGCCTCCGCCAGCGGCGCCGAGGAGGACCCCAGTCCTCAGGCCGCCTGATCCGGCCCCATCGCCCCTGACGTTCCACCCGCCGATGGCTGCGCCGATGGCCCCCAGCCCATAAGGTCAGGGAAGAATCCCGGCCAGGATGACCACCAGCAACGCCACCAACAACGCCGCAGAGCTCTACGGACGCATCAGCAACGATGTGGAGCTCACCCAGTCACTGTTCCGTCAGGCCCTGCAGGATCCCAGCGGAGCCCTCAGCAGAATCGTCGCCCTTGGCGAACAGGCGGGCCTGCCGGTCAGCCCGGAGGAGGTCAAGGCCCATCTGGCCGGCCTCGATGACGGCGCCACCAAGCAGTGGCTGATCAAGGCCCGGGGCGGCCTCTGAAGCTCGAGAACGGTGTCCCTCCTGCTGGGGCCGGCGCGGCGGTTCCCGACGCTGGGAGCCCCCCCCCTGGGCCCAGCTGAAGAACAGCCAGTAGCTCGTCAGCGCCAGGCCCGCCGCCACCACCAGGGCGGCGATCTGCTCAAGGCGCTTGATCATTCTGACGACACGACCGAAACGGTCTGTCAGTCTGCAGGACGCCCCGACAGGGGATGATGCGCTCACTGCGACCGCTATCCGCTCCGTGCTGCGCCTCGAACGCATCGGCAAGATCTACCCCACCGGTGAGGTGCTCAAGGACATCACCTGGGAAGTCAAGGCGGGGGATCGGATCGGCCTGGTGGGGGTCAACGGGGCCGGTAAATCCACCCAGATGCGCATCATCGCCGGTCTGGAGGAACCCACCAGCGGCCAGGTGGTGCGCCAGGGGGATCCCCGCATCGCCTACCTGCAGCAGGAGTTCGATGTCGACCTCGCCCGCAGCGTCCGCCAGGAACTGTTCCAGGCCTTTGGTGAGGCGGCTGAGGTGCTCAACCGGCAACGGCAGGTGGAGGAGGCCATGGCCACCGAGGAGGCCGCCGCGGATCCGGCCCTGCTCGACCGGCTGATCGACGACCTCGGCCAGCTGCAGAGCCGATTCGAGGCCCTGCACGGCTACGAGCTCGATGCCCGCATCGACAAGCTGCTGCCCAGCATCGGCTTCACCCCCGAGACGGCCGAGCGGGTCGTGGGGGACTACTCCGGTGGCTGGCAGATGCGCATCGCCCTGGGCAAGATCCTCCTGCAGGAGCCGGATCTGCTGCTCCTCGACGAACCCACCAACCACCTGGACGTCGAAACGATCCAGTGGCTGGAGAGTTATCTGGTGGATCAGACGGTTCCCCTGGTGGTGATCAGCCACGACCGGGCCTTTCTCGATCGGGTCTGCAACCAGATCGTCGAGACCGAGCGGGGCGTCTCGCGGACCTACCTGGGCAACTACAGCCAGCATCTCGAGCAGAAGGCCCTGGAGCGGGAGGCCGGCCAGGCGGCGTTCGAGCGTCAGCAGAAGGAACTGAGCAGCCAACAGGCCTACATCGACCGCTTCCGGGCCAGTGCGACGCGCAGCACCCAGGCCAAGAGCCGCGAGAAGCTGCTCGACAAGGTGGAGCGGATCGAGGCGCCGCTGGAGTCGGTGAGCGGGCCGCGGTTCGCCTTTCCCCCCGCCCCCCGCTCGGGTCGGGTGGTGGCGGCGATCGAGAACCTCACCCATGGCTACGACGACCAGATTCTGTTTCTGGGGGCGAATTTGGAGGTGGAGCGCGGCGATCGGATCGCCTTCGTCGGCCCGAACGGAGCCGGGAAATCCACCCTGCTGCGGCTGGTGATGGGCTACGAGCTTCCCCTGGAGGGCCAGGCGGGCCTGGGGGAGCATCACGTGGTGGCGGGCTACTTCGAGCAGAACCAGGCAGAGGCCCTGGATCTGGCCAAATCGGTGATCGACACCCTGTTTGAGGCCGTTCCCGACTGGACCCAGACCCAGGTGCGGTCCCTGCTGGGCAGCTTCGGCTTCAGCAACGAGTCGGTCTTCAAGCCGGTGGAAAAGCTGAGTGGCGGCGAGAAGGCCCGGCTGGCCCTGGCCCTGATGCTGCTCACCCCCTGCAACCTGCTGGTGCTCGATGAGCCCACCAACCACCTCGACATCCCCGCCAAACAGATGCTTGAGGAGGCCCTGATGGCCTACGAGGGGGCGGCCCTGCTGGTCTCCCACGACCGCTTCTTCATCGGCCGGGTGGCCAACCGGATCGTGGAGGTGCGCGACGGCGAACTGGTGCTCTATCGCGGCGACTACGCCTACTACCAGGAAAAGAAACGCGAGGAGGTTGAGGAGAACGAGCGCTTGGCGCAGGAGCAGAAGCTGGCCGCCAAACGCCAGGAGCAGCGTCAGAAGCAGCGGGCCAAGTCGGCCGCGAAGGCCGGGGGCAAGGCCGGCAACGGCGGCTGAGGAGGCGGGAGAAAATACAACTTCATGGTTCCCTAGGCAGGAAGACTCATTTCTCTGGTGTCGCGCGATCTGTGTGCATAGTCTGACAAGGTCACCCATCCAGGAGCAGCGATGACCATCCAGAACGTCGTCACCGAGGGCTGGACCGCCGAGCGGGAGGAAACGGCCGGCACCAGCGATTCGATGGAGGTGTACTTCGAGTGCATCACCACCTGCTCCCTGGAGGATGGGGAGTGCGTCACCCGCTGCGTTGAAGAGCTCCGCGAGCGCCACTGACGGAAGCGCCACTGACGGGGCTTGGCCCTGATGGGGATGGTCCTTTCCCTATCGCTGCGCAGGGCCGGCGACAAGAGGGAACGGACCAGAGGCAAGGGTTGAGCGGATTTCCTGACCAGGGCATAGGCCCTGTAACAGCCGCTACGTGACATCTTGAAACAGTTTGTAGCTTTGGGACGGTCAGAAACGCCCCATCGCGCCTCCCACCATGTCCGAACCCCTCGCGCTCAGCCTCGGTCAGAAATTCGAGCTCGAGCGCATGACCCGGGCCATCGATGCCACTGGGGATCCCCAGGTCCTGCGGGGTCTGGCCAAGCAATTGCTGCAGGCCTGGCAGAGCCAGAAGGCGGCCACCCAATGGGTGATGCGGCAGCAGCTGGGTGCACCGGCCCGCTTCGGCGCCGAACTCGCCGTGGATTCCGGCCTGCTTGACGCCCTGCGTCCGGACGCTGGCAAAGGGGGCATGGACATCCTCTGAGTTCTGCCCAGAGGCCTATCCGTGGCCCGGCCCCGAGGTGGCGGGGTCGGGCCACTCCCTCATCCCTGACGCAACGCAGCCATATCCCCTGGCACCAGGCGCAGGTTCAGCGTCGCCCCCTGACGGTTCACCGTCAGGTTGAGCGTTCCTCCCACCCCGGCCCGCTCCACGGCGGTGATCACCTGGGAAGGATCCTTCACTGCAGCCCCCTGGGCAGCAACGATCACGTCACCGGTCCTGAGGCCGCCCCGGTCCGCCGGTCCGTTGGGTTGCACGGAAACCACGACCGCACCCCGGCCCGAACCCTGGCCACTGGCCGCCCTGACCTCATCAAGACCCACCCCGATCATCGGATGGGTGGCACGACCGGTCGCCACCAGCTCATTGACGATGCTGCGGGCACGGTTGATCGGGATGGCGAAGCCCAGACCCGCCCCCGGTCCTGAGCGCACGAGGGTGTTGATCCCCACCACCTCCCCATCGGCGTTGAGCAGCGGTCCGCCGGAGTTGCCGGGGTTGATGGCGGCATCGGTCTGGATCAGATCCAGCCGCTTGTCGGTGATGCCCAGCTTGCTGGCATTGCGGTTCAAGCTGCTGATGATCCCCAGGGTGACCGTGTTATCGAGGCCGAAGGGATTCCCCACTGCGATCGCCCAGTCCCCCACCTGCAGGGCATCGGAGTTACCCAAGGGAGCCACGGGCCAGGGTCCTGCCCCCACCAGCCGCACCACGGCCAGGTCGGTGAGCTTGTCGAGGCCCACGACCCGGCCCTCGTAGCGCCGGCCATTCTCCAGACCCACGGTCACCCGGTCGATCTGATCCACCACGTGGGCGTTGGTGAGCACCAGGCCATCGGACTGCAGGATCACCCCACTGCCCTGGCCCCGCTCGGTGCGCCGCGAGGGCGCCCCCTGCTGGGGGATGCCGAAGAACTGACGGAACAGGGGGTCATTCATCAGACCCGGCGGCAGGCCGCCACCGCCGCCGGCGGATTGCACCGTGCGCTCCGTGTCAATGGTGACCACGGCCGGGCCGGCCCGGCGGATCGCCGCCGCCACGAAGGATTGCCGCCCGAGCACGGCCCCGGCTGGCTGGGCGAGGCCGGGGGGGGTCAGGGTCGGGCTGATCAGGGCCGTGGTCGCCATGACCGTGGCCGTGGCCGCCGCCGTGGCCGTGGCAAGCCCGGCGGCGGCCACGGCAAGAACGCGGGAGGAAGGCATCGCGAAAAGGATCAGCAGTAACAAAACCGTAGACACCTCCCCGGAAAGGAGAAAGGGGAGGCAAACCGGCCTGATCGGCTAGGATTTGTAAACTTTCTTATCGGGTCATGGACACCAGCCGCCTGCTCCTGGCTTTTCTCGCCTTCGGAGCCGCATGCACCTCCCTCTGGGCCTGGATGCTGGCCACCGCCACCGCTCCTTCAGACGGGTGATGATGGGGGAGACTCCGCGGCATGCGGGGTTCCCATCGCGCCATGACTTCCCTCCTCTCGCAGATCTTCCCGATCCTTTATGGGGCCTGCTTTGTTCTGCTTCTCTGGCAGGCGTTCCGGGTCATGGGACGGGGGTTCGGCGCCGTTCCAAGGCCAGGCGATCCGGGGACGGCCACGACCGACCAAGGCGGCCCGATCGGTGATCGCACCGGTCGGCTCACCATCCATCCGGAGCTCCTCGACGCCGATGGCCAGCTCACCCAGGAAGATCTCCTGACGATCCGTTTCAGTGGCGACAACGAGCAGCCCGCCTTCCCAGCCGATCCGAACTGACCACCCCTGGCCGGCCGCTGAATAGGCTCCCTGAGGTGAACGCGCTCAAAGGCGGAGATCGATGGTGGATCAGAGAACGCGAATCGTGGCGGCCGTGCTCGGGGCACTGAAACTGCCACCTCGTTTTCGCCTCAAGATGGTGAAGGACGATCCCATCCGGCTCGAGCTGACCATCACCCCGTCCTACGGGAAGGATCCGATCCTGGTGGGCATCGTCGAATCCCAGGACCTGGTGGCCCGGCGGGATCGGGAGGGCCGGATTCCCCGCGATCTCCAGGGCACCTGGGACTGGACGGTGCGTCACGGCAAAGTCACCACCGGGGGCTGGAACCCCTATCTCAAGGAGGCCCTCCAGACCATGTTCGAAACGGGCCTGCCGGCGATCGTCTACGAGGAAACCACCGGTGAGGCTTACCACCCGGTGGACGGCCTCCGCCACGTGCGCTGACGTCGCCCCTGCCCATTGACGGCCGCCTCGCGGCCATCACCGCCGCCCTTGGGCCCGGGGCCACCCTGCTGCTGCAGGCCGAACCCGGCGCGGGCAAAACCACCCGGGTCCCCCTGGCCCTGCTGGAGCGCTTCGGCCAGGAGGGTCGGCTGCTGATGCTGGAGCCGCGCCGGCTGGCGGCCCGCTCCGCCGCCGAGCGCCTGGCGGCCAATCTGGGCGAACCCCTCGGCGGCCGGGTGGGTTACAGCGTCCGGCTGGAATCGCGCACCTCGGCGGACACCCGTCTGGAGGTGGTCACCGCCGGCCTGTTCCTGCGCCGGCTCCAAGCCGATCCTGCCCTCGAAGGGGTGGCCTGCGTGATCTTTGACGAATTCCATGAGCGGCAGGCCGAGGCGGATCTGGCCCTGGCCCTGGTGCGTCAGGCCCGCAGCCTGCTGCGCCCGGAGCTGCGGCTGCTGGTGATGTCGGCCACCCTCGACCTGGAACCTTTGGCCGCCGAGCTGGATGGGGCCAGCGTGATCAGCTGCGAGGGCCGCAGCCATCCGGTCACGGTCGCCTACCAACCGCCGCGCCAGGAGGAGCGGCTGGAGCGCCAGGTGCTGCGGGCCCTCGAAGGCCACTGGCTGGACCAGCCCCAGCCCCGGGGCACCGTGCTGGTCTTCCTGCCGGGCCTCGGGGAGCTGGAAACGACGCGCCGGGCCATCGAAGCCACCGCCTGGGGTGCCGACGTCGACTGCGTTCTGCTGCATGGCCAACTGCCGCTGGCGGCCCAGGGCCGGGCCATCGCGGCGACCCAGCAGGCGGCCGGCAAGGTGGTGCTGGCCACGGCGGTGGCGGAGAGTTCGCTCACGATCGCGGGGGTGACCCTGGTGATCGACAGCGGCCTGAGCCGCCTGAGCCGCTTCGATCCGGCCACGGGCATGGACGGCCTGGTCACCCAGCCCGCCAGCCAGGCCAGTGCCGAACAGCGCCGCGGCCGGGCCGGACGGCTTGGCCCCGGCCATTGCCTGCGGCTCTGGTCCCCGGCGGAACAGCAGCGGCGCCCTGCCTTCGATCCCCCGGAACTGCTGGAGGTCGATCCTCTGCCGATCGCCCTGCAGCTGGCGGAATGGGGTGGCGCAGCGGACGACACGCTGCCCTGGATCACGGCGCCCCCTCGCCGGTCCCTTGAGGAGGCCCGCAGCCTGCTGCGGCAGCTGGGGGCCATCGATGGCGGCGGGCGTATCACCGGCCACGGGCGAGCGATGGCCCGGCTGGGGGTCCATCCCCGCCTGGCCCACATGCTGCTGCGGGCCAGGGAACGGGGCTGGGAGTCCCTGGCCAGTGCCATGGCCGTGCTGCTGAGCGAACGGGATCCCCTCGATCGCCGCGAGGCGGGCAGCGATCTGATGCGGCGGCTCGACTGGCTGCGGCGCGGTGATGCCGGACCCGGGGGTGCCGGCCGCACGGGCTCCCGGCGTCCCTGGCGAGATCTCCAATCCCAGCTGCTGCGCCAGCTCACGGACAGCCATGGCCCACACCCTTCGGCAGCCAGCCGCTCGGGCCGCGATGCCGCCTCCGGCTCCGAGGATGCCCAGGCGGCCCAGTTGCTGGGCTGGGCCTACCCGGAGCGGCTGGCCCTCGGCCGGGGCCGGGGCCGGGGGGATGGGCGCTTTCTGATGCGCAGCGGTCGCGGCGCCGTTCTGCCCCCGGGGGACCCCCTCACCGGCACTGAAGCCCTGGCGATTGCCAGCGTCGACGGCCAGGGCCAGGAGGCCCGGGTGCGGCTGGCGGTGGCCGTCTCCCGTCAGGGGCTGGAGGAGCTGCTGGCGGACGGGGTCGAGGAGTGCACCGAAGCCCGCTGGGATGGCCACGACCAGCGGGTGCGCTGCGAACGGCTGCGGCGCGCCGGGGCGCTGGTGCTGGAGCGTCGCCCCTGGCCCGAAGCCACAGGGGAGGTGGTGGAGCGGGCGCTGCTGGAGGGTCTGGAAAGTCTGGGCTTGGAAGTGCTGCCCTGGAGCCGCAGCAGTCGCCAGCTGCAGCAGCGTCTGATGCTGGCCCACCGCCACCTGGGGGCGCCCTGGCCCGACCGTTCGCCGGAGCGGCTGCAGCAGGATCCGGGTTCGTGGCTGGGGGCCCACCTGGGCGGCCTGAGCAGTCTTCAGGATCTGCAGCGACTGGACCTGCCAGAGATCCTCTGGGGCGATCTGGACTGGCCCCTGCGCCAGGAGCTGGAGCGGCTGTTGCCCCTCACCCAGCCGGTCCCATCCGGCCGTCGGGTGCCGTTGGACTACGGCAGTGGCACCCCGGTGCTGGCGGTGAAGCTGCAGGAGATGTTCGGCTGCCTCGAAGGGCCGACGGTGCTGGATGGCCGACTGGCGGTGAGGGTGGAGTTGCTGTCACCGGCAGGACGCCCGGCGGCGGTCACCAGCGACCTGGCCGGCTTCTGGAGCCAGGGCTACGCCGAGGTGCGCCGGGAGCTGCGCGGCCGTTACCCCCGCCACCCCTGGCCCGAGGATCCCCGCCAGGGCATCGCCAGTGCCCGCACCAAGGCCGCCCTGGCGCGGGAGGGGCGCGGCCAGGCCCCGGAGCGTTGATCCAGCCGGCGTGCCCAGACGAAGCCCCCTGGGGCGAGGTCCTTCAGGCCAGGCCGGGCAACAGATGGCCGAAGCCGAAATGGCGCAGTCCCTCCAGGATGCCCGCGCCGCCATGGCCACGGGCGCGGTAGGTGCGGGACAGGCCTGGCAGGGCGCGCACCAGGCCGGGCTCGGCATTGCCCACCATCACGCTCTGAAGCCCCGTTTCGAACATGGCCAGATCGTTGAGGGAATCCCCCGCCGTGACCACCAGGGCGGGATTCAGCTCCAGCCACTCCAGCAACCCCAGCAGGGTGCTGCCCTTGTTGACGCCAGCCGGCAGCACGTCGAGGTACTTGTCGCCGGAGACAAGACAATCCACCCCATGGGCCTCGATCGCCGGCAATCGGCTGCGATCGAGCCGGCGGGGGTCGATGGCATAGGCCAGGCGCCGATCGCTGCTGAGGGGCTCGGCGGAGAGACCCGGGAGACCCGCCAGCAGGGGCAGCACCTGGGCCGCCCGTCCGCGCCAGAGAGCCTCGATCGGCTCCAGCGCCAGGGGCGAGGGAGTGAGGGAGGCGCCGCAGGCCACCGTGCAACCCACATCCCCGATCACCAGGTGGGGGGGGTGGAGGCCAAGGGCGGCCTCGGCGGCCAGCAACCGGGCGACGGAACGCATGTCCCGCCCCGTGCTGAAGACCTGCAGGATCCGGTGGCGCTGGGAACCCAGCCAGCCGTAGAGGCGACGGCGGGACGGGACGCTCCCCTCCAGCAGGGTTCCATCCAGATCGGTGACCAGCACCAGCTCGGTCGCCCCGGGAAGCGGCGCCTTGAGGTGCTGCTGGAAGTGGGCCCGGGGCGCCCGGCGCTGTTCCTCCGTGCCAGGCCCCCAGAGGGAACCCCGGCCGGGGCCGCAGGCCGCCATCGGCTTCAAGCCCATGGCAGGGCACGGCTGTCAACCGTGCAACCCACACCCGCGCTTGTAGCTCCTATCACTGTCAAGATCACTCCATGTTTCGTTACACTGTGGTTTACCTCGTGGGCTCCTTCCATGTCTGACGCTTCCCAACCCCGCTTCGGTTTCGTCAACTTCGCCGAAACCTGGAACGGCCGCCTGGCCATGATGGGCTTTGTGATCGGCCTGGCGACCGAAATTCTCACCGGCCAAGGCATTCTGGCCCAGGTCGGCCTCGGTTGAAGGCCGGCCACCAAGCCAGCCCGCCACCCCTTGAATCGCATCCGTGGCGTTGGCCGCCGGTCTCCCCGGCGGCTTTTTCATGCCCCCGGCTGCGGTCCTAGGTTGGGTGGTCTGCAGGCTTGCGCCCCCCCGATGGCACCGACCGCCACCGTTTCCCGCTTCTATGTCGGCAACCGCCGCGACGGCTCCAGGCTGCTGAGCAGCGCCTTGGTGATCACCGGTGCCGGCCTGATCCGGGTCGACCATCCCATCGGACGGGCCGTTGCCCTGGTGGCGGGCCTGCTCAGCCTCTACTGGTGGCTCTGCTATCGCAAGCTCCAGCACTGACCCCATGCTCACGGTCCCTGGCAGCACCGCCCCTAGCGGCCAGCACGACGGCATTCCCCGTTTCACGGTCGCCGAGCTCAACCAGGCGATCGGCACCTTGCTCGAGAGGGGGTTCGCGCCCCGCTTCCTTCTGGAGGCCACCGTGGGCCGTCCCCAGCAGAAGAAGGGCCATCTCTGGCTGAGCCTGCTCGATGGACAGGCCAGCATCCAGGGGGTGATCTGGTCCTCCCAGCTGCAGAAACTCAGCTTCATTCCCCAGGAAGGCGATGGGGTGGTGGTGGTTGGCAAGCTCAACTTCTGGGCCGCCCGGGCCAGCCTCACCGTGCAGGTGCTGGATGTGCGCCCCAGCCTGACCACCGTTCTGCGCCAGTTCGAGCAGGTGCGCAGCCGGCTGGAGCCGGAAGGACTGTTCGATCCTGAACGTAAACGGGCGCTGCCGCCCTGGCCCCGCCGTATCGCCCTGCTCACCAGCGTGCCCAGCGCCGCCCTGGCCGACATGCTGCGCACGGCCCGCGAACGCTGGCCCGCCACGGACCTGCTGGTGGTGCCGATTCCGGTCCAGGGGAACGTGGAATCCCAGATCGCCACTGCCATCGAGAGCGTCTGCCGTCAGGCCGCCAGCCTCGGCATCGAAGCTCTGGTGCTGGCCCGCGGCGGTGGCAGCCGGGAGGATCTGGCTGTCTTCGACGGCGAGCAGCTGGCCCGCTGTCTGGCGGCGGCGGTGTTGCCCGTGATCTGCGGCATCGGCCACGAGGATGACGTCACCATCGCCGACCTGGTGGCCGACTACCGGGCCGCCACACCGACGGCTGCCCTGGTGGCCGTGCTGCCGGAACGCAGCCAGGTGCTCCGCTCCCTGGCCCAGGAACGCGGGCACCTGCAGCACACGCTCTCGCTGCGCATCGCCTCAGCCCGGCAACGGCTAGGCACGCGGCAGGATCAGTTGCGGAGGCTGCACCCGAGCCTTCTGCTGGAACAGCGGCAGCAATGGCTGGCCCAGCAACGGCAGCTGCTGCGGGCCCTGTCTCCGGCGCACCTGCTGGCCAGGGGTTTCAGCCTGCTGAGGGATCGCGACGGACGCCTGCTGCGATCCGTGGTCCAGCTGCAACCAGGCGATGCGGTGGTCGCCGAGCTGGCCGATGGCCGGGTGGCCCTGCGAGTGCAGGGCCACGAACCAGCCGTTGACCCTCCGCCCCCTGACGCCCCCTGACGCCCCCCCGGCTACAGCACTCGCCCCAGCCTGCTGCGTCTTTGCCCGTTTTTCCACCACGCACCCAACCCATGGCCAGGCCCACGACCAGATCCAGCCCTGCTCCCCATGAATCCTCCGAACCCGCGACGGTGGCCAAGGATCTCAGTTTTCGCGAATCCCAGACAGCCCTCGAACTCTGTCTGGCCCAGCTGCAGGACGAGGAGCTGGATGTGGAGTCGATGGCCGATCTCTACCGCAGAGCCCTGGCCTACGCCGAGCGCTGCGAGTCGGTGCTGCAGCAGGTGGAGCAGCAGGTGATGCAGTGGGATTCCAGCCAACCGGACCTGGCGCCGACGCCCTACGCCCCATAAGCCAAGCCGCACGCCTCACGCCGCATGGTCCCGTCGGCCCGTTTCCTGTCCAGTGATCTGCCGGTCGGGGCGACGGCCGTCACGATCGCCTTTGCCTTCGGCGCGCCCCTGTTGCTGCATCTGCTCGAACGCCGGAACCTGAAGCTCTCCCGCCTTGGCCAGGGGAGTCCCGTCGTCAACGGCTTTGCTGACCCCTCAGGGGGTGTCCCTTTCCAGAAGGCCACCATCGGTGGGCCCGGAGGCCTCGAGATCAACCGCCTCCACGTTGATGATGACGTCGCGGGCGTCGATTTCCCTCTCCTCCGGGGGGGATCCCCAGAAGAAGACGCCGGGCGGGGCGCTGGGCGCCGTTCCAGAAGCATCGACGGCATCGAATGCACTGCCACAGGCGGGACAGGCCGCGCTGCCCAGACTGGTGAAACCACAGTTCGGGCAGGTGCGCAGCCGGCGGCGGAGCACCTGCCAGCCGATCACGCCCACCCCCGCCAGCAACAGCGGCAGGAACAGCAGCGTGAGGGTGAGTCCCCCGATCACATTCAGCAGGATTCGGCCCGCCGAGGTGGGCACAAGGAGCAGGGCTGCCGCCACGCCAATCCAGAGCCAGGGGATGCGACGCTCCATCAACGTTGGAAGCGCGGGTCGTTCTCCATCCACCGCTCGAGTGCCGCCAGCCCTTCAAGGCCGGCCCAACCCAGCAGCAGGGCCGCCACCAGCCAGGCGGCCAACAGGCCAAGACCAAGCAGCAGCGGAACCAGCGCCAGGGTGGTCAGACCGATCACAACGACCGCGCACACGGACATGCAGACAAGGGCAAGGCTGGCCGCCAATGGCGGTATCCGAAGGGAAAGCTTGGCCAAGGGTCCATGCATCGAAGCGATCTCCATCCTGACCCGAAACAAGCCCTTTCTCAGCGCGGCAGAGGTGTCGATGGCCCCCCAGCGGCACCGCCGGAAAGCACCACACTGAAACACTGGCCAAAGTAAAGAACTACCCCCACCAACCAGACCCAGAGCGTCAGCAGCAACACGCCACCCACGACCCCATAGGCCTGGAAGCGCAAGCCAAGGGCGACCAGGCTCCTGCTCAGCAGCAGGTTGGACAGGGTGAGGCTGCTGCTGACCAGCAAAGCGCCGGGAATCAAAGGGCGGAAGGGAATGCGGCGTGATGGCAGCATCCAGAGAAACACCAGGGTGGACGCGAAACTGATCAACAGGGAAAGGAGCAGGTCCAGGCCGAAGGACAGGGAACTGAGCCAAAGCAAAGGCTTAGGCAGATAGATCTCCAGCTGGTCCTGGAAGCCACTCGATCCGAACAGCCGCACGGTGCTGAACAGCTGATCAACGACGATCAGAACCCCCACGAACAGGATGAGCGACAGGGCCTTCAGGCGCAGAGCCAGGAAACGGGCCACGTGCTGCTGCCAGCGCAGGTTGTCGAGTCCAAAAGGCCGGTTCCACCAGAGCCGGTCAGCACCACGCTGGAGCGTCAGATAGATGTTGCTGGCACTGAGGGCGAGAAGCACCAAGCCGAGGAGGCCAGCGCCGAAGCCCTGGTTGGTGAAGCGCCGCAGAGTGGCCTCGAAGCCTGGCAGGGCGGAGGCGGGCAGTACCTGGGCCACGTAGACGAGCAGACGGTCGAAGCGCTCCACATCGCGACCGAGAAGCCTGGAGGCCACCGAAAGCGCGATCAGCAGGGCCGGGAAAAAGGATTGGAGGGTGTGGTAAGCAAAGGCCGCACTGAGATCAACGCAATCCGCGCGCAGCCACAGGGCATAGGCCTTCCAGATCGGGCGGAAACGGCGACGCCAACTCACGGCAGGTGCAAGGTCAAGAGTGTCGAGCAGGGGGCACACATTCATTCTGCCCACCCCACAGCACCCCTCAGCCCCCTTCGCAGCCGGCCACCAGAAAACGACCAACAAAAAAGCCACCCTTTTCGGGTGGCTTTTCCTTCAGCTCCTTTTGGAGCTTGTTGACTCACACAACGCCGACAGGCGATCGTGGAGCAGAAGTTTTACCTGGCATCGAGCTATTTTCGCAGGGGGCTACCCCCCAACTATC
>Ga0247843_1001339_pt1 | contig 50670 bp, 23 predicted proteins | sample LaCruzMarch2017__FD_192420 | JGI IMG/M metagenome (GOLD analysis project Ga0247843, IMG submission 192420) | Freshwater microbial communities from meromictic Lake La Cruz, Castile-La Mancha, Spain - LaCruzMarch2017_8m | ecosystem: Environmental > Aquatic > Freshwater > Lake | place: Spain...
CACCCAATTTCCCAAATTTGAATAAAAGCTACTTCTCAGGGGGAGCGGGTCTGTCATCCACCGCAAAGGATTATGGAATTTTTCTTCAAATGTTACTGAATAAAGGATCCTATAATGGCAAACAAATACTTTCTCCCCGAACCGTGGAAATGATACTTAGTAATCATTCCGGACGGCTTATGGGTGATACTCATTTTGGATTGGGATTTTCAATAGTCACCTCCGCTAATACCGATGATATTAGAAATGTAGGTACTTTTTCATGGGGAGGTGCTTTTGCTACTACTTATTGGGCCGACCCTAAAGAAAATATAGTAGCTGTTCTTTTGACGCAGCAATTAGGCGCTGGTCCGGAATGGGGCGAATTACAAAACAAATTTAATGTAGCTATTTATCAGGCTTTAAAATAAACTGCTGATATTTTCTCTCAAATAAAAAGAAGAATTAAGGTAAGTATGATGCCGGCAAGCGAAAAATACATTCCTTTTTTGAAAATGCTGGTAGAAGGTAAAAACATCCAGAAAGAGGATATGACAAAAAACAGCAGAGAAAAACCGAAAAATATATTGAAAAAGTAAAGGGGATCTGCTGATTTTGCCTTGTGCAAATGCGTCATTTTATCCATGATAAATGGCAGTTCCTTTACTTTATAACGGGCTAACCCATTGCTTGCATCGTACTGTCCGTTTTCAAAATAACTGATATTTCCCTCCGTCTTTATTAATTTAAATCCTTTTATACCCAATAATGTGCCAAGTTCCTGAGGATTGGCATTCAGGACGATTTCCTTGGAAATATCTTTTTCCTTTTTTAGGAAATCAGTATCCCGGAAGATGAGTACTACGCCGCTAATGGCATAAACTGACATGATTCCGACTAAAAAGAACCCAAGATATCTATGTAATTCTCTCATGCTTAGGGAAGATAGTATAGATTTTTTCATGGTGTTTTATATTAATATTCCGGACACTCCGCCGGTCTTTCTGGTTGCAAATAAAGAATAACAGGGCTACCTTTTGGTAAAAAGACACCCTCGCCGGGCATAGGTTCCTGTTTATAAACATACATGCCAGAAAACGAAACATTATTTTCAGGCCCCATGATAGTGCCAATGGTTAAATCATTGGCAATGATATTGGTAGCCGCTTCTTCGTAGGTATTACAAATAAGATTGGGAACGGGTGCACGGTCTGTATTTCTCACAGAGATGACAAAATCTAAATAACTGCCTTTCGGAAGTTTTACCAAACTGGCATTTATTCTACTATTTGAAAGCCTTTTTCCTTCAAAATAAACCTCTAAAATGGTCTTTTCTTCATATTCTGATTCAAATCGCTCCTCCCGTATTCTTGAATATATGCCCAAACGCAGCAATTGTTTTTGATAAGCCTCATATTCATCGTTATTAGAAAGTTTTGGTAAAGTAACCGATGGAGCATCTCCACCTGTAATTACACAATATATAGTTCTTCCCGACTTGATTTTAGCGCCCTTTTCCGGAACCTGGCTTATAATGATTCCCGCTGGTCTGTTTAAAACATACACTTCATCACTGGCTACAAGTTTGAAACCCTGGTCATCAGCTTTTTCTAAAGCAGAATCAAAACGCATACCTGAATAATCAATTACTTCCTTAGCAGATCCATGCCTTGTGTAAAGAAAAAGGACCCCTTTTACCAGATTGATGATAATAAAAATACTGATAATGAAAGCCAACAGATTTTTTAAAAAAAACCAGGAGGTGAAAAATTGATAAGCTCCGGAGGCGTAATCCTTAAAGTTTTTTGAAAATCGGGTTGGGGCTAAATTATTCATAGCTTCATTTATTCTTTTTTCTCTTTCATCCTCCACTTCTTCAACCACCGCTTCTTCCACTGTTTCTTCCTTTACGAACACAATGTCCGAATTTACATGTTGAAATGGTAATTTTTTTTCTTCAAATAGAATAATACTTTCTTCAGTTTCCTCTAATTCTTTGTCTAAAGGCATTTTATGTTTTGCAAATTCATTTTGATTATAAATAAACTGATGCCAGGTAATCTGATTATGTAACATTATTTTTTCTATCCATTTCTCTTGGATAGAAAATATGGGGTTAACTTCCTTAATAAAAATTTGAAAACTTTTATCTTCAAAAACAGTAGCATTCAAAGTAACATAGCCTGGACCATTAAACCCTAAAGATTGAAGTCCTTTTTCTATTTGCTCAATGAATTCAGGCCATACAGATGAAATTTTTTCGAGTAAGAGACTTTCATGCTGATGATAAATGAATTTCATTTGATCATCCTTCCCCTTTTTGGCATGAATGGGGGTAAGGTAAAATCGTTCAAATGAATCTTCTGAATTTTCCAAATGAAAAAAACTAATGATTAATTCATCTTCTTCCAATGCCTGCAGTATATAGGCGTTGGAGGGATTAGATTCTTGTATTTCTTCAAAAAAAAGTTGCCAGATTTTCCGATTCCTTTGTGTTTCAGGAAGGCGGGGCGTATTTCTTACAAAATCCTTGAAAGCATTTATTTCATGTTCCCCATAGATTTCAATTCTTTTTTTATCATAATGGTATTCGTCGGTAATTATAAAATATGCATTATCAGATGGGCTTTTTTCGTTTAACCACATTGAAATTTGCCAGAACGGAACGGTTTTTATGCCATTTTTATTCAAGCTTTGTATCTGTGCACTTCTCTTATAATTTACCTTTGAAAAGGCTGAGGCCACCCCCCAATAAGGAAGCTGTTCTTTTTCAAACCATTGGAAAAGCGTTCCTGTCGCAGCTATTTTTCCTGAGGTAATGGGTATCATTAGATACTCTTTTTCCTTTAACTCAGCGACACTTATTTTAGGGCAATGATTTCTTATTTTGTTAAATAATTCATGTATTTCCAAATTATTTTGAATGGTAAGGTATATCCATCGTGCTGGAACCCTATATAGAATAACCCCCAAACTACTATTTTCAGAAAAAACCAGTATATTTTCTATCGTACCTACCATAGCTAGTTTTTCATACCAAGCAATCGCTTCGGACAGATGATTTTTGTTCACACTCTCCATGGAATCAATCATGATAGCCTGAGGGAAAACAGGATATTCTGTTTGAATTTTTTCTGTTAAAACCTGGGTCAGTTGGGAAGCAATTTTACCCGAAATGCCTCCCGTTAACGCCTGAAAATGTAATATTTGGTTTACTATTATTTCTAAAAACGAAGTGGGTGTCTGATCGATAGTGCCTAAATGCTCAAACCACTCCTTCTCATCAATTACTTCAATAAATGGTTGAATTTCAATTGGATAGGATTTTCCTGATGTGGTGACAAATCCTGAAACTAACTGTGGGGAATTAAATTGAAAGTTTTGACCCAACTGGATCATTTGTAATGAAATTTCCGTTGTCTGTAGTTCCGTGAGCGTTACAGATTCATTTTTTTTACCTAAAAGTAGGTCTTTGTTCGCCATTGGTGGTAAACAATGCCAATGATCGTCGTGGTACCAGATGATTGCCTGGAAAGGGGTTCCATTGGGAATACTAGCCAGTTGGATATGAGCTTCTTCCATAGCTGGCTCTATGCCTATAATAAATTCGTCAGATGAATCATGGGCAAATAACTTATCTAAATGACTGATAAATTCTTCCGGATGCTCTATTTTTACCTTTTTTGTTCCCTGAGTCACCAAAAACAGAGGAAAATCAGGGCCCTCCAATGGATCTGAAAGCCATTCCTTCCATGCCTCTTTTTCATATTCCGATCTGTTCTGCCAGTCCATTTTACTTATCCAGTCCCTGAAAAATGCCCGGTTTATCCTTTCCTGGAAGATATCAATTTTCGTGTTTGGCACAATAAAACTTCCTCCATTTTTGGAAGAATGCGGTATAGGAATAATCTGTATAAACTCACCTAACTCATTTTTCAATACTGATGAAATGATTTCAGGGGAGCTATTATCCCAATCCGTTAAACTAAGTTGTTTGGAAGAGGGACTCCTGAAGTTAAATGTTTTAAGCGCATTCCACCAGTTTTCAACGTCCTGAGCAAAGGTTATGGAAGGAAGATTTAAATTATTTGGAATATTTAGCTGGCCTAAAATTTCAAATAATGAGCTCACCTTTTTATCATCGGCGGAAAGGGTAATGATAGCAATGTTAATGTATTGACCTAAAGTGGAAGGGTCTATTTCTTTTATTATGTTTCCTGGTAAATCCCCTGAGACAAAACAAGATTCCTTTATATGAAAAAGTTTTCCTTCTTTGTCTATCCAAATGAGTACTTTTTCAATGGAATAACCTGGTAAATGCAAGTTTATAAACTGAGCACCCAGGAACGATTTTTCTCTATGTCTGGAGCTGCCTCCAAATAAAATGCCTGTTTTTATCTTCATTAATTATTGGATTATAAACAATGTTGAGATACGTTGCTGTTTGCCTTGCAATGTTAACATATACGTTCCTTTTTCCCAAAGGGTACCATCAAGCTGTATTTTTTCCTGAATGGAAGGAAATAATTGTTTGAAAACAAGTTTACCTGAAAGATCATGGATTTCGAGTAGTGCGTCATTTTTAACCTTAAGATCCCATTCCACCTGAATAATCCCGGCACTTGGATTTGGAAAAATGGTGCAGGTAAGAGCAGGGGGTAAAGATGTCGTATTTACGGTATTATCAATTTTAACATATAAGAAATTTAGTGGAATAAAACCACCCGCCCCATTTGAAAGTATGTATCCAAAAACATCCTGAATACTATTTGTATTCGTGTGCACATAATTGATTAAACTGGCTTTTATTTCAGCCTGCGTAAAAAATTGGCCTATTTTTAAGGTGTCTGTTTTTCTAAGGATCGCCCCGTTTTTTGGTAATGAGGTAATTATAAATTTCAAAGCGGTATCGGCAATTCCAGGACTATTGACCGTCAGATTTAGTGGAGTGATGAAGTTTTTACCCCCTGATTTAACCAACAAGGTATCTGATTTTGCTAAAGTTGGCATTTGGGGAGAGGAAGTGGAACAAAATTCAATGTTCCAGCTTTCAATGGATCCTGCGGTAATACTTTCTCGTTTAACCACTCGGAAGCGAAGAATCCAGGTACCTCTTAAAGGTTCTCCTTTAAAAGCAGAAAGAGGTTGATTGGGTTTAAAAACAATAGCATCATCGGGAGGACAAATTAGATCTTTGGGTGATTCATCATCAAATCCCAGGATGAATTTATTGGTCAATGCACATCTTTGGTCGAAAAGGATTACCTCAGTACCTTTAGGGCTAACGAGGGAGACTCTTAAATTTCTCACATATTCGAATGTTGCTTTTATGAGAGGGATATTAATATCTTTTATGTTTCCATCTTCATTTATAACGATGGAACTCTCAATGGTAGGCGTTCCCTGTCCGGGAATAGTGAGAAGATTAGTATTTCTGCTTGCTTCACATTTAGTTACTGCAGTATGAAAAGTTGAAACCGGGGACCATTCGCCGACAATACACGCGTTATTTGCACGTACTCTCCAATAAAATAGTTGATTATCAGGCAGAAATGCGGTGGGTGTGAATGTTCCCGTTTTAAGCCCTTGGGAACTACTCACCAAATCGTCCTGACCGAAGCGGGGTGAGGTTGATAGTTGAAAATCGTACGTTTCGGCATTCGGTAAAGTGGCCCATTCAAAAGGGGTGGACAGTATAATTCCTGACTGACCGTTAAATGGCTTGGTAGTTTTCAATCCACTAAAATCGGTCGATAAAGTTTGGATAAATGCTTCCTGCAGATACACTGTTCCCGCTGATGTTTTCGCTGTAAGCACCAATGGTAAGGTATCTCTGCGAATGCCTTTAAAAAAGAGAGTCAATTGAACAGAATCACCAGGTTTTACAGGGTTTTTGCTGAATGAAAAGGTAGCATCAGCAGGTAGGCCACTTTGAACACCGAGGGTTAGGGTGGAATCAAATCCCAGGGCACTATTGGTGGTGATGTTAAAGACGGCATTATTTGGTAAACAATGTAAGGGAATACCTGCTGGTTCTAATTTCCAGGAAAAAAGAGGCGCGGTCGGATTTTCAATGACAAATTCTTTTTCCGAAACCTGGAAAAATATATTATCAGCCGCTTCGATTAAAAGTCTGGCATTTCCCGAGCTTACCTGAGGAAGGGTAACGAGGGCATTCCCGTCATTTGGTGTATTCAAAGCCAGTGTAAATGGGAAGGTTAATCCCTTATCTACCGATAATTTTATATGTACAAACTGGCAATTAACGGGTAATTTATTGGTTCCGGCAACTTGCCACGAAACGTTGAGGGTTCCCCCTGCCACTGCTTTTGATTCAGGCGAGTTTACTAAAAATGGACCAGCCTGATCGGTCACCTTAAATTGTACATCTTTCCAGATGACAGCTCCACCTTGAGGGTTATTATCCCTTACGGTACAGCGAAAAGATAAGTTTCTGGCATAATTTGGTAAAATTTCCACTCTGGATGCGCTTCCTGCAAGTAAACCTGGCATTTGAGGGAAAACACGAAAGGACTCTTCCCTGGCTGGGAATGAGCGGAAAAGGGGTGAATTATTCTTGGGCTCTCCAAGGGGGGTCGTAGGTCCGGAATCTATCTGTTCCCAATTATAAGTCAATTTATCATTATCGGCATCCTTGGCCACCGCCTCCAGTTTGAAGGGTGTGGAAATAGGAATCGAAAATCCATTCTTATAAGCTATAGTTAACTCGGGTACATCATTAGGCGTTGGTATATTTATACCGCAACCAGCACCGGAACCTGTCTGGACAAAGGGAATGAAATCGTCCAAACTTCCTCCATGAAAATAGTCATCTACGCTGAATTGATAATTATCAGCACCACAAGCACTTGCATAAGACATGATGGTAGAACCTCCTCCTGGTTCAAAACCGTCTGCCGGAGCCACATTATCCTGATTTCCAGCGCAACTGTTAAATGAGTGAGAGCAGGAAAATTGATGCCCCAATTCATGGGCAAATACGTTTAGCGTGATGCTCAGTAGATTGGATGAATAATGACAGGTAACGCCACGGGCCTTGCCACTGCTACATACATTCCCCAATGTGGCAATACCTACTACGCCACCACTACAGCCCGAGGTAAATATGTGGCCAATGTCATAGTTATTTGCCCCAACCATGCTGTTTATAACCGCGCCATTCTGATTTAACAGCTGGGTAAGATTGCTGGGTTCTGGAAACGGATCCTTTTCGGCATCTAAAAATATTAAAGAATCATTTTTTGCAATCAACTCCAGTTGTACCGCTGCTTCCCGCAATAAAATTTGATTCATACGGTTCACCGACGTTACAAAACTGGTCAATACCGATTCAATGGTGCCCCCTTTCGCTTTGGCGTATTCAGCCGTACATGAAAGAGCAAATCGATATTTTTTTAAGGTTACTTTGGCATTTCTTAAGCTACTACCAAAAGAAATGGCATTTTCCTGGGCTCTTATGACGTCCTCGATGCTCTTTTCTTTTGTCTCACATTGTACCGAGGAGGCTTCGGGTATAACCCTGTTTTGAGCATCATAACTTATTGAAAATGAAGGATTATTAGGGTCAGGTTCGACATACCATTCTTCTCCGTCTTTTTTAACAACGGCGAATATTTGTTGGGAATTCAATTCCAAACGTATGGATCCCTGTTTACTTGAGGATGCCTGTCCAGAGAACGCTCTAATATTTGGGTATTGATCAGCAAGCTCCTTTGCCATTACCTTTTCTTCCTTTAGATCAAAGGAAATTAATTCTCCATTGGGATGGGGTAGAAAAATAGTCGTTTTTTCTTTTTGGGATAATGCTTTTTTAAATAGATCAATGTCCACGCTCCAACGTCTTCCCTCATCTGTTTTTAATGTTTTAACATTGGCCTGCAAGGTAACCCATTGACTTTTCCAATAGGATTGAGCCGAAGTAAAACTGAAAAAAAATAAAAACAAAACGAAAAGGGGAGCGCGTGAATAGAACATAGATATTTTTTTCATTAGGGTATAATAATACAAAAATAAGAACCTTATTCATAAGATTTTAAAAAGTAGCGCCAAGCTGAATATTACCTATATGAAAAATAGGTCCGGTGGCTGATTTTCGCCCTTGATATTTGAATAAAAGACGAATATTTCTTCCTATTATTTTTTCAAATTGAAGGGTCCACTGCCAATTATTTCCTGTTTGCAAACCCTGTAAGAGCGCAAATGAAGCAGGACTGTTTTTCAAGCCACTGTACTGAATAAAAATATTTGACATTTGTCCCTGCACAGATTGACCTGCTTTTGCATTCCAGGTAGTAGAAAAACTTACTTCCCTTTTATTCAGGGTTCCTGTGTTTTCGCTCCATTCCCGCGGCGTACTTTGATCATTCGTGAACGTTAACAGGGAACGAAAGGAGTTAGTAGGTAAAAACTGAAGGGATACACTACTTTTTTGAGTGGTCATATCAAAATTCTTTTCTGGAAATCTTTCTGCTCTCTGCCTGTTGGCACCCTTACCCAGTTCTGTTCGGAGCAACCATTTGTTCGACATATTCCAACGTAGTTTTAAAAAGGTCTCTTGTTGTACCCGCATTTCTGAGCCGATAGTTTGTAGCCATTTTTGAAGCTGTTGATTATTGCCAAGCTGTATATCCCATAATTTATGGCCCTTGTTTACAATCAAAACATTCCTTTGCTGGTAAATTAAAGATACTACATTGGGGTCATCTATGCTGACGGAAAAAGGATTTAAGGATATTAATCCCTGGTCAGCCGTGGTTTTTTTATCCATTCGCCAATTTGAGTTCCATTGCCATCGGGCATATTTTTTAAATAATTTACCTTTATATCTGCTGGGGTCAACGGTAACAGATTGGGTGAAATGCAAAAACCTGGTTGGTAAATATTGATTACTTAGGGTATTCACTCTGATGAAATCTGCCTGGTCTTGAAAGGGGGCAATCATCATTTCTTGTTGTTGTAAAATGCCATCCTGGTTAAACAACGAGTCCAGCCAAATATGCGTCCCCTCTCCCGGAGCAACTTTTATGTAAGTATATTCCAGTCTTGGTTCCTGACCACTTCCTCTCTCATACACCGTATTTCCCCGAATTAAACCTTTTAAAAACGAGCCATCTCCCTGAACTTGTCCAAGTAAAACGCCTTTGGACGATATATCATTTGTTAATCTGTCCATAATGGACAAATGTCTGTATTGCCATATTTGTTTCATTTTAAAATGATTACTCAAAGTATGCGTTCCTTCCAACTTGACAAAGCGCGCTTTGTAACTCATCTGAAGTTTTTCTTTAACAGGTAAAAAATCTGTTCTGTCCTGGAGTCGTAATGCGAAGGTATTTGCCTTTTTCTCAGGCGATTTTACGGAAAATTGTACCTGATGAAAAGCAAAGCTACTGGAGTGAATCAGTGAAGTTGCCGGGTTCTGTTGTACTTTTCTTTCACCTTCCATTTGACCACTAAATTGCCACTTATTTTTGCCTGGCAAGGTATGTATAAATTGAATATTGGGTCTGGAGAAGGAGGTGTTTTCACCAGAATAATTTGCTGTTACCTGATTAAAGGCGCCGGTAAAAGAAGAATTTTTATTGGCCCAGGTGGCAGCCGCATTTTGTCGTAAGCCATTAAAAAGCCCATGTCTGAGATAATGTTCTATCTGGTAGTCTAATTTGTTGCCTTGCAGAGTGCTATAACTTATTTTTAATCGGAGGGTGTTTTCGTTATTTTCAGGGAGCTCAGATTTTCCTAACTGGTTTGTGAGGCCCCAGTCTCTTAAAAAATCAGGTTGGCGAATGGGTTCTAATGCGGAGTATTTTTTACTCACAAACTCATGACTTAGGGTTATATCTACGAGATTTTCAGAAGCGCCAAAAGGAGATTGCCATTTCCATTCATTCCAGCTCGCCAGGCCTGTGTTCATAGTATTTTTATAGGATGAAAAGCGATTATTATCTTGAAGAGAAAGCCCCATTTCAGTTCGCCAACTCATTTTTTGGAATATTTTACTTTCTTGTCCAATGGTTAAGATGCTGTTTGCCAAAGGAAAAAAAATAGGAATGAAGGGCTCATATTGACCTTGAGGCTCACAGGTGATAGGATCAGGTGGTACATATTCGTAGATTCTATCGTTTCCAATGAGCTGAGTAGACAGTCTGTAATTTCCCTTTCCTGAAGAGGGTACGCCAAATTTTACAGTATATTTATCTGACAAAGATTGGTTAACATATATAAAAAAAGTGTCTATTTTTCCGCAGGGCAAAAGCGTGTCTCGCCGGGTATAATAGGTTCGGGTAGGATCGGTATCATCGGACGATTCCCAGCCAGGAAGATAAAGCTTTTCTAACGCCGAGGTGGAATTCGCTAAAGTATTTACATCTTCCTCCTTTAAATCTCGGTACCTATGACTCGTTTTACCATCTTTTTGGGTGAGTCCGTTTATAAAAAAGGTGCCATTTTTATGCTGATATTGACTGTTGAAAGCAAGGATAGATCTGTTTTGCTCGGTATTTGCATATTCAAATTCTACCACCACCCTGGTTTCTCTTAGTATCAATTGGTTGGGGGTAAAAATGATTTCACCTCGGTTATAGTCAATGATATAGTCTCCGGAAGTACCCCTGATTGCTTTTTTTCCATTGATAAAGATTTTTTCAGTACCGGCCAGGATAACGGTTATGGCTCCTGTTGCTGGCGTTGAAATTCTGTATGGCCCTTGGTTTCCCTCCGACACATCTAAGGTAATCCGTTGAAATTGTCCTCTTGAAAAGGAGGCACTACCTGTCGTCTCCCATTTATTTTCCTTGTCAAAAAAATGTAATTTCAGACCTTGCACTTTCTTATAAAAATTATTAAAATGGCTTTGATCTCTTTGAATTTCGAAATCACCTGCGGTAAAATGAAATTGATCTTTTTCGAGGGCAATAAATACTTTATCAAATTCTTGTAATTGCAGGGTATTTCCAAAGGCTTGAATAGGCAAATTTTCATCTGTTATAGCAGCTCTGATGGTGAAGCCGGGAGCAATTTCACCCGTAAGCTGAAGATTTAATTGGGAATTAAGCACAAGATCTTGCCTGTTACCAATAGATATCCCTCTCATAAAGCCACCGCTGTAGTCAATTCGTCGAAATTCGTCGGCCATAGAAAAAGACGCTAATTCAGATTTCCCCATCAAAAAAAAGGTTTCAAGGGTGTCGGGAATAAGCAGAAAATCAGAGGATTTGGTGTTAATCCATTCCTTAGGAAAAGTTCTGTATCGGATGAGTAGGGGAGTACCTTTTTTAAATAATTGACCGTTACGCCATTTTAAAATGCCGGAAACCATAAAATACAGGCTGTCAGGCACTGGGATAAGTGGGTTAATTTGAAAAATACTAACAGAGGATGAAAATATAGGTAAACTGTCCAATAATATGCCATCCTCCTGGAAAATGATTTTTTTTTCATGCATGTTTCCCCAATCTGATATGTTTTGTGACATAACATTGAATGAAAGGAATAAACACATTACAAAATACCATTTAGGCATACCTGTTTTTATTTTCAAACTTTTTGACGTGGAGCTTGTTGGTTGAAAACTTTATATTTCAATAGTTCTCCGCATTATTTTAACTTGTTTTTCAAACATTTTGTCGAAAAAAAAACCTATTTTTGTTCTCTTATTATTTTCAATATCAGTTAATCAATATGACCATGTACCCAAAATTACTACTATTAATTTTAGTGAATGGTTTGTTTTTTGAGCTAGGGTTTTCACAAACATCCTTAGATAACAAATGTAGAACTATTGACGGTACTTTTAATAACCTCTCAAATCCTTCCTGGGGCTCAACAGGTACAAATCTGGTCAGACTCGGAAAGGCTGCCTACCAGGATGGTATTTTTCAACCTTTCACAGGTAGAATCAGTGGCAGGGTTATTAGTAATGAAATTTTTGCTCAAGATGAAGTTGATATAAAAGATCCATCAAATTTAAGTGATTTTTGTTGGGTTTTTGGACAGTTTATAGATCATGAATTTGGATTAACACCAAATAATTCAGAAAGATTTGATATTGCCGTGCCACCGGGAGATATTTGGTTTGATCCAAATGATGAGGGTAATGTGGTTATTCAAATGAAACGCAACCTTTTCGATAAAAAATCTGGCAATTCCGTAGCTAATCCTAGGCAACATGTCAATATGGTTACTTCCTTTATTGACGGTTCGGCTGTTTATGGCTCAGATATTAAGAGGGCAAATTGGTTGAGGTCATTTAAAAATGGAAAACTTAAGATGTCCGAAGGTAATTTAATGCCTTACAATACATTAAGCGGTGAATTAGATTCTCCCATTGACCCACTGGCTCCGGAGATGGTAAATGATACCGGGGAAGAGTCTAAATTGTTTGTTGCAGGTGATGTCCGTGCCAATGAAAATCCACTGCTTGCCTCCGTTCATACCCTTTTTGTTCGGGAACATAACAGACAATGTGATTTAATCAAATTAAAAAATCCTGCCTGGTCCGATGAAGAAATTTATCAATATGCAAGGAAAATAATAGGAGGCTTTATTCAGCAAATACTTTTTAATGAATGGTTGCCGTCGGTAGGTGTTCAATTGCCTGCTTATTCAGGTTACAAAAATAATATTAACGCGACAGTAAGTAACGAGTTTACTGGCGCTGGATTTCGATTGGGTCACACTCTGTTAAGTAGCAAAATAATAAGATTGAATCCAGATGGTACACCGTTTCAAAGTATGCTTGACCTTAAATTGAGGGATGTATTCTTTAAAGTGTCAGCGATTAGAGAAAGTGGCGGTATTGAGCCCTTCCTTCAAGGCATGGGATCACAGATTCAACAGCGTTTTGATTCAAAAATAGTGGACGATATTCGTAATTTTTTGTTTGGTAAACCAGGACAGGGAGGTTTTGATCTGGCTGCTATTAATATTCAAAGAGGACGGGAAAGGGGGCTGCCTTCCATAAATGAATTGAGAAAAGCGCTACAATTACCTCTTTATAAATCTATCGCCGATATTAATCCAGATAATGTAACCCTGACCAGAAAGCTGGAGTCTCTTTTTAGAGATATAGAATCTATCGACTTATGGGTGGCTTTGCTCTCGGAAAAGAAGTTAGAAGGTACTATTTTTGGAGAAACGATGAAGCATTTTTTAATCGTTACCTTCACAAATCTAAGAGATGGCGATAGATTCTATTATGAAGTAGATCCTGTTTTAAATGCTGAGGACAAAAATTTAATCCGTGAAGTGAAGTTTAGCCATTTGATCTTAGCTAACACAGCCATTAAAAAGATGCAGTCACTGGTTTTTAATCAGGTAAACTATCCTGAGGTTTGTGAAAAAATGGATATGGAAGCTTCTTTTAGTTTTAGAAACGTAAACGAAGTGCCTATTTCCAATATGGGCGTGTATTTTTCAAATCAGGCGATTCGGTCTACAAATGCTTTGGGGGAATTTTCAGTAAAAAATTTATCGGCGTGCAAAGCCTATGAATTTGTTCTTGCCACCGATGTAGCCAGTCCATTAGCTGGCTTATCCACCAAGGATATTCTTTTGATCCAAAATCATATTCTCGGTAATAATAGAATTAAATCTATTCCTTCATTGGTTGCCGCAGATGTTGATAATTCTGGTGGGGTTTCTTCCTTGGATATCATTATGTTACGAAAAATTATTCTTGGTTATACCTCTAATTTAGTAGTAGAAAATAGCTGGCAATACGTCTCTTCACTGGCCTCTGAAATGGGGGTTTTCCCAAATAAGGTAAAGTTTTTAGAGAGTAATCCTTATGGTACTCGTCAAGATTTTTACCTGGTTAAAAAGGGGGATGTCGATGGTGATTGGTACAATGAAGTTCCTGCAGCGTCCGTTGCGGCTTCTATTGTTATCGGTGAAAATGATTTTATCGCTGGTCAGGAGGTAAATTATCCCATTCAATTTTCAGAAGGAGGACGTTGGGGTGGTTTTCAATTTTCGTTAGCAATAAATTCAGATTTAGTAGAACTTGAAGATATTCAACGTTCAAATTTACCCGATTTTTTTGAGGCAAATCTTAATTGGAACAAAGAGGGCAACGTGGTTCACGTTTCGTGGAATTATTCTGGGGTAAATGTTCCCTTTTTTGAAAAAAATCAGCTGTTATTCAACCTGAAATTAAAAGCAAAAAAACAAGGGTATTTTAGTGAGGCGGTAACCTTTGCAAAAGACGGTCTTTCTCCGGAAATTTATCAGCCTGATGCAACGTCGGGAAAGATAAATAGGACTGTTTTGCCAAACCAAATTAGCAATTTTACTACCTATTCACCTTTTCCGAATCCATTTGTAGAGGAATCTAACATCCCTTATACCCTGGATGCATCTACTTTTGGTGTATTAAACGTGTATGACTTAACAGGGAAATTGGTTTTCCAGGAAAGAAGATTAATGGCATCGGGAAAGGGAAACTGGCTTATTTCCAGTAATAGACTTTCTCATAGTGGCATTTATTTTTACGATATAGTCACAGATTCAGGACATAAAAGTGCCGGCAAAATTTGGTTGCTGCAAAAATAATTTGCAATTTACAGCGAAAATTCGCTAAGTATGAACTCCGAGCATTTCCCTCATCTTTTTAAACCTTTAGATCTAGGTTTTACCCAGCTTAAAAATAGAATACTTATGGGTTCTATGCACACAGGGCTGGAAGAGGCAAAAAATGGTTTTGAGCGCTTAGCTGCTTATTTTTCAGAAAGAGCAGCGGGACAAGTAGGATTAATGGTAACCGGTGGAATAGCACCTAATAGAGCTGGATGGGTTGCTCCATTTTCCGCCAGACTTACAAATAAAAGTGCCGTTGTTAAACATCAAATGATTACCGACGCTGTTCATGCTGAAGGTGGCAAAATTTGTATGCAAATCCTTCACTCCGGTAGGTACGGTTATCACCCAATTTGTGTGGCGCCGTCGGCCATAAAATCTCCGATAAGTCCCTTTAAACCCTGGGCTCTCAGCGATTCTTCCATTAAAAAAACAATATCTGATTTTTCACATACTGCACGTTTGGCACAGGACGCGGGTTACGATGGTATCGAAATAATGGGCTCTGAAGGTTATTTGATTAATCAGTTTTTAGTAACGCACACCAATCATAGAAAGGATCAATGGGGCGGATCCTATCAAAATAGAATGGCTTTCCCTCTGGAAATAGTAAGACAGGTCAGAGCAGCAGTAGGTAACGATTTTATTCTTATTTTCAGATTATCTCTCACCGACCTGATTCCCAACGGTTCCACCTGGGAAGAGGTCGTTTTATTGGCGAAAAATCTTGAAAGAGAAGGTATAAATATTATTAATTCTGGTATAGGCTGGCACGAAGCCAGGGTTCCTACCATCGCCACACAAGTGCCAAGGGGAACTTTTACCTGGCTTACCGCAGAACTTAGGAAAGAACTCGATATCCCCGTAATTGCTACCAATAGAATTAATATGCCTGAAGAGGCGGAAACTATTATTGCAAATGGACAAGCAGATATGATTTCTATGGCTCGTCCTTTTTTAGCGGATCCTGACTGGCCTGTAAAAGCTAAACAGGGTAGAGTGGATGAAATCAATACCTGTATCGCTTGTAATCAGGCTTGTTTAGATCACGTTTTTGAAGGAAAACCAGCTGGATGTTTGGTTAATCCAAGAGCTTGTGCTGAAACTGAGTTAATTTTTAATAAAGTATCAAAAAGCAAAAAAATAGCCGTGATAGGTGCAGGACCAGCGGGTATCACTTTTGCCATACATGCCGCAGAACGGGGACATGACATTCATTTGTTCGAAAAGGAAGCCGAAATTGGAGGACAATTTAAGTTGGCAGCCAATATTCCCGGAAAAGAGGAGTTTAAGGAAACCCTAAGATATTTTGCCGTTCAACTAAAGCTGAAACATGTCAAAGTGTATCTAAATACTTCTTTTGATTTTCAATCTGTTGGTGATCAAGGATTTGATGAAGTAGTCCTTGCTGCTGGAGTCAAGCCCAAATCTATTTCTGCTATTCCAGGCATTAATCATCCTTCCGTCGTCTCTTATGCCGATTTAATACTAGGTAAAGTGCCCAAAGGAAATAACGTAGCAATTATTGGCGCGGGTGGTGTGGGTTTCGATGTGGCCACTTTCCTCGCACATGATAATGCATATAACATTAATAGCTTTCTGTCTTCCTGGCAAGTAGATAAGTCTTTTACCGTGCCGGGAGGTTTACTAACTGAGAAGGTTAATCATAAAATACATCGCTCTATTTATCTATTGCAGAGAAGTAAGGGTAAACAGGGTAAATCATTGGGTAAAACAACTGGCTGGATTCATAAAAAGGAATTGCAAAAAAGAGGTGTACAAAGTATTTCCGGGGTGGCTTATGAAAAAATAGATGATGACGGCCTCCATCTTAAAAGGGAAAATGGTGATCAGGAATGCTTAAAGGTAGATCAAATTGTTATTTGCGCCGGTCAACTTCCTGTTTTTGATCCTTCTCTTTCTATACCTGACTTTTCCGGTAAAATTCATTGGATTGGTGGCGTGAAGGAGGCAAAAGAATTAGACGCAAAAAAAGCAATCAAAGACGCAGCTATCTTAGCCGCTTCTATCTGATATTCATAGTATCACAAAAATAAATTTGTAAAAAATACATACTAATGTAGTTGTGTATTATTTCTATTTATATATTTGCATGAAGTATTTTTTTTAACGCACAAATAATTTTTATCTTTTTTGAGCGTTTTTACAAGTAATACTTCAACGGCGATTTGCCGATATAGGATAGTCTCTCTCAAAAAAACCTATATTTTAGGTGTCCCGGTTAGTTAAATAACCTGCTTCACATTCTTGGTATGTGTGTATCGGTAGTACGTGATGAAACACGCTAATAGTTTATTTCTAAAAATACTATGTATAATGAAAAAATGGTATGCTTTTTGAATTGACTATCAGACCTGATAATATATATGATACGAAATGAAGACAAATTTTAACGCCATTGTAACCATCCAGCAATTCATAAAAAAGGTTTCTCTAGAGCTTCCTTCTTTTTTGATGATTTTCGGATTAATATTGATTAATCTAAATGCTTTAAAGGGACAAAACAATCCTTGTGGTTGTACAGATATAAACGTTACTTTAAATGATAATTGTCAGCGTCCCCTATTTCTTAAAAACATATTTCCGAACGCTGGGAATATAGCCGGGTCTTGTGATACCACAGGAATGGTTCTTAAAATTGCGGACTTAAATCCAAATAATAATAGTGTTATTGATGGAATAAGTCCTCAGGCAGTCGGTTGGACTTATGCTGTTTTTAAAGGAACGCTCGTTGTCTGTCAAGGAACCATAACGGCCACAGATGAGGCACCTCCTGTATTAAATGCTGCGGCTTTTGCTTTAATCGATACTATAGACCTATGGTGTAATGATGTTAGTCAGGTTAATAATGTAGATGGTAGCTGGCGTGTTCCAGGCTATCGATATTATATGGGTATGCCCACTTTTACAGATCTTTGTGGAGGACAAATACAGATTAATGTAACTGATTTTTTGTCCCAAACAAATTGTTCAACGGACAGTATATTTGCCACCCTAAGAAGATCTTTTCAGGCTATTGACTCCAGGTCAAATGATACAACAATCAATCAAATCATAAGATTTAAGCGACCTTCCTCTGCTTTATTTTTACCACCACCTTCCAGAGATACCCTAATTTATAATGTATGTTCATCTTCTCAGGTTCAGGGAGGTATCGATAGTGTTATCAGAGCCAATTATAGAGCGGTACACCCAAGAACAGGTCGAGATGTCAGTTTATTTGATTTGACCTGCGCTTATACCACTTCTGTAGTTAAAAATACCATTCCCGTCTGTCAATCGGGTGAGAAGGTACTGGTTCAGGTAGAAATTTGGGATTGGTGTACGGGGTATCGTTTTAAAGATACCATGATGATTAAAGCCTACGATATCGAAAAACCTGTGATTACAACGCTCAAAGATACCGTGGATATATCAACAAGCACTTCATCTTGCGAAGCGGAATTAAACGTAGATACTACGAATTTAGCGTTCTTATGGGGAATGAAAATTACAGATAATTGTGCTACAAAATTAACTTTTGGATACAGAATTCAGTCATTAGACAGAATAACCAATGGTTTTCCTCAACCCAGCACTACCTGGTTCGATGGTGTTTATCCGGCTGTTACCAGAAATGGTAAAATCTTTTATACGGGTATAACTTTTGGAAGACACCGTCTGATTTTGGATGTATATGACAATTGTCAAAATATTACGCGTGATACCTTTTATTTTAATGTCGTGGACAGAGTGCCTCCTACCATGATTTGTGATAATCAGTTAAATGTTACCTTGACCACACCAGCAGGGAGTAGTTACTATGACGGCGATAATGCTGGATTATCGTACGCTAAAATTTCAGTAAGTGATATAAATGAGGGTTCCCGGGATAATTGTACTGTGGCTCAATTAAAAGTGAGGAGGACGGTAAAGGCAGATTGCCTGAATAATTTTCTTTCCAATACAAAGTACGATTTAGATTTAGACGGGGATATAAGGGAACATTTTACATTGATTACAACGGGTGATATGGCGGGTAATTACTACACACCTTTAGTAGATTTTGCCGAGTTTTTTTGTTGTGATGTTTTTAGTCCTGTTATGGTTGAATTACACGGTACTGATATACAGGGTAATACCTCTTTTTGCTGGTTGATGTTAAATATAGAAGACAAGACTACTCCGTTCTGTCAAGCGCCTGCAGAATCTTACTTTTATTGTAATAAACCTGAAGATCGTTTTATACTCTATAATGTTCAAACGGCCAATGCACGTTTTGGAACGCCTATTATAGGGGGGTTAGAATGTTCTGGTACGGTGGAGTATTCATTAGATTCAAGTTTGACATGTGGCGCTGGTTTCTATATCAGGAAATGGGTGGCCGTTAAGACCATAAAGGGACAGGTTGTTCGTACCAATCTTTGTACACAAAGAGTAAGAGTATTACCTGTTCACGAATATGATATTTTATTGCCCGCCGACATCAATTTAAATTGTCAGGTGCCTATGACTATTCCAGTTATGGAAACGTATGAGGTGGCCTGCGATATTTTAGCAGTGAATCTGTCTATTACTAAATTTGCCGCGGATAGTTCCGAAACTAATGTTTGTTCCAAAGAGTATAGAACTTATACGGTTATTAATTGGTGTGAATTGGGTGAATGGGCCAGTTCATGCCCCAATACCTTAGATCCAGCCAAATTTACGCAAGTGATTCCCCGGAAATGGGACCAAAATGGGAATGGGAATTTTTCTGACCAATATGATGTCGCGGAAGGGTCTGGATATTTTTTGCTTGTTAGGGATAGGGAATTGAATAATACAACCTTTACAAGAGGTACCTCTCCCGGGACAAATGGAGTTGAAGAGTTCTTCATTTCAAAGGACAGAGTACCAACTAATTATTCTGCCTTTAACTATAGAGAAAGAATTTTTCCTGCAACTCAGGATAACTCACCTAAACCATTGGGTACGCCTTTTGTATTTAAAAATGATAACAAATCGTGCTTTCTTCCTAATCCAATATGGCCAACTTTTACCAGGGACTCCACGCCGGCATTTTCTTACCAATACACGCAGATAGTTAAAATATTTGATGCGACGCCGCCTATTGTAACTGTACCTGTGCCAGATACTTTTCCCACTTTTCCCAATACTTGTTTAGCAAATATTGATGTACGTTTCAAAGCGGCTGATCTCTGTAAAAGTAATCTAACGATAACCGCTGTAAGTGTGGCATTAAATCAGGGTACTGCAGTGGCGGCACCTATCACCTTCCAATCGGATTGGACTTTAGCGGCAAATACAAGTATGACTACCGATTCTTTGGCAACGGGTAGTGTAAAATTGAAAAATTTGCCTGAAGGAAAACATGACTTACTGGTATCAGTGAGAGATGGTTGTGGAAATGTAGCGCTCAGCAGGATCCCTTTCGTTGTCGCAGATAAAATAGTCACTACTCCGCTTTGTTTAAATGGCGTGGTTACTGGATTGATGCCTGGACTGGATGGTGAGGGGATGATGGTCGTTTGGGCCTCAGATTTTATAAGTGCTGCTGTGTTTGATTGTAATGGTCAGGGTGCTGTTAATGCTCAGAATAATAAACAAAATCAAATAACCCATTATTCAATTAATAGAGTAGGTGTCCCTTTTAATAGAGATTCCACTTCAATTACTTTAATGTGTTCAGATACAGCTGATTTAGTTTTTGTTGAAATTCATGCTTGGGATAAAAAAGGAAATCAAAGTTTTTGTACCACTTATATCAATGTAGAGGATAATATTAATATTTGTAAAGGTAGTGGTTCTGCATCTATTTCAGGAGTTATCACTAATGAAAATCAAGCGAGACTCGTAGGTGTTTCAGTAAGAATGTCAGGTACCTCTACATCGACAGTGAATACTGCCATCGATGGAAGATATTCTATTCCGTCCCTGACTTTAAATAGAAATTATACAGTTAAGCCTTCGCTTAACAGAGGTTTTTTAAATGGGATAACTACTTTCGATTTAGTGCTGATAAGCAAGCATATTTTAAATGTAGAGCCTTTTAATTCGCCCTATAAAATTATAGCGGCCGATGTAAATAATTCAAAAACACTGAGTACCATCGATTTGATTCAGTTAAGAAAGTTGATACTCGGAGTTGATTTATCTTTCCAGTTTAATGAAAGCTGGCGTTTTGTTAGCTCCTCTTTTGTTTTCCCGGATCCAAATAACCCCTGGAAAACACCTTTCCCTGAAGAGGTTTCTTTCAATCCCATTGATGGGCACAAAAGGGCTGATTTTATAGGTATTAAAATCGGAGATGTAAATGGTTCTGCACAAATTAATGGTCCGGTTACTCCCGGAATTAGAAGTGGTGAGGAATCAGGAACCTGGAATTTATTTTTAGAAAATGAATTTTTTGAGGTAGGTCAGTTAGTTGAAATTCCAATTTTATTAAAAAATACAAAGGGTCTGGAAGGATTCCAATTTGCATTGCAATTCGATGAAAATGTTTTTGATTGGGTAGAAATGAAAGAAGGTATGGCCACCAAAGAATTTTTTGGATTTTTCCCTCAAGATGGTCTGCTAACGGCCAGTTGGAATGGAAGCTCAAAAGATACAATTCTTACTACCATAGTACTAAAATCTAAAAAGGACGGCTATATTAAAGATGCCATTTCTTTAAATACCAGATTTATGTCGCCAGAGGCATATATAAATAATGGATTGTTGCGTTTAGAGTTAGATTGGTTAGAAAAAAGTAAATTGATAGATTTTGCGGAAGTAAAGCAAAATTTTCCTAATCCTTTTTCAGAAACTACCAATGTTTGGTTTCAAATTCCTTCTCAAAGTTTAGTGAAATGGAGTATTACTGATGTTACCGGAAGATTAATAAAACAGTCAAATCAATGGTTTAGTGCTGGGGAACATGTGCTGGATTTTGAAAAAAATACTTTTCATTCACCAGGTATTTATTATTTTACCATAGAATCTGCAGATTATAAAAGGACGCTAAAAATGGTCAAATTTGAATGACGCACAAATGGTCATATTTTTTAACTTATTTCCTTAATTTTGTAATGGTTTTGGTTCATTGTGTTAAATTAAAATTTAGAAAATGAGTAAGTTGTTATCTCTGTATGTTGGTTTATTATTGAGTTTTGTTTTTCTGAATCACATGGTGGCCCAGAATGTTTCTTATTGGGCACCAAAGGATTCAATTATGTCAAATGTTGATGTGTATAAGGCAGATATCCAAGTAAGTAATTTTAAATTTATTGTTGGAACACAATTCAATGTCGCTTGGGATTCAACGCTGCTTGTTTTAGATAGCGTGGGAAATTTTGGGTTACCTCTTAAGTTGGATGATCATTTTGGATTAGTTTCAAAATCGAAAGGCATTCTAAGCTTCCAATGGTTTGATGAGTCGTTGAAAGGGGTGACTTTGCCTGATAAAAAATCTATTTTTTCTCTTTATTTTAAAGTAAAAGGTCTGAGAGGTCTCAAATCTCCTATAACTTTTGTTGACACGCCTACCAATATAAGGGAAACGGCTGATAGCTCATATAAAGCGATCACGGCATTCTATGTTGACGGTTTCGTGGTTTTAAAAATGGGGGCAACATCTTCGGCACAAGGTATTGATTCAGAGCAGTTAAGGATTTATAAAGTTTACCCAAATCCAGTTTCCACTGGGGATGTTTCCGTAAACTGGTTTTCGTCTGTTCCTGGTACAGTAGAATACACCCTAACGGACGTTAAAGGGAGTGTAATAAAAAGATGGTTAAATAATATTGGCTCTGGGGTCCAATTTTTGCAAATGCCTGTTTCTGATTTTCCAGCAAGAGGCTACTATAATTTGCAAATTAAACAAGGTAATTTTCAGTCAAATCAACAAATCATATATATGCCAGCAAATTGATGCTTTTTTGCTGCATTTTTATTTAAGCATTCATTCCAAAACCGATTTTTATGAAGTTAACAATTAGCCGGGTTCTTATTTTTGGGCTTTTAATTTTCAGTCAGTTCTTAAACGCGCAAACGTTAAACATAGCTATTAAAGATACCACAGTGGCAAAAGGGGCTGCTTTTTGCTCCAATGTGACGGTAACAAATTTTACTAGTTTGATTGGGTTTCAATTAGCACTGAATTATAATCCTCAAAAATTAACCTATAGTAAGGTGCAGGGATTTAATCCGGGAGTCTCAGGTTTATCAGGTGCTTTTAACAATGTTGTGGCATCTGATGGTAAATCTGCCAAGTTAAATATGGCTTGGTTTGATGACCAGTTGAAGGGGATTACCATACCCGCTGCAAGTACCTTGTTTCAAGTTTGCTTTACCGCGGTTAATGCTGATGCTCAAGACACTATCAGAGTAAATAATATTGAAATTATAAATCTTTCAGAGGCTGTTGTTCCCAGTACCGTAAACACTCCAGTTATCATCATTGGGGTAGGCGGCACAAGCACTGGTGGAGGCGGAAGTACAGGAGGCGGAAGTACCGGTGGCGGAAGTACCGGTAATGTGGGCAACTTAATACTCGACATTGAAGATAAAACGGTAGCAAAAGGGGAAAGTTTTTGTTTGAATGTGAATACCCAAAACTTTACTAAAATAGCTGGTATGGAATTCACCATGAACTACAATTCCAGCTTGTTAACTTTCACCTCATTGAGGAATTTTCAGGTTCCCGGGCTTGATACCGTACAATTTGGAATGCCGGGACGGGGTACAAATCCATTGGGAAAAATTAAATGTTCCTGGTTTGATAATGAAGCAAAAGGAGTAACCGTGGCAGATAATCTTTCTATCTTTCAGGTTTGTTTCGCAGCTAAACAAACGGATGGAACTACGAATATTACTTTTGATGCTATCGCAGAAATTATTGATTCAAGTAACAAAGAAGTTGTTTTTGAAGGGCGACAAGGTCAGATTACAGTAGGTGCCGGTGGGGCAACTACTTCTGATAATTTTAAGGTTTTAGTGGGAAATGCCTCGGTTGGATTTGGTTCCGAAGTTTGTGTTCCAGTTACTATAGAAGGATTTAAAGATATTATTGGATTACAATTTAAAATGAATTACGATTCAACTAAATTACTGTTCAAATCAGTACGGAATTTTAATAGCACCTTATCTCCCGGAGGTTTTGAAGAATCAGCCATAGGAAAACCAGGAGATGGCTTAAACAAACCAGGCTCACTTATTTTAGGTTGGTTTGATAGCAGAGGTCAAAAGACGACACTGGCCGATGGAGCCACGCTATTTGAACTATGTTTCACAGCGAGAGATTCTTCAGGAAATACATCCATTTCAATACCTACAACAGGTGAAATTATCAATGCTTCAGATGTACTTCTTCCATATACCACACAATCGGGTACAATTACCCTGGGTAAACCAGGTAGTGGTGGCGCTTCAGTAAACGGGCCTACCTTTAAGGTTACTGGTGGGGCGGTTGAAGCAAATGAACCCATTTGTATTGATATTAGCGCAACAGGTTTCAATAAAATTTCTGCGACTCAATTTACATTAACTTATGACGCCGCTCAATTACGCTTTGATTCTGTAACCCGCTTCGGACTGCAAGGTTTAAGTATTAATTCTTTTGGCTTACCCGGACAAGGATCCAACGTAGCAGGAAACATAAGGATGTCATGGACCAGTTCAGATACAAAAGGTATTTCGGTCACTAATAATACAGTTCTTTTTAAAGCTTGTTTTACAGCACAAGGTGCTGGTCCAGTGCCCATTCTCTTTAATAAGAGTAATTTTGAGGTCCTGGATAGTGTACAAAATAAACTTACTCCTGGATTTACAGACGGCGAAGTTTTCATAGAAGGATTAGTAAACACGACGGATTTCACCGTTAAAGTCGGCGATGCAACAGGGGGTGTTGGCGATAAAGTTTGTATGCCTGTTTCTGTGTTAAATTTCAAGGATATTCTAGGTCTTGAATTTAGCTTGGCTTATGATCCAATAAGACTAAAATTTGATTCTGTATCTGATTTTAATCTTGCTGGATTAAATGAATCTCAGTTTGGTTTACCGGGAACTGGATCAAATCTTCCAGGAAAAATCAAACTTTCCTGGTTAGATCCTAATGTAGCAGGGGTCTCAGTTCCAAACAATACGGTGATATTTAAATTATGCTTTCTTGTGTTAAGTGAAAATGGTTCATCCAGAGTAACTCACGACCCATCGGTTACGACAGAAATTTTAGATAAAAACGAAACGTCCATTCCTTATCAGTTTATTCCGGGAACCGTTCGTTCTGGTAACTTAGTACCACCAGTTATAGCACCCGTTGCTACCATTAAAGCAGTTTCTTGTTTTGGTTCCAACACAGGAGGTATTAGTATTTCGGTTTCACAAGGTACAGGTGCCTTTACTTATCTTTGGAGTAATCAGGCAACATCAAAAGATTTACAAAATGTGGCAAAGGGTACTTACACAGTTACCGTAACCAATGTTGGAAATCCTCTGAATGCTGTCGCTACTTTTGTAGTGACAGGTCCTGAAACTGCGTTGATCTCTCAGGTATCCAAAACGGATGCAGGTTGTGCAAATCAAGAATTAGGTACCTTGAAAGCAGTGGTTACCGGAGGACAAAAACCTTATACTTATGCCTGGAGTAGCGGGCTATCTGCTCTGCCAGAACTTAAAAACGTACCTCTGGGTACCTATCAATTAACGCTTACTGACGCTTTGGGATGCGCCATTGTTTCAACGCCACAGGTTATTAAACAGTCTAATCTTAGTCTTTCTGTTCAAAAGGTGGATGCCATTTGTTTAGGAAGAAATACAGGGTCTATTGCGCTTACTGTTACAGGAGGTGAAACAGCCTATTCCTATCTTTGGAATAAAGGTCTTCCATCTCAGGCTAATCAAATAAATCTTGCGCCCGATAATTATAACGTAACGTTAACAGACGCAACAGGGTGTCAACTATCTCGTTCTATCACCATAGGTCAAACGGATGGAATAACTATTTCAGCCGTTCAACCTACCTATATAAATAATGGAAATGACGGGGCTATAGATTTAACAGTGCAGGGAACAAAAGGTCTGGTTAACTATAATTGGACAGGACCTGGCACATATACAGCAAATACTAAGAATATATCAAATCTGGATACAGGTAATTATTGTCTGATAGTTCGTGATACAACTGCTTGTAGAGCAGAGATTTGCGTCAAAATGGTTCGTAAACTTCAATTTGCTCCTGCCGTAGTCGTTAATCCATGCGAGGGATCAAGTACCGGTTCAGTAACCTTATCACTGTCTGGTGGTGTTGCTCCTTTTTCTTACAAATGGAGTAACGGAGAAACCGTCCAGAATTTAAGTAGATTAGGTTCGGGTAATTATTCAGTGACGGTTACCGATGCACAAAATGCAACGTTATCATTGTCTGTAACCTTAACAGAACAAAGTAAACCAAGAGTAACGCCAACCATAACTCATGTTACAGGGGCTCCTTCAAATAATAATGGTCAAATATCCCTTTCTGTGATAGGTGGTTCAGCACCCTATGCGTTTTTATGGGATAATGGAGCAACTACCTCTACCATTGAAACATTGGTCACAGGTAAGTATTGCGTGAAGGTTAGTGATAATTCTTCTTGTCCGGTAGATACTTGTTTTAATATAGAATATAAACTGGTGCCTCTGGCTGTCGACGTTACCACAACGGGTGTCCTTTGTCCAAGAGATACCACGGGTAAAGCAAAAGTGATGATAAGTGGAGGAACGAGTCCTTATAAACTTACTCTTTCCCTAAATGGCCGGGTTTTTAATACTACAAATGGTATTCTTAATTTGGAAAATCTTAAAGGAGGTGTTATCAATTATATTGTAGAGGACGCTATTAATACCAAAAAAGAAGGCTCGTTTACTATTTCAACGCCCACACCTTTTACCGTAGAAGCTACTGTAAAACACGATAGTGAGGAAAGTGGATGTACAGGCAGAATTGTATTATCCATTTCAGGTGGCACCGCCGCTTACACTGTTAATTGGAACACAAATAATACAGGCCTGCAATTAATTAGTCTTTGTGAAGGTAGTTACACACCTTCAATAAGGGATGCCAACGGTTGTACTTTTGTGGGAGCGCCTATCTTTGTAAATACTTTTTCTGCAAAACCTGCTATTACAAAGAGTGATTGTCCGGAAGATCTCAATGGTTCAGTTATTCTGGATGTTCAAGGTGGAAAAACACCTTATAAATTCAAATGGGTGAACAGTAAAGGGGATACTATTAGTAGCTCAAAAGACTTAATTGACGTAATGTCTGGTGTTTATACCGTAATTATCGGAGAAGCTTCTGGTAACGAGGTGGTTAGAGTATATAATGTAGAAGCTAAAAACATATTAACGGCCAACGTAAAAGCAAATTCTAACTATAATGGATTCGTTGTGAGCTGCCTTTCTAATAAAGATGGCATTCTTGAAGTGACGGCAAAAAATAATAGCGGAAGTACTTCTTTTGTTTATGAATGGTTGCTAAATGGTAATTTGGTAAGTAGCGCTTCTTTATTTCAAAATGCAGCAGCAGGTATGTATCAAGTTAAAATTTCAGATCCACTTGGTTGCACCATAACCAGAGAAATCAACGCTATTGCTCCAACAAAAGTCGATTTGAATGCCTCTGTCATTGATATTGGATGTCCTGCCGCCAGAAATGGTTCTATTGTGGTTTCTGCTTCTGGTGGAGTTCCGGGTTCTACGTATGTGTATGTTTGGAATAACGGCGTACGAGGTCCTTCCCTGAATTTAATTCCCCAGGGTACCTACACCATAGAAGTTGAGGATAGAAATAATTGTAAATATACCCAAACCTATACTTTAAGGGATCCTAAGCCTATTTTGGTAACCCTTAAAGCGACGCCAACCCTCGACGATAGAAATTGTGATGGAAAGATTACCGCTTCTGCAACCGGTGGGTTTCCTCCATACTACTACTCCTGGCCACAGGTTACTGGAAAAAGAGATTCGTTTTTATTGAATCTTTGCCCGGGAATTTATGGACTTCAGTTAACTGATTCCAGGGGTTGCGCACCCAATCCTGCTATCTCTGTAGTTGAAGTAAATGATGCAAGATTCGAATGTTTAGAATATCGCAAACTGATTACCCCCGATGGAGATGGCTTAAACGAGGAATTTATTATCAATTGTGTAACCTTCAATCCAGCATACCAACAAAATCAACTTCGTATTTTTAATCGTTGGGGACAACTCGTTCTCGACCAGAAAGACTATAGGAATGACTGGAAAGGTACAACTATCAATGGTGAGCTTTTACCTCAAGGAGTGTATTATTTTACCCTGGACTTTAATGGCGATAAACCATTGGAAGGTTCTATTACCCTGTTAAGGGAAAACTAATTTATCGCCAAAGTGCTAAAATATTAATCTGAGATTCATGAAAAATTTATTTCTCCCCCTTTTGTTCCTTCTTTTTTGTTCAGGGTCTTTACTCGCTCAAGATGAAGCTAATTTCTCCCACTACACCGTAAATCCAGTGTTGGTGAACCCGGCCGCTTCAGGTTTACGAGGATTTCATCAGCTGCAAGTAAATGGTCGTTATCAATGGTCCGGAATTTCAGATAGTCCCAAATCGTTAAATGCGCTCTACAATGGGCCTTTGGGAAATAAATTTGGTCTGGGCGTTGGCGTTCTTTCAGAAAATGCAGGCCTGCTCTCCAGAACAAAGGCTATGGTGAATTACTCTTTCTTTTTTGATATTAAAGAAGATTTTTTCCTTTCTGCTGGTTTTTCAACAGAATTTCAACAACTTCGGTTGAGAAGTTCCGCCATCTTTGCTGATATTACTAATGGTAATAAATATTATGATTTAAATGATCCTATAGCTGAAAATGCCGTTGCAGGGATTGGTCGTTTCGATGTGGCTCTTTCTGTTATGGCTGGTTTTGGTAATCCCGTAATTGAGGGAAGTCACGAAAGACCTACCTATTTAGGGGTGACTTTTTCTAATATTGTTGGGAATCGTCTCGATAATATCGCTATAGTAGATGTAAATAAATCTTCTCCTTTCGACTACTATATGGTACTTGCTGGTCACAAAATCAAATCGGCTTCCAGTAATGTTTCTATTGAGCCTTCTGTTTTTTTAAGGAGAATTAAAAACGCGCCTTTTCAAGCTGACCTGAATCTCAATGTTGGTCTGTTAAACGATCAGTTTATTACGGGAATTTCCTATCGCTCCTTAGGCGCTTTAGGTTTTCTCCTTGGTGCTAAAGCAGCTAATATTCAATTTTTCTATTCCTTCGATTTATCACTACAGGAAATTAGCAGCTACGCTAGTGGAACAGGTACCCATGAAGTTACTTTTGCCATCGCTTTTGATCCCCAAAAATACGGGAGTAAAAAATAATTAATAAGATAACAAATTTTTGCTTACAAAAAAGGCCTTTATCCTAATCTGGATAAAGGTCTTTTTCGTATAAATATATTTTTTAAATTAAATATTATCTATATGTGTAATTTGGCATGATTTTGTATTGTAACATATTATTGAAAACAGAAATACTTAAATAAGGTATTTCGCTGGTTTTTTATGTGGACGGTTTTATCTCGTATCTCAAATCCGGCAATTATGGAAATCATGAATGGAAAAGCAAAAAAAAATGTACCCTCTATCCTCACTAATTCACTTAGCTTGGGGAACCCCTTTTTAACTAATGTGTTAAGGTTAGGACCTTTATTGGTTCTCTTTCTCCTTATTTTCCTATCGGAAAATTTGGGTGCTCAAACCTTGACGTGTAACCCTGCACCAATAAATGCACCCAAAGAAATTGCGGTGAATCAAAATTGTCAAGGGGTTATTCATCCCGCTATTATTGTCGATACCGCTTCAACGACCTATGCTACTACAAATATGTCTATTGCGTTATTTACACAGAGCGGGACGCTCATTAAAAGGGACACTGGAAGTCTGTTGGTAAATTTAAATCCTTATATCGGTACTATTGTTAGGATCGAAATTTTGGTTTTTGGTACCGCTTTTTCTTGTAATGGTTTTGCCCGTATTGTGGACAAAATGCCTCCCGTTATTACATGCCGCGATACTATTGTTAGTTGTAGTGTTGATACTTCCGGTATCAATCTGGGAAGACCTACTGTCGTAAGTAATAATTGTAATGGGACGCTTTCCTATAATTATAAAGATAGTGTGTCGGTATCCGATTGTACGCTTGATACCCTTCAAAAAATTTTCAGACGATGGATTGTTGCTGATATTTATGGTAATGCCGATACTTGTATTCAGAAAATTAGCTTGCTAAAGCCTAGCCTCGATTCATTAACTCCACTTCGAAGAATCGTTTTTCCACGTGACACCTTGCTCAGTTGCAATACGCCTAATGTGAGCCCAGGTATAACAGGTTTTCCTACCATTAACGGAAGTGTGATAAATTCAGCTGGATTGTGTAAAATTAATTATTCCTATACCGATGATACTACGAGAACTTGTGAAGGTATTAGTTTTGCTGTAATTCGTCGTTGGACAGCCATAGATCTTTGTACCAGTCAGGATACCTTGCATACTCAGATTATTCAAGTTAAAGACACCACTAAGCCTGTTATAGTATGTCCTTTACCTAAAAGGGTTTCAACTCAACCGTCTATCTGTTTAGCTTTTGTCCCATTAAGTGCGCCTCAGTTGATAACTGATAATTGTGATAATGCACCAAATTTAATGGTAACAACCCCATTTTCAGGAACTTATCCCAATCTAATAAGTATGCCTTTAGGTATCCATACAATAACCTATATGGCCATCGATAAATGCGGGAATACCGCCGTCTGTACCTCTACCGTGGAGGTTTTTGATACTACGCCACCGGTCGCCATCTGTACTGGTCCTGGAAATATTACGCTGACCAATGAGGGTACAGCTTACGCCTCTGCCAAAGCTTTTGATAGTGGTTCCAGAGACAATTGCGGGCTGCCCGTTTATTATAAAGTGCGCAGAAAAGATACCAATAGTTGCAACGGCGCTAATGGTGATGATTCTACCGCTCCCGGTTATCAGGAATGGTTTGATGATTATGTTTCCTTTTGTTGCGATGATGTAGATAAAGGTAAAATTACCGTGGAAATGCGCGTGTATATTTCAAATCCAGGGGATGGTCCCGTTGATCCTGCAAGGGAAGCACCGGGGGGTAATCTTTGGGGGAATTTTTATAATACCTGTGAAGTGAAAATGACGGTCGAAGATAAACTTCCCCCCGTTATTATTTGTCCGGCAAATACTTCCACTGAGTGTAATGACGAACTCATTAACTTAGGGCGCTTTGGAAGTCCTATCGTTTTGGAAGCTTGTAGCTATACGCTGGATTCTACCCACAATGTTAAAATGGAAGAGTGTAATACAGGTCTTCTAACCCGTACTTTTACAGCTACGGATGCCCGTGGATTAAAAGCTACTTGTACCCAAAATGTAAATATTGTTAATAATTCTATATTATTAGCTCAACATATCACCTGGCCTAAAGATATAACAATTAATTCTTGCAACGCACAGGTGGGTGTAAATGATCTTCCGATAATTAGTAGAAGGCCAGTAGTAAATGAACCACTTTGTGCTCAAATTGCTTTTGCCTACACCGATAATGTGTTTAATATGACTTCTCCGGGATGTTTCAAAGTTTACCGCACCTGGGAGGTAGTCGATTTGTGTAAATATGTGCCTGGTTCTCCTGGACATCGATTTACTTACGCCCAGTTAATTATCGTTGAGGATAAGACTCCACCGGTTTTGACCGTTCCAGCTAATCAGGTTATCAATTTGTTTACTGACTGTAATGTATCGCAGGTTACTGTTCCTTTAGCAACGGCTACCGATAACTGTAACCAGAATCTTATCATTTCCAATAATTCACCTTTTGCAAACCAAAATGGAGCAAATGCAAGTGGAACCTATCCTTTAGGTACTACTACTTTCACCTATTCTGTAGCTGATGGCTGTGGTAATAAAGTGACCGGACAAACGTCGGTGACCGTTATTGATAAAAAACCACCCACTCCGATTTGTAAAAATATTGCAGTAAATCTATCCAAAATGCCAGCTATTATGGCCATGGTCGATGCTAAAGATATAAATCTTGCCAGCCGTGACTTTTGTGGTGGCCCTATAAAAATTAGTATAAAAAGAGGTAATTCAGGGAACAGTATCCCTCCTCATCCTCTCGACACCATGTTAACGTTTACTTGTGCCGATTTTGGTCTTCAACCCGTGGAACTTTGGGTGACAGACACTAAAGGAAATAGCGATTTTTGCACCGTTACCGTTGATGTTCAGGATAATGATGGCCTTTGTCTAACCAATCCTATCGGAAAAATAGCAGGCGTTATCAAAACTGAAAAAGGGGAAGACGTTGAAAAAGTACTTATCAAAGAGGTAAATGACCCTGCGATGAACGTTTTAACAACAGCTACTGGTAAGTTTGAATTGGCAAATCTAGCATTTGGCAAAAACTATAAATTACAACCTTACAAGAACGATGATTTGCTTAATGGCTTGTCAACCATGGATTTGGTGCTAATCCAAAAATTTATTCTCGGTATTATTTCCCTGAAATCGCCCTACCAGCAAATCGCCGCTGATATTGATCGTTCTGGTAATGTTTCTACCCTCGATTTGATAAAATTAAGGAAGTTAATCTTAGGTAAAGATACCGATTTGGGAACACAGAATAATTCATGGCGATTTATTGACGCAGATTACGTCTTTCCCGCTGGTGTAAATCCTCTTAAGGTACCATTTCCTGAAGCTAAAACCTTAGACGATTTTAAAACAAAATTTGCCCAGGCTAATTTCATAGGTATTAAAGTGGGTGATCTAAATAGCTCGGCAACGCCAAATAGCCTAATTGTGCAAAATCCAAGAAGTACTTTTGGTGAACTACAATTACAGATTCCCAACTTGAAATTTAATTACGGTGAGGAATTTACCATCGACGTAAATGCAGCTTCTCAGGAAGATGTCGCTGGTTTTCAGTTTACTTTAGATTTTGATGAAAGAATATTGGAAATTATAGATTATGCAGCAGGAGATGTTCCTGGCATATCAGATGAAAATTTTGCGCTAATTAATAAAGAAAAAGGTATTCTAACGGCGAGTTGGAATGTTATGCGCGAGAAAACCTGGCCTACCACGGCCACTCCTGTGCTTAGACTGACCTTCAGAGCAAAAAAATCGTCAGAGTTAATCTATGCACTAAACGTTGCTCCTCATCCTACCGTCCCAGAGGCATACACCCATGAAGGTGGTATGCTCGACCTTAATCTTATTTTCAAAGACGGTGCAAAAGATATAGATAAAGGAGGATATCAATTGTTTCAAAATTATCCGAATCCTTTTTATCAAAATACCACTATAGGATTCACTATACCTCAATCACAAGAGGTTAAAATCTCTATTACTGATATGATCGGAAGGTCGGTTTGGGAAACTAAAGGAATTTTTCAAAAGGGTTTTAACGAAATTCCTTTCCAAAGAGATGGTTTTTGGAGTGATGGAGCTTACCTGTATAAGTTGGAAACCAGTTCTTTTACCGATGTAAAAAGAATGATCCTAAGCTCGGGTAATAAATAAATTAATTAAAAGCTTTTCCATAGTTTATATAAGGCGGCATCTTTTTAGATGTCGCTTTTTTATAAAATCTTTCAGTTTGGCATGAATTTGGTATTGCCTCTCTTGTAACTATTAAAAAAATTTATTATGCGTGGGTTCAAAAAATTAGATTGGATTATCATAGCTATAATTGCTTTCTTTTTAAATTCTCCTGTTTTATTACACAGCCAGTGTACGCTGATTTGTAATAATAATGTTTCGATTAGTGCAGATTCTACCTGTAATCTGAGAATTACGGCCGCAATGATCCTTAGCGAAACAAATCCAGCTATTTGTACTCCATCAGCGCCAACGGACTACGAAATTACGGTTATGCTTGGCCCCAATGGCCAGCTTTTACCTACAACGCCTTTTGTTGGCCGTACCTATCTAAATCAATTGCTCTATGCAAGAATCCGCCACATTCCAAGTGGAAATATCTGTGTAGGTTCCTTTAGAGTGGTTTCACTTGGATCGCCTCTTATTATCTGTCCAAGAGATACCACCGTTCTGTGTGGAACACCTACAGATACAGCAAGATTAGGAAAAGCTACTTCGTTAGAGTGTAACTCCTATAGCATTACTTATGAAGATAAATACGAAAATAGAATTAATGCGTGTACCGATACTCTCGTTGGTATCATAAACAGAACCTGGACTATTACCCTTTTAAATGGACAGAAAAATACTTGTGTTCAAAAAATAAAAATAAGAAGACCAGTAGTAGGAAATTTAGTTTTTCCGGCAAACCGTGATAATGTAGCTGGTAGAAGGGGAGTCTCTTGCGTAACTCCTAATGTAACTCCTGATAGTACAGGCTGGCCTCAATTAAACGGATTTAATATAACGCCTTCAAATATTTGTGGTCTTTCCCTCTCCTATAATGATCAAATAATCAATGGTTGTGCTCCTACCTTTACCCTGATTAGAAACTGGACAGCCGTCGATGGCTGTACCAATGCTATTCGTACTTTTCAACAAATTATTCAAGTTATTGATACCATAAAACCTCGCTTAACCTGTATTTCCGATACTTTAGTTGCTTTTACTTCTTCTGTAACGCAATGTGGTGCTACCGTTATCGTTCCACCTATTGTTTTTATAGATTCCTGTGCACCAAATAATCAGATCAGAGTGGTTATCATGTCCAATTATGGTGTGATAAATGGTAATGGAGGCCAATTAACAGGTGTTCCCCCTGGCTTCCATAGTATAATGTATATGGTATCAGATCCTTGTGGAAATACCTCCCAATGTACACGTATAGTTCGGGTAATAGATAATACACCCCCTGTTTTAGTCTGTCCCTCAAGTATACAGGTTTCATTAACGCTCACGGGTGAAGCTCAAATAGAACCAAGTTCCTTTTATCTACAGGCAACCGATTTATGTTGTTCCAATCTGACCTTTAAACTTCAGAAAATGACAGCGTCCCCCTTACCTTTCTCTGATTCCTTAAAATATTTTTGTGCAGAAATTTTGACCAATAACATGGCTACCCTTCAAGTGACCGATTGTTACGGAAACTCAAATTTTTGTATGGTAGAGGTCGATGTGGTAGATAAACTTCCCAGAACGATTATTTGTCCTGATACAGCCAGAATTGGGAACCCATCCTTTTTGACAGATACCAGCAGAGTGGGCGGTCCACGTGTAAATGGTACTTGTAATTTATTTCAGGTGGAATATGAAGATGACAGAAACCTTGGTTGTGGCGGTGGAACAGGATTAATCAGAAGAGACTGGACCGTGTATTACGGCGGTATTGATACATTCAATTGTCCAACGCAGATTATCATTTTGAATGATACGACTCAGTTAAGAGCTACTTTCCCTCCCGATTACTCTCAGACAAATTGTACGAATTTAGCTTCCTTGAATCCGGTAAATCTACCCATAGGTTTCAGATCACCTACCGTGTTAAATCCTGCTTATAAGGGTATTGTGATTACCCATAGTGATGCAGTAAATTATAATGTTTCCGGAGCCTGTATTCAGATTTCAAGAACCTGGACGATAACAGACACCTGTGTTTATGAAACTGGTGACCCCATCGGACCTTTAAATGGAAGAATTGTCGGCACACAACTCATTCGGGTATTTGATAACACGCCTCCAAGTTTTATCTGTCCTTCAGAGGGATTGGTAATTTATCTGGATCCAGATTCTTGTAATACAACGATCAGACTTCCGGTCCCTACCAATATTCAGGAATGTCTGCCTGATCAGGTAACTATTTCTGTAAGCGGTGATTTTGGAAATTCTTTGGACATTTCCCGAATTCCAGCGGGTATTTATGATGTAACCTATCGTGTGTCAGATATATGTGGAAATTTTGGAACCTGTGACGCTACTTTTGCTATCATTGAGAATACGCCGCCAGATTTGTTTTGTAATAGTATAGTGAGTAGGTCTCTGGCGGCAAATGGAACAAGGGTGGTTAATGCGATAGAATTCAATACAGGGGTAACCTCTGATAATTGTACTACTGCAGATTCTATCCGTTGGAGAATTGGCGCCCGACCAACTCCAGGTTTTACCGGTCCGCCTCCTAATGCTTCTTTAACTTTTGCTTGCGACGATATTGGCGATAATCTATTGACGGTATGGGCAGTTGATATTGCTGGAAATTATGAACGATGCGATGTTATCGTGAGAATAAATGACCCATTAGCTGTTTGTGGCGGCGGTGTTACTGTGGCGGGAGCCATTAAATTGGAAAATGGTTCCGGCGTTCCAACCGTAAAAGTGGAGGAAATGAAAAATTACTCCGGGGAATCTATGACCGATAACAAAGGAGCGTATTCCTTAGGGAATCTGGTGCCCGGGGGTACGTATGAATTCATGCCTGGTAAAACAGGTAATTATACAGATGGTGTGACTACCCTCGATCTGATATTAGTTAACAGGCATTTAACGGGTTCTAAAGCGCTTGAATCGCCTTACAAAATAATAGCAGCAGATGTAGATGGAAACGGAAGGATTTCTGTGAGGGATGTCATTCAATTGCAAAGATTGATTTTGAATGTAACCAATACCTTTCCTGAGAATAAGCCCTGGCGCTTCATTCCTAAAAGCTTCCAGTTCCCCAATCCAAAAGATCCATTTTCAACGCCTTTCCCTGAATCCAAAGCGGTTTCCAATCTTTTCAAAGATATGACCGATGGTGATTTTGTGGCTATAAAAATTGGAGATGTTAATAATAGTATAATCCCTGAAAATGGTATCAGCCCCCGTTCCCAGGAATCCTCCAGAGCTTTTTTACTCCCACAATGGAAGCTTAAACCAGGGGAACGGGTCTGGTTACCTATACATTTTGAAAGCAGTGACCTTTGGTGGGGTGGACAATTTGCCCTGCAAGTGAATCCGGAACTGATTAAAATACACGGCTTCTCTGGTTCTGAAGAATTTAATATCAGCAGTAAATCATTGAATAATAATACCTGGGCTATGTCCTGGTATGCGGACGATTTGAAAAAGAGCGAGGCTGGTGAGGTATTAGGATTTATTGAGGTGGAAGCACTTCGGCAGACTAATCTATCTGATGCCATAGCATTAAATAATAATTCTTTTGATTCAGAGGCTTACTTATCAACACAGAACATTGATTCAGTGGTGGTCGCCCCCCTGACCATTCAGTATGCTTCACCAAATGCCGCAACCAATAGTGGGTTGCGGCTTTGGCCGAATCCTTTTAAAGATTGGGTGACTTTTCAATTGCCTCCAGCTTCTGGTCTACAAGGTGTTTTAGATATTTATGATGTGCAGGGAAGAAAAATCTGGACAAAATCCTGGCAGTTGAATAAAGGAGATTCTCCACTTTTTACCCTTCAGGCCAATGAATTGCCTCATGCAGGGGTCTATATTTATAAATATACCGATGGTTTTGGACAATATACAGGAAATTTGATTTTACAGAAATAATTCAAGATTATGTTTTTTCAGGATAAAGTGCCTATTTGCCACTTTATCCTGAAATTTTTTATATGGCTTCTACATTCCAAAAGGGAAAGTGGGGAGAAACGCTGGCGCTAAACTGGCTCACTCAACACGATTTTCAAATTATCGACAGAAACTGGTTTTATGGGCATGCAGAAATTGATATCATCGCCTGGCATGCTCCTGTTTTAGTTTTTATAGAGGTAAGGCTGCTACATAGAAATAATGCCCATTTACCTGAAAATACAGTGAGTGGTTTGAAAAGAAAGAAAATAGCTTCCGCCGCCGCTGCTTTCACGGAAAGTAAACATTATCAAGGGGATATTCGATTTGATATCATAGGAATTGTGTACGGTGGTCAATATAGCCCTGAAATTCGCCATTTCCCCGATGCCTTTTTTCCAGGCCTATTCTAAATTCAATTTGTTTTTAAACTACTTTAAAGCTAATTTTATATAAAATTATAATGGGTATGTTCTGGAAAATATCAATGTTTTTACTAGTTTCTGTTCTTATGCTAAATGCGCTTATTGGGCAAAATGTGGTTGACAATAAAGAAATAAGACTAATTACCTTGAATCCTGGTCATTTTCATGCCGCATTGATTCAAAAATCAATGTACCCACAGTTGTCTCCTATTGTACAGGTTTATGCGCCGGCAGGTACCGATGTAGAATTGCATCTGGCCAGAATTAATGCATACAATAAAAGAACTGATAAGCCTACCCAGTGGGATGAAAAGGTTTATATCGGAAAGGATTATTTGGCCAGAATGTTAGCTGAAAAAAAAGGGAATGTGGTCATGCTGGCCGGTAATAATAAACTGAAAACAAAATATATTTCCGATGCAGTAGCTGCTGGATTTCATGTTTTTGCCGACAAACCGATGGCTATAAATGCTGCGGGATTTAATTTACTGGAAAAGGCCTTCAATCTGGCTGATCAGAAAAAGGTCTTTATTTACGATGTCATGACAGAGCGGTATGAAATTACTTCTATGCTTCAAAAGGCATTTTCTGAATTTGAAGAGGTGTTTGGCGTGCTACAAGATGGATCAGTAGATAATCCTGCCGTGATTAAGGAGAGTGTTCATCATTTCTACAAGGAAGTTTCTGGATCACCTCTGCAACGTCCGGGGTGGTTCTACGATGTTACACAAGAAGGGGAGGGGATTGTTGATGTTACCACCCATTTGGTAGATCTTATTCAATGGAGTTGTTTTCCTGACCAAATACTGAATTATGAAAAGGATATCAAACTGTGGGATGCAAAACGTTGGGCAACCCTAATAACACCGGCTCAATTTCAAACGAGTACTAAACTCACTCAGGTTCCCGAATATCTTAAAAACACCTTGAATCCTGAGGGTCAACTGGCTGTTTTTTCTAATGGACAGATTGACTACCAAATAAGAGGACATTTCGCGCGTGTAAAAGTAACCTGGGCATGGCAGGCTGAACCTGGTGCCGGTGATACCCATTATTCAATAATGAGAGGAACCAACGCCAGTCTGGTGATTCGGCAAGGTGCTGAACAAGGGTATCAACCCGTTTTCTCCGTTGAAACCAATAGATTTAAGGAAGTGGCCTATCGGAATTCCTTTGAAAGAGTATTTCGCGAAGTAGCGAAGTCATTTCCCGGAATTAGTTATATTTTAGTAGGCAATACTGCTGTTTTCGATATTCCCAACGTTTATAAAGAAGGTCATGAAGCCCATTTCGCCAGAGTTACTGAAAAGTATCTTGACTTTCTCTCCAAAGGTAAAATGCCGGAATGGGAGGTTCCAAATATGTTGGTTAAATATAAATTAACCACAGAAGCATTAAATATGGCCATTAAAAAGTCAAAATAATCAGCAGATTACTTTGGTTCTTCATACACCCCAAGTTCCACTTGTCTTTTTTGGAGATTGGTATCTATAAGTCTGACTTTTAGTTTGCCACCCATTTTTATCGTTTGCCCAGTATAAATACCGCGCGCAAAAAGTCGGGAAGGATCCATCTCATAGGGTTCGGAAAAACGGTTAAAAGAGAGAAATCCTTCACAATGGGTGGTTAACAGTTCAACAAACAGACCTCTGTCCATCATCCCGGTAACTATCCCTTCAAAAACTTCTCCAACATGACTTTCTAAAAATTCTACTTGCTTGTATTTAATGGATTCCCTTTCTGCTTCCATAGCTTTCCTCTCCATGCTGGAAATATGACGGCATTGTTCTTTTAAATAAACTTTGTTGGTAAGCCATACCGTTTCCAGATTTTTAGCCAGCAAACGATGGGCAATGACGTCGGAATAACGTCTGATAGGCGATGTGAAATGAGTGTAATGGCTAAAAGCCAGTCCGTAATGACCAATATTTTCTGGAGAATAAATGGCTTTTGCCATGGTTCTGATGGCAATAGGTGCTAAAAATTTAAGCGCAGGGTCCCGAAGGGATTGCTCTGCCAGTAAATTATATGAATTAGCTATTTCCTTTGGGGAATCTACCCTCATTTTTACACCAAATTCTTTGGCAAACCTGGCAAGTTCAAATACTTTATCCTCATTTGGTTCGTCGTGTACCCTGTAAATAAATGGAATTTCATAACCTGTGGCATCCATTTTATGTTGCAAAAATAGCGCAACCTCCTGATTTGCCAAAAGCATGAAATCTTCAATTAACTTATGCGCATCCTTTCGCTCTTTAATAAAAATTTCTACGGGTGCCCCTGATTCATCGAGTTTAAATTGCACTTCATCAGACTCAAATTGGATAGCTCCGGAGGCAAATCTCCTCTTTCTTAACTGATGAGCTATTTTGTTCAGATGTATCAGTTCTGCAGCATAAAGTCCCTCCGACGTGTCCAGAATCTCTTGTGCTTCTTCATAGGTGAATCGTCGGTCGGAATGAATAATCGTTCGCCCAAACCATTTATCCGTGACTTTTCCCTTTCCATCGATATTGAAAATAGCTGAAAAGGTAAGTTTGTCCTCGTTCGGTCTTAACGAACATAATTCATTACTTAACTTTTCAGGTAGCATCGGGAGCACGCGATCTACGAGATAAACGGAGGTTGAACGAGTATATGCCTCCTTATCTAAAGAAGATCCTTCTCTCAGGTAATGTGTAACATCGGCAATATGCACCCCAACCTCGACTTCATCATTGGGTAATAATCGATAGGAAATGGCATCATCAAAATCTTTGGCGTTCCATGGATCTATGGTAAAGGTTAAAATATCGCGAAGATCTCTGCGCAAAGCTATCTCTTCTAATGAAATAGAGGTATCTATATTTTTTGCCTCATTTAACGCAGCTTCACCAAATCCTAAGTCGAAACCTGCATTTAGCAAAATGCTTTGCATTTCAATATCATGGCTACCGGCAGCACCCAAAACGTAGGTGATTTTTCCAATGGGTAGCGGGGTAGATTGACCTGTCCAGCCAATGATTTTAACTACGACCTTGTCACCGTCTTTACCACCTGAAATTTCATTTAAATCAACTTTTATATCGTAAGGTAAAATGGTATCCGTAACCACGAGGCCAAATTTATTATTCAAATATAAAACGCCCAGAAAGGACTCTTTAGCCCTTGTTATTACATCGACAACCTCACCTTCAGGGCGACGTTTTCCTCGGGGAGTCCAGGTTTGTATCCTTACCGTATCACCATTCATCGCCGTGTTCAAATTCCGCATGGAAATATAAACGTCTATGGGTCTACCTTCCACCTTTATAAATGCAGCGCCGGATCGAGTCATATCGACAATACCAATATCCCCTTTTTCCTGCTTTTCAACAGATACACTTCGGTTAAATTGAAATTTATAATCCTCCAGGGCAAGCACTACTTTTTCTGTTACTAATAGTTCCAAAGCATGTAATATGGAGTCTTTAGTATTTGCAATACCGAGTGTTTGGGCTATTTGACGGGGATTATATCTTTTTTTCGGGGCATTTTTCAGTAAATCCAAAATGGCCAGCCTTAAATCTTTAGCATTATATTTTGGCTGAGAATCATTGGACGATATGGTTTTTTTCTTTTTTGACATGTCTATTTTTTACTCCGGAATAAGTTCATCTTCAATTTCAACGATGCGACCTTCCGGCAATAATTCTAATAACAACGTTGTACTACTTCCTGGTTCATACGTTTCATCAATATGTGATATTCCGGACAAAATTCTTATGCGCCAGTCCTCATCCATCACGGCGATAGACTGTAATATGGTTTCCTGTATTACGCTGGTACCTGAAAGCGTTCTTTTATCTATAAGTACTCCTTTTTTAGTAAAGGTTACAATGATATAATGGTAATTCAATAAAGCAGCTTTCCAATAAACCAGGGCATCAAATGCTTCTGTCTCTCCAACACGAAAACAAGGCATGAATTCCGTGAATTCGTCAGGTTCAGTCTCTTCCAATGGATAAATAAATTGTTGTATAATGGCGTCGGGAAGAGGAATATTGTCCTGGCTGAATATCTTGATATTCTCCTCAGCCAAAACAATGGGTAACGGCATCACAGGAAAAAATTGAATGAATTCGGAAAAGGTTGCTTCTTTTAAAGACACTATGGTTGATTTTGTTAACAATGTTATTTGAAATGATTCTAAATTAATTTAAAATAATAAACTAAACCCTATGAATAGAGTTGTAAATTGCCTTAAAGATATAGATTTGCGTAACATTTTTCAAAATGCCGTTAATGAAAATATAATACAATGAGTTGGATGACTAATGCACTTAAACCAATCGGATTAGTTTGGTTTGCTAATTTTTTAACATCATCAATAGGTAAAAAGCTGTTGATGAGCCTTTCAGGTTTGTTTCTTATTTTGTTTCTTCCTGTTCACCTGATCGGGAATTTACAATTACTGACAAAAGACGCCGGGGTTTCTTTTAACTTGTACTCTTATTTCATGACGCACAATCCGTTAATTAAAACGGTCTCGTACCTTCTTTATTTCTCCATCATTCTGCATACTATTCAAGGTTTGTTATTGTGGAGAAAAAATAAGAAGGCCAGAGGAAATATTGGCTATGCGGTGAGTGAGCTAAGAGGTGACGGTACCAATGTGAAAGCAGCGTCGAACATGGCGTGGTTGGGTATTATTATTTTTGTTTTCATAGCCGTGCACATGTATCAATTCTGGCTTCAGATGAAGTTGGGCAAAGTACCGATGGTTATGATTGAAGGAACTGAGTATAAGAATCTTTATGAGCCCGTTATTTTAGCTTTTTCAAATCCTGGATTTGTGTTGTTTTATGTGGTTTCTATGATCATTATTGGTATTCACTTAAATCATGGATTTCAAAGTTCATTTCAAACACTGGGCCTTAATCATAAAAAATATACCCCCTTTATTAAATACATTGGCAGAATTTATGCTTTTATCATCCCATTTGGGTTTGCTATCATTCCCATAATCGTTTACGGACGAAATAACTTATGGTGGTAATTGTTTTATTTTTGACTTTAAATGTAAATGCACATGGATAACTTAAATTTAAATGGAAATGTACCCTCAGGGGACTTAGCCGATAAATGGACAACATATCGTTCAACCCTGCCTTTGGTTGCACCAAATAATAAACTTAAAATTGAAATTATTGTCGTCGGTACAGGCCTTGCCGGTGCCTCGGCAGCAGCCACTTTAGGCGAGTTAGGCTATCTTGTAAAATGTTATACATTTCATGATAGTCCGAGAAGGGCGCACAGTATCGCCGCTCAGGGGGGGATTAATGCCGCAAAAAATTACAGAAATGATGGGGATAGTGTCTTCCGTTTATTTTATGACACTATCAAGGGGGGGGACTACAGATCAAGAGAAGCTAACGTTTATAGATTAGCCGAAGTGAGTACCTCTATTATCGACCAGGCTGTTGCACAGGGAGTTCCCTTTGCCAGAGAATATGGTGGATTGCTGGATAACAGATCGTTTGGTGGAGTTCAGGTTTCCAGAACCTTTTATGCCAGAGGGCAAACAGGTCAGCAACTTTTATTGGGCGCTTACCAATCACTGTCACGTCAGATTGCCTTGGGTAATGTAAAGATGTTTACCAGACATGAAATGATTGAACTGGTGCTAAAAGATGGTAAGGCAAGAGGTATCATAGCAAGAAATTTATTAACCGGCGAATTAGAAAAGCACGGCGCTCATGCCGTTGTTCTGGCGACTGGTGGGTACGGTAACGTTTTTTATCTTTCTACCAATGCAATGAATTGTAACGTTACTGCCGCTATGCGTGCAGTGGCAAAAGGTGCCCTCATGGCCAATCCTTGCTTTACACAGATTCACCCAACTTGCATTCCTCAGATGGGGGAATACCAGTCGAAGCTTACCCTAATGTCTGAGTCTTTGAGAAATGACGGGCGCGTTTGGGTTCCGGCAAAAAAAGAAGATGCCAAAGCTATTCGCGATGGAGTAAAGACAGCATTGGATATTCCCGAAGCGGATCGTGATTATTTCCTCGAAAGAAGATATCCTGCTTTTGGAAATTTAGTGCCACGAGATGTTGCTTCCCGTGCAGCCAAAACGGCATGTGATGAAGGCAACGGTATAGTACCCACTGGTTTGGGTGTTTTCCTCGACTTTTCGGCGGCTATAGAAAGATATGGTAAGTCAAAAGCTAATATTCTTGGTCTGTCAAACCCGACCAATGCAAAAATAGTTGAACTGGGAGAAAAGGTAATCGAAGAAAAGTATGGTAACTTGTTTGAAATGTATGAGAAAATTTCAGGCGAAAATCCTTACAAGTTTCCTATGAAAATTTATCCTGCAGTACATTACACAATGGGTGGTCTCTGGGTCGATTATAATCTTATGACCAATGTTCCAGGGTTATTCTCTATCGGTGAATCAAACTTTTCTGATCATGGGGCTAATCGTTTAGGTGCATCCGCTTTAATGCAGGGTCTGGCTGACGGTTATTTCGTACTTCCTTATACTATAGGTACTTTCTTAAGTGAAGATATTAGTACCCCTAAATTAGATGTTAATGCACCTGAATTTACCGCTGCGGCTGATTTGGCAAAACAAAGAATAGATAAGTTGTTCGCTATAAAAGGAAAGCAATCGGCTGAAAGTTTTCATAGAAGATTGGGTAAGATTATATGGGAATATTGTGGTATGTCACGAACAGCTGAAGGTCTAACTTTAGCAAGACAGCAGGTGCGCGCATTGAGAGATGAGTTTTATTCTGATCTTTATCTACCTGGTGTTGCCAATGACTTGAATCCTGAACTTGAAAAAGCCCTCAGAGTAGCAGATTTTATAGATTTAGGTGAAATCATGGTCGTCGATGCGCTCGATAGAAATGAATCTTGTGGAGGTCACTTTAGAGAAGAATATCAAACGCCAGACGGAGAAGCATTGAGAAGAGACGACGAATATGCTTACGTTTCCGCATGGGAGTTCAAAGGGGCTGATCAAGATCCTATTTTGCACAAAGAAATGCTGCATTTTGACAATGTTGAGTTAAAAACCCGTTCTTACAAATAATCTTATCTTAATTGCTGGCCTTTTGGCTTTAAATTGATTATTATGAAATTGACACTAAAAATATGGCGCCAACCAAGCCAAAATGTAAAAGGAAAGTTCGAAACCTATTCCCTGGATAATGTAAGTGAACACATGTCATTTCTCGAAATGCTGGATGTTTTAAATGAAAAACTGAGTTTCGAGCAAAAAGTTCCTATTGCTTTTGAACACGATTGTAGAGAGGGTATATGTGGTACCTGCAGTTTGGTCATTAATGGTCAGCCTCATGGTCCATTACAAGGTACTACCACTTGTCAATTACACATGCGTAACTTCAAAGACGGTGAAACTATAGTAATAGAACCCTATCGCGCCTCTGCTTTCCCTGTATTGAAAGATCTTTCAGTAGATAGAGGTGCTTTAGATAGAATTATTCAGGCAGGTGGATTTATATCAGTTAGTACCGGTCAGGCGCAAGATGCAAATGCCGTTCCAATAGAAAAGGATGTGGCTTCTCACGCTTTTGATGCCGCAACTTGCATAGGTTGTGGTGCTTGTGTGGCTGCCTGTCCAAATTCTTCCGCCATGCTCTTTACCTCGGCGAAGGTGGCGCATTTAGCCTTGTTACCTCAAGGTAAGGTGGAAGCTCAAAAAAGAGTTTTAAATATGGTTCGTCAAATGGATTTGGAAAATTTCGGAAATTGTTCTAATATAACGGCTTGTGAGGCTGAATGTCCAAAAGGTATTTCAGTTTCTAATATCGCTTTGATGAATAGAGAATTTCTCTCTGCGTCGTTTTCTTCAAATGACGCCAACTAATTTCGCAATTATTGCTCCTTTGTTTAATAGATTTCCGAGGCTATCTTTTCAGATAGCCTCTTTTTAGCTTACATCAAAGGAAAGGAGCTAACTGGATATAAATGTAAAAAGGCTGTTAAGTTTTATCCTAACAGCCTTCGCGTATTTTAACTTTTATTCTTTTTTAATGATCGTGAGCAAGATCAGTTGGAATACTTCCTTTTAATTTAGCGTGAGTGGTTCCAAAAATATAGTCCCAAAGGGGAGATGAAACACCAAACATTGTATCAGATTTTCCATAATGATGTAAAGCATGGTTAACCCATAATGCTTTAAACATGTTATTAGGGGGTAAAAATATATGAATAGAATAATGAACTAACAGATAAAATGCATAGCCACTTAAGAAACCTGCAAGGAATGAGAAGGAGAATTTATCCAGTAAAAGCTCAAATAGGAAAAAGAGAATGGTTCCTACAGCTACACTCATGGCTGGGGGCATCGCTAATCTTTGTTTATCTTTCGGGTAATCATGGTGTATTCCATGCATGGTGTAGGCAAATTTTGCTCTCTTTTCAGTGGTACCAGGTAAATGATATACGTGGCGGTGAACCATATATTCTGCAAAAGTGAAAAATAAAAATCCAGTTAGATAAAGCGATGTTACTTGTAATGTAGTTAAATCTGTAGCAACTTTTGTATAATATAACAACGCTATCGCGTACAAGAAAAACATAGAGACAGGAATGGCAATGTGTGTTCTTGTTAAACTATCCAACCATTTATTCTTAAATAAAGGAACGGATATATTCTCATTAGAGAGGTATGCTTGTTTTTTTTCAGTTTTCATTTCGTGAAAATTTTTGTTATAAACCTAATGATTTCTTTGTCTGGCTAATATATTTTCTATACATCAAACGGTAAATTCGATAATAAGTTCTGTACCTTCTTTTTACAGATTCGTAGCTGTAGTAGTGTTCGTGGTCTTCCCATTCATTGATAGATGGAACTTTGGTTTCTGATTCATTTCCCAAAAGATAACCTTGCTCAGTCATCCATCCGTCATTATAAATTTTTCCGAGATATCTTGATCCATGGTCAGAAAAAAGTGCTACTACTACGCTATTTTCATCTAATTCATCTTGAATTTGAAATATACCGTGCATGGCAGAACCACTGGAATACCCCATCAATAAGCCTTCTTTTGAAGCCAGTTCCCTGGCTCTAATGGCACTATCTTTATCGCTTACTTTTATAAATTCATCAATTAATGAAAAATCAATATTTGAAGGAATGATATTTTTACCTAAACCTTCGACTTTGTATGGTTTTATTTCAGTTGGATCATAAATACCCGTTTCCCAGAACTTCTTTAAAACTGATCCGTAAGCATCAATACCAATAATGCGGATGGCAGGATTCTGTTCTTTAAGATATTTTGCCACGCCTGAAAGGGAGCCACCCGTTCCGGCACAACAAACATAATGGGTAATTTTACCTTCCGTTTGTTTCCATATTTCAGGTCCGGTAGAATGGTAATGTGCCGCTGCATTATCTGTATTAAAGTTTTGAGCCAAATAAAATGCATTAGGGGTTTCTTTAGCTATTTGTTCCGCTCTGGAATAGTAAGACCTTGGATCTTCGGGACTTACATCAACAGGACAAATGATTACCTCTGCTCCAAGTGATTTTAACAGGGATATTTTTTCTGTAGAGGCCTTACTGGTAAGCGTGAGAATGCATTTGTAGCCTTTTATCGCTGATAACATAGCTATACTAAACCCTGTATTTCCCGATGTTGCTTCAACAATGGTTCCCCCTGGTTTGATTAAGCCCTTTTTTTCAGCTTGCTCAACCATGTAAAAAGCTATTCTGTCTTTGGCACTTTGGCCAGGATTAAATGCCTCTACCTTAGCATAATATGTTCCAGTTAAACCCGCTGTTATATTATTTAACCTTACCAAAGGTGTATTGCCGATGGTACCACTTAAATTTTCATAAACCATAACCTTTCTATTCCAATTAATTAAACTGTTAATGCTTTTAGTGGTATATTCATTCACGGTACTTTAGAGCCGCAAATATACGGTAAATAAATACATTTTTGTGTTTTAGTAATGTTAAATCATTTTAAATACCCTTGCTGACGTAGAAAAATTTCTGTTTGTTTCAACGTTTCATCATAGTACGGATTTTTACCATCTTTCCATCCGAAGAATCCATGACCAGCTCCCTCGTATAAAAATAAATTACATTGTCCGCCAGCTTCATTTATCTTATCGCGAAAAATCTCTCCTGTAGAAACAGGTATCAAGGCATCTTTGGTTCCTAAAAAAAGAACCGTTGGTGGAAATTTTTTAGTGATACCATGCATGGGTGAAATATCGGGAAACCATGCTTTTATTCTTTCATAACCATAGCCTTCCGGGCCGTTATCAATCACCGGATTAAACAATACCAGGCAATTAGGTTTAGCACTTACATCAATGGCATCCTTTGGATCGTTAATATGCAGGGAGGTGAAAGCGGCCGCAGCCAAATGTCCGCCGGCAGATCCGCCACCAGCAGCTATTTTATTAGGTAAAATGTGTAATTCTTTAGCATTAATCCTTAAAAATCGAATGGCAGATTTAGCGTCTTCCAAAGCTTCTTTAGGCGTTGTGCCATGCACATTTTTTAAACGGTACGATGCTCTGATCGCCACCATACCCTGGCTGGCCAGATATTCCGATTGGGGTGAAAATTGTTCCGCAGTTCCACTATTCCAGCCTCCGCCATGAAAAAAAATAATGGTTGCATGTCTTTTTTTAACTTTTTCAGGATAATGTATCCATACCTTTAATTCCGTCGTATCTATCTTTTTATAGACGATAACAGTATCTCTCTGTGCAGATACTCGTTGCACCATTAAGGAAAAGCACAAAAAACAAATAATAATATGGAAGGTATTCATGAGATTTTTTTTATCTGCTTTCTGTTGAAAATAAGTTTCCTTAAAATATTCATAACATCTGTTTTAAAAGGGTTTTAGTTTTACCTTTGTGCGTCCCATAAAAAGTCCCAATGAATTCACTTAAATTATCATTAAAAGTAAGATTAATTCTTTTTAATCAAGGAAAAATCTTGTTGCTTAAACAAACCAAATTGAATGGGGGAAATTATACCCTGGTGGGAGGTAATGTAGAGTTGGGTGAAACCAGCAAGGAAGCTTTAGTGAGAGAATGTAAGGAGGAAGCTGGAATAACCATATTGGAAGGTGATTTAAGATTAGTGCATGTTTTGCAAAAAACAAGCATCAAAAGTCAACGCCTGGTGCTGTATTTCAAAGCATTTCGATGGGAAGGAGAGCTTCAGCGTAATGAACCTCAAAAGTTTAAAGCCGCAGAATGGCACGATTTGCATAAACTACCGAAAAATTTGACGGGAACTATCAAAAGAGTTTTAAAGGATTACAAAGAGGGCGTGCTTTTTACTAACCAAAAAAATATTATCCCCTAATAAACATGCGACCCCTTCAGGGTCGCATGTTCATATCCTGACCCCGGAGGGGTCACATGTCTATAGCCCATTTAGCCCCTGGCGGCACGAATTTCCACATATACCATTATGCCCCTGGCGGAACAAATTCCCAACATATACCATTTAGCCCCTGGCGGCACAATTCCCCCAATATTATTTATTTCGTGTCTGCACGGGTAAATATTCTATTCCATACAATCCCTTTAGATGGGCTTCCCTCCAAAAAGGACATCCATATAAATAAAGGTTTTCCAACAACATGCGTTTCAGGAACGAATCCCCAGAAACGGCTATCCTCAGAATTATGTCTGTTATCTCCCATCATCCAATAATAATTTTGTTCTATGGTATAATGAGAACTTAATTTTCCGTCAATATAAAACTTATTGCCATCTATACGGAGTTCGTGTCCTTCGTAAACCTGAATGATACGTTTATAAAGCGCTATACTTTCCTCATTCAGGACTACCTTAGCACCGGCCTTTGGTATATAAATGGGTCCAAAATCATCTCTGGTCCAATTGCCAAAATGAAGAGCATCATTCGGAAACAATCGTCCACTTTCACCGTATAATTTTCCTACATCCACTTTTTCAATTTTGATGGATGGATCCATTGCTTTTATCTTCGCTTTTTGACCGTTATTCAACACTAAATAAAAGGCATTGGGAGATTGTTGCATTCTATCTTCTGTGCTAATGGCCCATTTAGTGAAATCTTTTGTATTCATAGCTGCATTAGGAGATAAAACAGAATACATGAACTGGACATTTTCAGGATTTTTACCCTTTTTTCCATTGATATAAACTTGTTGAGCTCTTATCTCCAATGAATCACCTGGTAAACCGATGCAACGTTTGATGTAATGATCCATTTTGTCAAGAGGTCTGGTAACCAAAGGATTCAATCCAGATTGAATGGCACCTGAAAACATTGGGGGAATAGATCCCCGTCGCAAGTCGTAAATACTCCAGGTTCTTTCAGGGAATACATAAACACTGTCACCTTCAGGGTAATTAAAAACGACAGGATCGTTACGATCTATGGTTTCTAATGCTGGTAATCTTTGATACTTTAATTGCGGTTTTTTAATGTATGACTCACCGCCGATCACAGGTATTCTATTATGTAAAAGGGGAAGCATAGCTATGGTTTGAGGCATTCTAATACCATAGTGACCTTTACTTACAAACAAAAAATCTCCAACCACTAAGGAGCCTTCCATGGAGGAGGTTGGGATGACAAATGCCTCAATTAGAAACATACGTATAAACGTTGCGGCAAATACAGCAAAAATAATCGCTTCGGCCCATTCTCTTACCGGAGATTTTTTGAACGGATTTTGTGAAACTAATTTATTGTATTGCTTGGTATCATTTGCTATTCTTGCAGCCTCAATAGCGTCTAAAATCGATTTTTCGTAAGCTAAAACAGGCCCCTGATAGCTCAAATCTTTTCTAAAACTCAGGTAAATTAAATAGATGGGCGCAAACACTACGACAAGTACATGATGCCAAAATTGATAAACTTTGAATGATCTCACCAAATCTATCATTAAGGCGGCAAAGATGAAAATATTTACAATCGGTATTAGTATTAGTAAACCGTAGCTGGGTTTTCTGCCAACTAATTCTCCACAAACCATAAATTGATACACAGGTACAAATGCTTTCCATACACCTACACCCGCTTTTTTAAATACGGCTGCCAGGGAAATCATTAGCAAAATATAATATAACAGTAAA
>Ga0247843_1001341_pt1 | contig 50574 bp, 51 predicted proteins | sample LaCruzMarch2017__FD_192420 | JGI IMG/M metagenome (GOLD analysis project Ga0247843, IMG submission 192420) | Freshwater microbial communities from meromictic Lake La Cruz, Castile-La Mancha, Spain - LaCruzMarch2017_8m | ecosystem: Environmental > Aquatic > Freshwater > Lake | place: Spain...
AGCGAAAATTTGGGCAATAAGGAGGGATCGATTGTAATTGATCAGGTTTTTTCTTCATACCCAAGGACATCTACAAATAGAGTGCCTCGTTTAAAGTCGGCTAAACGACTTTAATCATTTGAGGATGGAATGGGGCATAAAATAAAAGGATGACCTTAAAGAGAAAAAAGTGGAAATAAGCATCCCCACTTAACTGCGAACAATTTAAGATTTGTTAGAGATCCCATTTTTGTGGAACTCGCTCAAGCTCTTTGAGATCATAACCTTTGCTTTTAAGAAGGTCGATGATCTCTGCGTATTGTTTCTCATCTACTGCTGCATTTTTACCCATGATCCAGATAAGACTTCCATCCGGCACTGTGACGACAGTGGCGGAATAGTCCGGGGCGATATAAACGATAAGGTAGTTAAATTTAAGTGGCCAGAAGAGTTGTACTTTCCAGTGTGAGTTTCTTTCTTTATCAAAGACCCAGCCTTTTTGTGGGTAGCTTTTTTTCTCGCCATCTTTCATACAAGTAAAATCGATGTCGATTCGTTTTTCTTTTTTATTCCATGTATAGGCCTCAACAGAATTGGTGCAACCTTTTTCTATAAAGTTTGGAATATTAGACCATACATACCAACGGTCAAAAAATTGATCGAGATCAACCTTGGGAACGGTCATAGACCTATAATCGGTTGCACTGGCACAAGAAATAAGACTTAGTAGCGGAATCCACATTAGTTTTTTCATAAAGATCATTATGGAGAAAGGCAAAGAGTGTGCCTACTAAGAAGCCTTAGACAATTCGTATACATCTCGTTCATAATTAAAGTTATGAAAAAAAATCCAGATAAAATTGTGTTGCTAAGAGGTCTTGGTCGTGAAGCTGGTCATTGGGGCGAGTCTCTGAAAATGTTTAAAAAGTTTTTTCCAGACAGTCAGATTTTTACTCCGGATTTACCGGGTGCAGGAATTAACCATAAAGGTAAAGTTCCTCTGGGGATAAAAAATTTCATTCCACTCATCCGTAAACAAGTGGATTTGAAAGAAAATGAAAACAATATCATCATGGGCCTCTCTCTGGGTGGTATGTGCACAATGGAGTGGATTAAACAGTACCCCAAAGATTTTAAGGGTGCCGTGATCATGAATTCAAGTTTTGGAGATCTTTCTCTGCCTTGGCAACGAATGAAACTAGATTTACTTTTCCAGATGGCCTGGGCGCAGTTTCATAAAAAAGAACAAGGCGAGGCCATGATGTTAGAAATTGTTTCGAACAATTCAACTACCTATCCCGAGAATGTTAAAATTGCCTGTGATCTTTTAAAAATACGTCCCATGAAGTTTGAATCTTTGTTTAAACAACTTTTATCTGGAGCTTTTTATCAGATGAAAATAAATGAGGCCCCAACTTCAATTCTTGCTTTGGGTTCTTCTAAAGATAAATTAGTCTCCTCTGATTGTTCTGTGTCTTTGGGAAAACGACTGAATTGTCAGGTCCGTCTCCATCCTTGGGCCGGCCATGAATTACCTATGGATGATGCGGAATGGGTATGTGAGCAGGTCAAAAATTGGTGGCAAAATATTTAGGCGCCATGCATTGAAAAAAATTTTAGTGTTTGACTTTTTTCTGGATGGCCCTTATCTCTATTATATCTAGAGCTCGCGACATAGGAAACAAATGGCAGACAAAAAATATTTGGTTATTGTGGAGTCTCCCACAAAGGCCAAGACCATACGCAAATTTCTCCCAAGTAACTACACGGTTGAGGCCAGTATGGGGCATATTCGTGACTTGCCACAGTCGGCTTCGGATATTCCCGCTGCTTTAAAAAAAGAAGATTGGGCGAAGCTTGGCGTTAATGTGGAAAAAGACTTTGAGCCTCTTTATATCGTTCCAAAAGATAAAAAGAAAATAATTGCAGATCTTAAAACCAAAATGAAAGGTGTGGATTGTATTTATCTTGCGACCGATGAAGATAGAGAGGGTGAGTCAATTTCGTGGCATTTGCTTGAGTTGTTAAAACCCAAAATGCCTGTGAAACGAATGGTATTTCATGAGATCACAAAAACGGCCATTCAAAAAGCTCTCAAAGATTGTCGAGAAGTGGATGAGAAACTTGTTCGTGCCCAAGAGACACGACGAATTTTAGATCGTCTTTATGGATACACGCTTTCTCCCCTTATTTGGAAAAAGATCGCCTACGGATTATCTGCAGGCCGAGTTCAGTCTCCAGGTCTTAAGATGATTGTAGAACGTGAAAAAGATCGAATGAAATTTAAACGTTCGGTCTATTGGGATATTAAGGCCCAAGTTCATCCGTCAGCTGATAAAAAAGCTCTTTTTGAAGCAAAACTTGTTTCCGTTAAAGGGGGACGAGTGGCCGGTGGTAAAGACTTTGATGGTCTAACCGGAAAACTTCACGATGAGAATAAAGTTGTTCTTTTAGATGAGAAAAAATCTAAAGATCTTGCTAAAGATATTCAAACTGCTGAATGGAAAGTGACTTCAGTTGAAGAAAGAACTTTTAATTCTAAGCCCGCTATTCCTTTCATCACCTCAACTCTGCAAATGGAGTCTAACCGTAAACTTGGTATGTCTTCAAAAGACACCATGAGAACGGCGCAACGTCTGTATGAAGAAGGCTTGATCACTTATATGAGAACTGATTCTCCTAATCTTTCTCAAGAGGCCATCAATGCAGCTAGAGAGATGGTGGTTAAACTTTATGGAAAAGAATATCTTAATCCAGAAGTTCGTCAGTACTCAGCAAAACAAAAAGGTGCTCAAGAGGCCCATGAGGCCATCCGTCCAGCGGGTGCAGAGTTCACACATCCAGATAAAACTGGCATGACAGGTAGAGAGCTTGCTCTTTATGAACTCATTTGGAAAAGAACCATGGCCACTCAGATGAAAGAAGCTGAGAAGGCGAGCATGACAATTAGGATTGAAGCTGGCCAAGCAGAGTTTTCTGCTAGTGGAACGCGTATCCTTTTTCCTGGGTTTTTACGAGTGTATGTGGAAGGCTCAGATGATCCCGAAGCTGCTCTTGAAGATAAAGAAGTGATTCTTCCAGTGCTTAAAAAAGGTGACAGTCTCAAGGCCGCATCGATCACTCCAGAACATCACGAAACAAAACCACCTGCACGTTTTACAGAGGCTTCCATTGTTCAGCATTTAGAAAAAGAAGGCATTGGCCGTCCCTCTACATATGCTTCAATCATTGGAACCATTTTAGATCGTGGTTATGTGAGAAAAGAAGGCTCGGCACTCATCCCAACGTTTACGGGAATGGCCGTCATCCAGCTTTTAGAAAATTATTTTAAACATTTAGTCGATTATAGTTTTACCTCAGAGATGGAAGAATCTTTGGATAAGATTGCTTACGGTGAAGAAGACTCACTGAAGTATCTGACGAAATTTTATAAAGGTAAAACGGGCCTAGCTAAAAGTGTTGAAGAACAAGATAAAAAAATCAAACCAGAAGATTCTCGCACCATCAATATCGTTAAAGACGGTATCAAGATGGATATTAAGGTCGGGCGTTTTGGGCCATATGTTGTTGAAGGCGAAGGAAAAACCGAAGTTCATGCTTCGATTCCAGAAGACATCGCTCCAGCGGATCTTGATTCAGAACAGATTAAAGAGCTTCTAAAAAATCAGGCCAACGGACCTCAGTCCATTGGCGTTGATCCTAAAACCGGTCAGAAAATTTATTGTTTAGTTGGCCGTTATGGAGCGTACTTTCAATTAGGTGAAGTCACTGAAGAAAATGCGAAACCCAAACGAGCTTCTTTACCTAAAGGCAAAGATCCAAAAACGGCGTCTATTGATGATGCTATTTTGGCACTTTCACTACCAAGAGAGCTTGGTGTTCATCCTGAAACAAAAAAACCAATCCTCGCTAACAATGGTCGATTTGGCCCATATGTCATGCACGATGGCGTTTTTCGTTCCCTTAAAAAAGAAGATGACCTCTATTCTATTGATCTGGCCCGAGGGCTTGAGCTTTTAAATGAAGAGAAAGGGGCCAACCGTCGTGGAGGGAAAGTTCTTCGAGAATTCGGCTTAATTGCTAAATTAAAGAAGAAGGCCACCATTATGGATGGGAAATATGGACCGTATATTAAAGTCGGAACTAAAAATATTACCCTTCCTGAAGATAAAAGAGACCCTAAAGTCATTGAAAAGATGACAGAAGCGGAGCTTGCAAGTATTGTTCTTGCCGCATCGAAGAAGTAAGAAATCTTCATTGACATTAAGGGGTAGGATAGTTAGATTACCCAAGCTTAAATTGATCATTATAAGGATAAAGTATGAAAAAAGGTATTCACCCAGACTATAGAGACGTTGTATTCAAAGATGTTTCTTGTGATTTCGAAATCCTAACAAAATCAACAATCAAAACGACTGATAAGACAACTTATCAAGGTAAAGAGTATCCGCTTTTCAAAATCGATATCTCTTCTGGATCTCACCCGTTTTATACAGGTACTCAGAAGATTATGGATACTGAAGGCCGTGTTGACCGTTTCAAAAAGAAATACGGAAAAAAATAGTCTTAGAAAAAAAGATTTTAAAAAGAAGAACCCTCGAAAGAGGGTTTTTTTTTGCTTAAAAAACAAACTAACGTATAAAGACGGTAAAAGATTGTGTTAGGATAAATAATAGAATTAAACGACTAAGGAGATTCTTATGGCCCGCGGAGAAGGTGGACAAGACAAAGGTAAAGTTAAAGGTAAAGCAAAACTTACGACTAAAGAAAAACAAGATCGTAAAAAAGAAAAAGCTAAAACTAAAAAATAGTTTCTTGAAAGGCCGGTTCTTCCGGCCTTTTGATTTTAGGCCAAAACTCTCTCTGGCCACAAATCCTGCATCTCTTTTAAATAGGGATGAATCTTATCTTGATTGTAACCCGCAAGCCGCATGGCCTCGATCATATTTTTCATACACATAAAGTCTTTGATGTTTTTGTTATAGAGCACGAGACTTTCTTTCACAATAAAGTTGTAGTCAGTGAATTTTTTAGAAGTGACTAAAAAATCACTGACAAAATAATCTTCAGAATTTTTTTCATCAGCAGGAAACTTCATAAGAAACTGTTCGGCCGCATCTACATGGCCATGTTCCACTAAAGTCGCAACCACATTCCTTAAAATCCTAATAAACTCTGCACAGGAGACGGAGATATACTGAAAAAGTTTTATGGCCTCTAAATGATCTGATTTCATCAGAGAGTTTTTGCCTGAAACATATAGTCCGGCCCCGATGTACTTCGTGAGAGTCTTTGGTCGGTCGTCCAATGAGATATAGGTCTGATAGAAAAAATCCATGTCGGAAAAATTTCCTGTTTTAACTGCTAAGTGAATAACCTGCATCAGTCTTTCAGGATTGGCCGGAAAATAAGTCGCAATCTTTTTTAGAATCTCGTATGCATCTTTAAAACGTTCATCTTTTATTAAAAGGTCGTATAGGCCAATAAGACATTTAAAATGGATTTCACTAAAGGCAAGACCCTCTTGATAGGAGCCTTGGGCCTGCCCACTTAAATTTTTTAAGTACTCGGCTTGGCCAATGTAAAAAAGTGCCAGAGAGGGTTTTGCATGCATCTTCTGGGCAAGTTTTAATATCTTTATCGCCTCGTCATACTGATTGGAAGAGATGAGTTTTTTCCCTTCTTCCACTTTCAAAATATAACGAGGTGGCTGAATCTTTTCGGAAACCGTGGCCAGTAAACTTTCTTTAATGCTTTGAAGAGTGAAGGGTTTAATAATAAAAGAATCCACGTCCTCTTCGGCCGCTTTGGCCACAGCGGTTTGTGACATGTTGGAGGTCACAAGGATAAGACACATTTTAGGATGAACAGTTGGGTCACTACGGATGAGTTTAAACAGATCAAATCCTGAGCCCCCAGCAATGAGGTATTCAGATAATACAATTCCAATAGTTTTTGTTTTTAAGATTTCCTGAGATTCTTCTATACCGCTTGTACAGTGAATCATATTTCGTTTACATCCAAGGTCGGCCATGATTTTTAAAAGTCTATTTCGGGAACTAGGATTTTTATCAACGATCAAAACTTCGTTTTTTTCAATATGGCCTTTAAAGATGTCTTTTGCATCCATAAGGACCATTATATAGCTGCTTTAACGTGAATAAAAAGTTGTGACAAAATCTTCTATTCTTAACGATAAAAGATGTTTATGGGTGTAAGTAAATTCAATGGGTTGCAGCTAGCCTGTTTTTAACAGCACTGATGATGATGACGATGGGAATGTTGAATGTTTTTGAAATGAGCAAAAACAAGCATTAAGCTTCCAAAGATCGATATACCATGACTCACCTGGTCAGAAACCTGGCCTTCAAAAAGGATACCTAAAAGGATAAATGTTAGTCCGGCCAGGGCCATCCCGATAATCCATGTGACGCCATGTTTTCTGTACCCAGGAATAAAGGCCAGGGGAGAAGTGAAAAGTATGATCACTCCTACGATGATATGAACCCAAGTGCTATGGGTATATGCAGTGAGAACGGGAGAAATAAGAGGAAGGAAGGCCACCAGAAGACAGTGAACAACGCAAGCCGAAGAAAAAGCTATTCCCAATCTATCCCAAACTTTTTTCATAGGGCGGATATACCTGAGATTGCACACCTCGTCTATAATGGGGTAAATAATATGTACGAATCTAAAGGAGATAAATAATGAAAATTGCATCAGTTTTTTTACTACTTGCTTCATTCTCTGTTTTTGCATCAAAAGTGGAAGTGGATGTTAAAGGCATGACTTGTGGCATGTGTGTTGAGGGCATCACTAAAGAATTAAAGTCTACTGAGAAAACAGAAAATGTTTCAGTTAGTTTGGATGATAAAAAAGCAACTTTTGGTGAAATCAAAGGCAAAAAAATCTCTGATCATGAAGTTCGAGAAGCGATTAAGAGGGCCGGCTACGAAGCGACAAAGATCACTCGTCGTCAGTAATGGTCCCTATACAGATACTTTTTGGATCTCAATCCGGTAATGCTCAAAACCTTGCCAGTATTATCGGGGAGAGTCTTGATGCCCTTGGTTTTTCCACAAAAGTGGTGGATATGGGGGATTGTGATCCAGAAGAAATTCTGAATATGACCCATATTCTTATTGTGACTTCTACTTATGGTGATGGTGAGGCCCCAGACAATGCTTCAGCATGGCTCAGTTATCTCAAATTCAGTGATGATTTAAATTTAGATCATATTCGTTACGCAGTCTTGGGACTTGGAGATACATACTATCCACATTTTTGCCAAGCAGCTCGGGATTTTGACGAGTACTTGTCCAAAAGAGGTGCTTATTGTTTACAAAAGCGTTTGGAATGTGACTTGTATTACGAAGAGCAATATCCAGATTGGTTTAATGCTTTCATTCAAGTATTAAAAAAATCCGTTCACGAGTAGAATTATTTTATGAAAATAGGAATCTTATCACGAAATCCACGTATCTATTCCACCCACCGCCTTGTTAAGGCATGCATGGCCCGTGGCCATACAGTGAGGGTGATCAACCCACTTCGTTGTTACATGAATATCACCTCGGCCAAACCGATGGTGCATTATCGTGATAAATGTTTAGATGATTTTGATGTGATCATTCCTCGAATCGGAGCGAGTATCACGTATTATGGTTCTGCAATTTTAAGACAATTTGAAATGATGGGTGTTTATCCTTTAAATGAATCAACATCAATCACCCGCTCACGAGATAAACTTCGTTGTTTGCAGATTCTTTCCCGTTCAGGAATAGGTCTTCCTACGACAAGTTATGCTCACTCAACCAAAATGACTGAAAAACTCATAACGATGGTTGGACATGCTCCCTGTGTGATCAAACTTATCGAAGGCACTCAAGGTAAAGGTGTGATTCTGGCCGAAACGGTAAAAGCGGCCGAGTCCGTGATCGATGGACTTCGTCAGATGAAGGCCCACTTTTTGGTGCAGGAATTTATCAAGGAAAGTAATGGTTGTGACATCCGTGCTTTTGTCATTGGTGGAAAAGTTGTTGCCAGTATGATGAGAAAGGCCAAGGAAGGAGAGTTTCGATCAAATCTTCACCGTGGTGGTTCGGCCATTCCTGTTGTGATCTCTAAAGAAGAATCTGACATGGCCGTGAAAGCGGCCCAATCATTGGGACTTAATGTGGCCGGAGTGGATCTTTTGCGTTCAGCACGTGGACCTTTAGTTCTTGAGGTGAATTCTTCACCAGGACTTCAAGGCATTGAGGCCTCAACGGGATTGGATATAGCGAGCATGATCATTCAGCATATTGAAGAGAATATTGAGCGCAAAGATTTTTATCCAGGATAAGTTTTTTTCTTTCAATTTTATTTAATTCAAAAAAATCGTTTAAGTTTTTAAACTGACACTGATCCAGAAAACGGATGAGATCATTTTCAATATTTTTTAAAATATCCGGACCTTGAAAAATGTAAGATGTGTAGAGTTGAGTGGCCTTACCCCCCTGGGCCCAGAAATCAAAAATATCTTGTGATGAAGAGATTCCGCCCACAGCGATGATTTCTAAAGGGAAATCTTCTTTTAAAAGAAGATTTCGTACGGCCCGTGCTTTTTGTAACAGAAGTTTTCCTGAAACTCCGCCCGTCCCCTTGTCCGGCATGATGGTGGTATTTGTGGCGATAATGCCCGTAAGTTTATGATCACTAGCGATTTTGGCCAGTTCAGAAATTTTTTCAGGGCCTAAATCCGGAGCAATTTTAAGATAAAGATCTTTACCATCTCTATTTTTAGTTAATTCAGAAAAAAGTTCATGCAAATATGATTTTTCCTGGAGAGCACGAAGTCCAGGGGTGTTGGGAGAAGAAACATTGATGACAAAATAATCGGCGTGATCTTGTAAGGTCAAAAAAAGCATTGAGAGTTCCTCGATACTTTCTTCGGGGGAGGTCTCTTTATTTTTACCAAGGTTGGCACCAATAGGTGTTGATCCTGAATAGGCCCTCATTCTTGGTAAAACTGACAAAACTCCTTGGTTGGGAAAACCCATCGCGTTTCTTAAACTTTCTTCTTTTGCATAACGGAAGATGCGTGGTTTGGGATTTCCCAACTGGGGCCGTAAAGTAATAGTCCCACATTCAATGGAACCAAAACCCTGGTAACTAAAAAAATCTAAAGCTTCTGCATTTTTATCTAGACCCGCAGCAAGACCAACTGGAAACGTCCACTTCGTTTGACCAACCTTAAGATGCAGCCTTTCCTGGTCTTTTCTTCCTGAAAGTTTTCCTAACGTCGGGGAGAGTCTGGCCAAGGTGAGGATGGAATCGTGCGCTTTTTCGGCTGAGAGTTGAAACAATAAGGGTTTAAGCATTTTATAAAACATGTTCAAAATTCTATTCAGCTTTTCTTTGAAAGTCATGTGGGCCTGTGAGATAATTTAGAGATGCATGTTTTAATTTTGTTTTTTTACTTTTTGATTTCTCCCATTCTAGCGCAGCACTCAGAGCAGCCTCTTAAAGAGGCCTCGAATGATCTACGCAGTCAAACGACACTGTTTAGTATCGAGATTCCTGGAGATAAAAAAATCTTCATCCTTGAGCGCACTCAAAACATGGATTATTTTTTACGGTTAAGAGTGAAACAAAAAGACAGCATCCGAAAGATTAGCTCAAAAGATGGTAAAAAAGTGGACATGGACTTTGCGTCTCGATTTTTGAAGTGTCAGTACGAGATCCCGGCCGTTAAAGGGAAATGTAGAATAACGCTTCGCTTAAAAATGAAAGGTGAACCTCAAGAGATTTGCCAGAAAGACAAGAAAAAAAGTCAAGAGATATTGAGTTTTGTCAAAAACTTAAGCAAACGTTTCTAGTTGTAAAAAACATTGCCTCTTAAGCCTCCTAGGCAGAAAATATAAGAACCATTTGAATAGTGAAAAACGAGGTTTCATGAAATCCCATGTCTTATTTTTAAGTTTACTCCTAACTGTGCCTTCGGTGTTTGCTCAGGCCAATACGGCGACGAGGGTTTCTGATGAACCTGGACAGTCATCAGTTTTAGGAAGCCTGATTTCAAACAAACCACGTTATACGCGGGAAATGGTTTTAGGAAACATCCTTAAGGGTGCTCTTGAAAATATGCATCTCTCGGATAAAGAAATTGATGATACCGTTTCTGATAATGCTTTTAAGCTTTATCTTGAACGCACAGATTATGGGAAACAATTCTTGCTTGAATCTGATGTGAAAGCTTTAGAGAAATACAAAAAAAGTTTTGATGACATGCTGATTTCCGGAGACCTTGCGGTTTTGGACATGAGTGCTGAACTTATGAATAAACGTATTGGACAGATTGAGCAATACATTCAGAAGTATTTAGAGAAGCCTCTCGATTATACAAAAAAAGATGTTCTTGAAACTGATCCTAAAAAGAGATCTTTTTCGAAAACGGAAAAAGAACTTTTTACTCATTGGGAAAAACTCATGAAGTTTGAGGTTCTAAGCCGAATCATCGATCAAAGAGATGAACAAAACGGACTTGTTACTGATGAGAAGGGCAATAAGAAGAAACCAGTTTCTGATAAGAAGTTATCTGAAGCTGAAATTGATAAAGAGGCCCGTGCTAAAGTTCTTAAAAGTTATTCAAAGATTTTCTCACGTTTAGTTAATGAAAAAAGATCAGATAAACTTGATAAATTTTACAACTCCATCACAAAAGTATTTGATCCGCATACTAATTACCTCGTGCCTGAAGAAAAAGAAGATTTTGATATCGACATGTCTGGCAAGTTGGAGGGAATTGGTGCCATCCTTCGTGAAGATAGTTCATTCATTAAAGTGGAACGTATCGTCCCTGGTTCAGCTTCTTGGAAAACCAAAGAAGTGGAAGCGGAGGATGTGATTTTAAAAGTGGGCCAAGGAAAAGACGAACCTATTGACGTGGTCGATATGAGTCTTCGAGATGCAGTTAAACTCATTCGTGGAAAAAAAGGCACTGAAGTTCGTCTTACGATTAAAAAGCCCAATGGATTGATTAAGGTTGTGCCAATTGTTCGTGATGTGGTTGAGATTGAAGAGTCTTATGTAAAAGGAACTGTCCTTGAGCTTTCACCAAGTAAAAGCAAAATTGGTTACATCACCGTTCCCAAGTTTTACCGTGATTTTAATGATCGTGCTGGAAGAAATGTTACTGATGATACAAGAAAAGAAATTCAGCGTTTAAATAAAGAAGGCGTTGATGGTCTTATTCTTGATTTAAGAAATAATGGTGGTGGTGCACTTGAGGATGCTCGTATGATCTCAGGGCTTTTCATAGAAAGAGGCCCAATTGTACAGGTTAAGGCCCATACCGGTGCTGTAGACGTCCTAACAGATACGGATGAAACAATTGATTTTCAAAAACCTACAGTCGTATTAATTAATCGATTTTCTGCTTCAGCTTCTGAGATTGTGGCTGCGGCCCTTCAGGATTATGGCCGTGCCGTTGTTGTTGGAGGAGAGTTCTCCCATGGTAAAGGAACTGTTCAGGCCGTGGTTGATCTGGATGGTTATGTTTCTCCGATGGCAAAATCTTATTCACCCCTTGGAGCTTTAAAAATCACCATTCAGAAATTTTACCGTGTGAACGGAAGTTCAACTCAGTATAAAGGTGTTACCCCAAATATCATTCTTCCTGATCAGTATTCCCACCTTGAATCTGGTGAGAAATTTCTGGATTATTCTATACCTTGGGGAGAAGTACCTGCCGTTAAATACCAGAAATGGAAAAAAGGTAACTTCGATATCAAAGCTCTTATGATGAGCAGTCAGGCCCGTGTGACAAAAAATGACAAATTTAAAAATATTTTGAATAGTATGAAGTGGTATAAACAACAGAAAAATAAAACAAAACGATCTCTTAGCGCCGTCGATTTTGAGAAAGAACGTAAAGAGATGAGAGAAAAAACTGAGGTTTTCAAAAAAGAAGAAGAAAACAAAAATCTTCAAGTGAAAGATCTCAATGACTCTAAAGAGAAAGCTTATCAAGAAAAGTTTGAAGAATTTTCTAAAACTCTACGTAAAGATCCAGTTATTGAAGAATCTGTCTTGATCATGTACGACATGCTTAAAGGCAAGATTTAGTTTTTAGATGGATGCTGAAAAAAAAGTTAAACTCGATGAACTCCCCAATGAGGGGAGTTCCCTTAATCCTCTCAGACCCACCCCTCAACACAAACAAATTGTTCATAAAGAAGTTGAGCCTAGAGTTGAAAAACTAAAAAAATTAGATGATAAAACAAAAATTGAAAAGATGGGTGCCACGTGGGATTTTGATAGGCCCGAAATGCTTTTTGGTTGGGCCATTTATTCTCTGATATGTTTGGCCGCTGAGTATTCTGGGTTTTATGCAGCATTCATTAAAGAAAAGGCGACTTATGCAGGTCAATGGATGGGGCTTGAAGAGGTCTTTTCGAATTTGTTAACGATGTATTTAGATAAGTTCATTGAACACCCCATTGTTTTTATTCTTTTAACACCTTTTATTTTTAAATTCAGAAAAACCTCTCCCTATCAATTTACTTTAGGTTTTGATGGAATATCCACAGTGAATCGTTTGGGATCAGATTCACATCGTCGTTTTATTAAATGGAACGAAATAGACACAGTGGGATTAGGTATAGAAGAAAAAAGAGATGTTATTTATTTGAATAGTCTTGAGGGGCGAATGGGCCTATTGATTTGGGATATAACAGATGATAAAAAGAAGGCCATTCATTTACTCGTTAAAGGTCTTTTGGCCCCTAAACATGCTTTTCGTTTATATTTAGAAAAGGAACTTTTGTGAAATCTACCCTGACTTTAGAAGAAAAATACGACTACTACGAGCGTTCAGTGCAAAACGCTGAAAGTGAAGTTGAGTTTATGCATGATCAGTACAAACGTATTAGTGGTAAAAATCCTACAACATTACGAGAAGACTTCTGTGGAACTGGGGCCATTTCATGTGAGTGGGTGAAACAAAATAAAAAATCTAAGGCCTATGGTGTAGATCTGGATGAGGAGCCTATTAGAATGGGTTTTGTTCGTCATTTCGCAAAACTTAATAAAGATCAGCAAAAACGTATGCACTATCTTAAACAGAACGTACTTCACGCTGAAGCACCAAAAGTGGATATCATTTGCGCATTTAATTTCTCTTATTATATTTTTCATAAAAGAGCAGAGCTTTTAAAGTATTTTAAAAGTGTGCATAAGTCGCTTAAAAATAAGGGGCTCTTTTTTATAGATTTATTCGGCGGCCCTGAAAGTCAGAAACTTGTAACGGATGTTAAACATATGAAGGGGCTGACATATTATTGGGAGTGTCAGAGTTTTAATCCTCTAACCCATGATTGTGTTTTTGCCATCCATTTTAAAGATAAAAAAGGTAAAAAACACCGAAATGTTTTCACCTATCATTGGCGTTTTTGGATGATGCCAGAGTTAAGAGATATTCTTCTGGAAGCAGGATTTGCTAAAGTAACTTCTTATTGGGAAGGGGATGGGCCAGATGGTGGCGGTAATGGTGAATTTAGTGCAACAGAGGTTATAGAAAACTGTGATGCTTGGGTTTCCTACCTTGTGGCACACATTAAAGAATAATATTTTGAAGTTGTTCAATGACTTTCTGGAAACGGGAAGTCGGGAACTCTTCTTTCAGTTCACGTAAGAGTTCTGTCTTATTTAAGTTGGCACCTTCTTGTTTCATGATAATTCGTGTGAACTCCTCGGCGACGATAAAAACAATGGCCACAGGTGAGACGTTGTTCCCGTAATGTTCTGAGAATCCAATACCATTAAGTGTGCCGTGATGTTGTCTGATGATCTGATCAGACCCCATGGGAGCATGGGGGAATTTTTGTACTAACTCAGCGGCCATCTGGGCATGTTTATCAACCAAAATTTTTTGTGGAGGGGTGAGAGGGGATTTTTTTAATTCTAGAGTCGATTTAATCATGGCCTGGGCATCATTTTCTAAAACAATGTCATGAAAAAAAGCGATAAAGGCAATCTTCTCTTCTTGCTCGTCATTACCCCAATCAATATTCTGAATAATATGAAGACAGATATAGGTTAGAATTTGAGTGTGCTTAAAAACGTAACTGGTTTTATTTTTAAGTAATCGATCTAAAAGTTTAGAGAGTTTAGGATGGCCCTTAACATTGGCCCTTAATGTCTCTAGATTCTTTTTAGCAAGTTCAACGGTTTCATCGGTCACACCAATGGCCTGAAGTTTTTTAGAAAGAAGTTCAATGCCTTTATCCGTAGCGGTGATGTGTTCATCTTCTGAAACATCGCTTTTTGCCAGTTTACTCATGAGTTCAGATGTGACGTTGTTTACAAACTCCAAACGATCCATTTTATCTACAAAAAGATGAGTCACACCTGCTGAGCTCATCTTGATGATCGTTTTTTCTTCAAAATCATCAAGTTTTTGAAGAACTAAATTAAACTTTTTAGGGTTCTCAAGATCTTGTGCGTAAACTGGGCATACGGAACGTTTTAGAACATGAAAATATGAAATAGCTATAGGGAAATAGTCTGGCACAATTTTGTTAGTCATCTCTTTTGCTGTGATGTTTAATGCCTTGGCAGCACCTTGGATCATTATTTTAATTTGAAGAGAATTTGGCACATGGGCAAAACTTCCGGGTACTTCTTTGCCAGGCCCAATAACGACGACTGAAATTTTTAGGGATTTTTTTTCAAGATAGGCCAGTATGATTTTGGCCGTTTCTTCTTGGCCGATAGTGGCACGTGTGATGATAAGATTAATTTTATCATGTTCAGATTCAAGAAACGTTAAAGCGGCCTCAGCTTTGTTTTTGGTTACGGTTTCAAGTCCCAACCACGTTGAAAGGTTAAGCTTATAGAAACTTTCTATATTAGCGTTCTTTTCTACTAAAAGCGTTAAACTCAATTTTCCCCCGAGATATCTTTTAAGTTTAATCCTTAAAGCCTTTTTCCTCAACCAAGACAATTTTTTTTGCTAGTATTTTGATATGGATTCATTTCAAACAATTTCAAACGAAGATTATAATAACCAACTGGATCAGTGGGAGAAGTCCTTAAGGCTTGAGCTTAAGCTTGAAGACTTAAATGGCAAAACCACAAAAAAACTTCCAGAGGGTGTCACATGGCCCATTCTAAGCACGGAATGCGAGGCCCATTTTGTACCCTCGGCAATAAAGTGGAAAAAAGCTGCTCAGACTTATATGACATATCCAGAGAATGTGGATTCTTGGATTCAAGATGATGTGTTGGCCGGAGTGAAAGTCTTTTTTTTTGAAAGCAGAAAACTCACTTCTGGCATTTGGGAAAAAATTAAAAAAAGTTTAGAACAAACACCTGATCTGAATGTGTTTATCCTGGGTCACTTTGATCCAGGCCCTTGTTACTTTTCTGTGGTCTCAGAGAAAAATATGATCACTGGCAGACAAGTTCATGAAGAGGGTGGACATAATGTGATGGAGCTCGCTTTTATGACCAAAGAGCTCACTCTAAGAGCATCAACAAGTCAGTCTATAGATCTGGCCCTTTTTATTGATTCCTCTTTTTTTCAAAATATTGCCAAAATTCGTGCCTGTCGATTATTGGCCAATAAAGTCCTTGGTGAATTAGGTCTTAAAAAAGAAGTAAAAGTTATTGCCCTTACATCTTTTCGAGAATGGACATTATTTGAACGATATTCAAATATGCTTCGTAATGATGTGGCCATTGCTTCTGCTTATATTGCGGGAGCAGATTATGTCCAGTCTTCAGGGTATCAATCGTTATTTGAAATAGAACTGGATCTTAATGATTCTGAACACGCAGAACGCTCTCGTCGTATGGCGCGAAACACCTCTCACATCTTAGGGCTTGAGAGTATGTTGGGGACTGTAGATGATGCAGCTTCAGGAAGTTATCATATAGAGTCTTTGACAAACTTTTATGCCGAAGAAGCATGGAAGCTTATGCAGAAAATGTTAACAGATGGAGACGATTTTCTTAAATCACAATGTGAGACTTTAAGAACATCACGTTTAGATTCATTTAGAAAAAGAAAACACATTTTAAGTGGGATTAATGACTTTGCTGATGTGAAAGAGATATTAAGTTTTGAAAAAAAACCTAAAACATTATTCTTTCGTTTGGCCAGAGACTTTGAAGAACTTAGACTTAATGTGAATCAGCTAAAATCAAAACCTAAAGTCTATGTTGCCCTTTTGGGAGATCTGGCCGTTTTAAATGATCGGCTTAATTTTGTTAAAAATTATTTTGAGGTTTTAGGTTTACAAGTTATAACACCACTTCAATCTCAATTTGAGATTGAAGACCTTTCAAACAGAAAAGAGGAAGTGATTGTTTTTTGTGCCAAAGATGAAGATTATCCCAGATTTTCTTTAGCGGGTATTTCAAACAAAGAACTGTTTGTTGCTGGAAAAGTGAAGTTCCCTGGAGTGCAAAATATTTTTTCAGGCCAAGATATTTATCAAATCCTTCTTGGTCTTGCTGCTCGACTGGGGGCCAAATGACTCAAATAGATTTTACTAAAATTCCTTGGCAATCGGAAGCTTCTCCTCTTGTTAAAAATAAAAAGATCATGACTTTTCCAGAAGGCATTGATTTAAAATCTTCTTATTCGCAAAGTGATGTGCAGTTTAAACGACTGACTCAAACTCTGCCTGGTTCAAAACCATTTATTCGTGGCCCCTATGCTTCCATGTTTTCAGTTAAACCTTGGACCATTCGTCAGTACGCTGGGTTTTCAACTGCAGAAGCTTCGAATCGTTTTTATTTAGATAATCTTTCTAAAGGTCAAAAGGGCCTCTCCATTGCATTTGATCTTGCCACTCATCGAGGTTATGACTCAGATCATCCAAGAGTTTTAGGGGATGTAGGGATGGCCGGAGTGGCCATCGATTCCATTCTGGATATGCGTATTCTTTTCCAAGGTATTCCTTTGGATCAGATGTCGGTCTCTATGACAATGAATGGAGCGGTTATTCCCATTCTTGCTTTATTTATAGTGGCCGCTGAAGAGCAAGGTGTGAAACCTGAACAACTTACGGGAACCATTCAAAATGATATCTTAAAAGAGTTTATGGTTCGTAACACATATATCTATCCGCCAAAACCCTCCATGAGGATTATTGCTGATATTTTTAGTTATACTTCTAAACATATGCCGAAGTTTAACTCCATCTCCATTTCTGGTTATCATATGCAGGAAGCTGGCGCCACGGCAGATCTTGAACTTGCTTACACATTGGCCGACGGCCTTGAGTACTTACGTACAGGAATCAAGACTGGCCTAGACATTGATCAGTTTGCTCCTAGGCTTTCATTTTTCTGGGCCATAGGAATGAATTATTTTATGGAAGTGGCCAAAATGAGAGCTGCTCGTCTCTTGTGGAGTAAAATTGTCTCAGATTTTAAGCCGAAAAGTTTTAAGTCACTGGCATTAAGAACTCATTGTCAAACTTCTGGTTGGAGTTTAACTGCCCAAGACGTTTTTAATAATGTGACACGGACTTGCGTCGAAGCACTGGCAGCAACTCATGGACATACGCAGAGTCTTCATACAAATTCTTTAGATGAGGCACTTGCCCTTCCAAGTGAATTCTCTGCCCGTATTGCCAGAAATACTCAGTTATTTATTCAACATGAGACTGATACTTGTGATGTCATTGATCCATGGGGTGGGTGTTATTTTGTTGAAAGCTTAACTCAGGACTTGGCAAAAAAAGCATGGATACATATTGAAGAAGTTGAATCCTTGGGTGGCATGAGTGCGGCCATTGCTAAAGGTATTCCTAAAATGCGCATCGAAGAAGCAGCGGCCCGCACTCAAGGTCGCATTGATTCAGGGATTCAGCCTATTGTTGGTGTGAATGTTTATCGTCGTGAAAAAGATGATGTGCCAAATATCATGCAGGTGGATAACTCAACCGTAAGAGATTCTCAGATAGCTCGTTTAAAAAAACTAAAAGCAGAAAGAAATACTCAGATGGTGGAAGAAAAACTCAAAAATCTTACACTCGCTTGCCAAACTGGTGAGGGAAATCTTCTCGCATTGGCCGTTGAGGCGGCCAGAGTCCATGCAACAGTGGGCGAAATCAGTCTTGCCATGGAGAATGTTTTTGGCCGCCATCAAGCACAGATCCATACCATTCAAGGGGTCTATTTAAAAGAAGTTCAACAAGGGAAGTATGACGTGAAAGAAATCCAATCTTTGATTGCAGGCTTTCAAAAGAATGAAGGAAGACGTCCCCGTATTCTTATCGCTAAAATGGGACAAGATGGACATGATCGTGGTCAAAAAGTGATCTCAACAGCTTTTGCCGATTTAGGTTTTGATGTAGATGTTGGCCCGCTTTTTCAAACTCCCTCTGAAACCGCCAAACAGGCCGTAGAAAATGATGTGCATGTGATTGGTGTATCTTCTTTGGCCGCAGGACATTTAACTTTAGTTCCTGAACTTAAAAACGAACTTAAAAAATTAAAACGTGAAGATATTCTTGTCACAATTGGTGGAGTTATTCCACCGCAAGACTATGATAAACTTTATCAATTAGGTGTGGCCGGTATTTTTGGGCCTGGAACTGTGATTGCTGATGCGGCCAAGGATCTCATTATAAAGCTGAATGAAAGTTTAGGTTATAAATGAGAACAAAACTTGAACTTAATGATTATCTCGAGGGTTTTCATAATAAAGAGATCACCATCCTTGCTCGTGCTATTACTTTAGTGGAAAGCCAAAATTCAGAACATCAAAAACTTGCCCAAGAACTTATTAAGACTCTTTTGCCTAAAACAGGAAAATCAAAACGAATTGGTATTTCTGGAACACCAGGAGTAGGTAAAAGTACCTTTATTGAAAGTTTTGGAAAACTTCTCACATCACAGAAAAAAACGGTGGCCGTATTAGCTGTGGATCCAACTTCTCAAGTCAGTGGAGGAAGTATTTTAGGTGATAAAACCCGCATGAATGAACTTGCCATTGATCCTCTGGCCTTCATTCGACCCACTCCTAGCGGAGAAACCTTGGGAGGAGTGGCCAGGCGAAGCCGTGAATCGTTACTTCTTTGTGAAGCTTTTGGTTTTGATTATGTCCTCGTTGAAACCGTCGGAGTTGGGCAGTCAGAAACAACTGTGGCCCAGATGGTAGATCTTTTTGTCATGCTTTTGCAGCCCGGAGCAGGGGATGATCTTCAAGGTATTAAACGAGGCATCTTAGAAATTGTAGATATGGTTGTGGTGACTAAAGATGATGGAGAAAATCAAAAGATCATCGAGAAGGCCAAACATGATTATGAGCGGGCCCTACATATTTTAAGGCATGAAGGTTGGATTCCTCCGGTACTTTCTTGTTCGGCCTTAACAAAAAAGGGCCTTCCTGACATCCTTTTTGAGATAGATACATATTTTGATGATCAAAAAAAACGTATCGATACAAAACGTAAGCAACAAGGTGTGGACTGGATGTGGCAGCTTTTGCAAGAGGGCCTTAGGGATTATCTCTATAAAAAAGTTTCTCCTAACGTTTTATCTCAAGCAGAAACAGCAGTCTTAACTCATCAGAAAACGGCACCACAAGTGGCCTTCGAAATACTTAAGTTAGTTACTGATTTATAAATATTACCTAGATATGACTTTCTTTCACACAAAATTTTGTACATTGGTATGATGCGAAAAAAATCTCACGTTGGCCAATGCCAATGAGACTAACACTTGAAAGCTGATACTTGACCATAAGGTTAAGAGCTTTAGTGAAGGACATCATGAACTTACATTTGCCATTTTCGGCACTAAACTATTCATCCTATAAAGACTTCCTTCAGGATGCCTATGAACAATGGCATTCTCAAGACGAGTCATTTTCATACGAACTTCTCGCTCAAAATTGTGAGCTCAAGACTCGCACTCAGGCCAAGAACATTATTAAAGGTATTCATGCCCCAACGACTGATCAACTGTTGAGGCTTGCAACTTATTTTGGCCTTGATGATAAAGAAAAAAAGTATCTTCTTTGTTTGTTTAAATTCCAAGACACCAAATCAGGCCCTCAAGCATTTGAGCTCTTTGAGCAACTTATGCAAATGCAAAAATCTGAAGCTAGTAAAATAAATCCTTTCAAAGATGTTGAGGTGATGACATCTGTGCTTCATATGACTCTCTTGAGCGTTTTTGAGTTTAATAACAAGATCAATGCCCAAGAAATTGTAGAGCTTCTGAAAAATAAATTTTCTTATGAACAAGTCTTAAGTGCGATCCAAGATCTTGTTGATATCAAATATATAGAGTTAAGTGAAACTGGTGAGTGGATCATGCTTCAAAAACATATTCGAAAATATGATTATAATTCAAACTTTTTCTTAAAGAAGTTTCATAATGAATGTTTAGATCTTTCTCGACAGGCATTGAACGAAGATGAAACTTCTGAGCGCTATTTAATTGGTGCAAGTTTTGCTATCAATCATAGAGTTTTTCCAAGAATTATTCAAAAAGTGAATGCTTTTATCGAGAACCTCATGCAGCTCGATAACGTTGGTGGTACACCGGATACAGTCGTGCAGTTAAATACACAATTCATTAAAATGACTAAAGTTACAGATACAGAAAAAAAGCGAGTACTTGGTTCCATTGGAGCTGAGCGAGTGCTTTCTTAATTAATTTAAAAATTGTAATTGCTCATTGAGTGATTTTTTTAAAGGAAACTTGTTTTATGAAAACAAAAATGTTTAGTACTCTTTTTGCAAGCGTATGCCTCATGGCCTCTCTTCATGGTCACACGCAGGTTAAGCCATTGACTCACGAAGGTGGAGTTGGTGGTGGTGGTGGGGCCGATGAAGAAGCGAAATTTCACTCCATCCGTAAAGAAATTAAGTCATGGATTGAGAAGGGTGGATCAAAAGGTCTCGTTTTTCCAGAGGGCATGGCCCGTGAGGATTATGATAAGTTCATGCTTCAGTATCTTGCCCCTAACTATGTAGCGGTAGCGTTTGTTGAAAACGATCATTCAGAAGATCCCGAACTACAAGTCTCAGTGGATGGTCTACCAAAAACTTGCCGTGGATACTTTGCTCAAAAAGATCATTCACCTCGAGTGATTTGTAATCTCACCCGCTTCAATAATACTCCAGAAGCAGGACAATACCGTCTCATTCACCATGAGTTCGCAGGACTTGCGAACCTAGAAAAAAACGAAGGCGCAGCTTCTGACTATGTGATCTCTGATCAGCTAACAGCTCATCTGGAGGAAGCCGTTTATTCAAGACTAGTTCTCAAAGTTTTTGATAGAAAAAAAATCAATGATGAGTTAAATAAGATTCAAAACGATGGTTTATCAAGTCTTCCTGCTGGATTAGTGAAATTCGCTCAAGTTGTGGATAAGTTCTTTATCGCTGATAGATTCGTACGATTATCGCAACCAAAACGTTCTTTAGATGCTGAAGAGAAAATCCAGGTAAAACTTCTTTCATGTATACAAAAAACCATTAAAAATGCAAGGGGTGGTTTTGATGCTCCTGAGATTGCCGGACGATTTTTATCTCAAGTTGCAGGTGTTACATCCGATGGTAAATTGGTGTTTATTAATAATCCTAAAAAAATTCAACAGGTCGCTTCTGAGTGTGAAAAAATGAGAAAGGGCCTTAAAGGTTTTGGTTATTTCGATGAAACTAAAATGATCGATGCGATCACAAAAACGGAATTCCATGAAAGGGTGAAGCTCGTGCTGTTGAGTTTTGCTCAACCCCGTATGGTAGGTTGTGTAGTACGTTCGGCTTCAGTTGCCGCGGGTTTTATAATTACAGTGGGTGGAGGATTAGGAGTTGTAAGTTGCGCATTAACGGATGGTACAATTAAAAATTTCGTGGGTCCTTTTTTAAAGATGGGTATGGGTTTTGGTGCACTTGTTAGTTTAGATAATAAAGAAGAAAGTCTTTTTCAAGGCGAAGATAATGATACTTTATTTAAGAACATTGAGAATTCTTCAGCAGATTCGGCACTTATTATAGGAACAAATCACAATACGGACAAAGGCTATATAAATACATCAGTGCAAGATTCTACGAGTGTCAATGTTGGATTCGGTCTCTTATTGTCGCAACAATTTGGTATGGCCGTGAGAACTTTTAATAGCTTCCGTCGTTGGGATCTTGTGCTTGATAGTTTTAAGGTTCCTATTGTTAGAGATTAAATAAGGTCCTTGGGCAGGGCATACGCATCTAAAACTCTCCTCCGTCATAAGATCCTTGAAAAGCTTTGCTTTTCAAGGATCCACTTCGGCCCCATTTTCTTTAAAACGTCACACTATTTTCGAAGTGGATCAAGGTAAGCTGCTAGAATGGGGATCGATTTAGATGCGTAGGCCCTGCAACTCATTTATGGCCCAGATAAGCAGCACTTTATTAAAACGATATTTTAGGCATTTACAAAAATCGTCTTGTTTTTTGACATACTAAGAACAAAATTCACAACAAGTCTTTAAGGTCTTGGAATCTGATAAAATCTCATCATCGGAGAATTTATGAAAACGATCCTGCCACTTTTAATGTTTTTGACTTCCTTTCACGGTTTTACTTGTGACTTTAAAGCTCTTGAGGAGGTTGAAATTATCAATGGGGAAGGGGTCGTGACTTATACTCCAGGAAAAAAGAATAAAAAGTATTCTGAAGAAGCAAAAAAAATGGCCTTGAAGGATTGTTCGCTTCAGGGAGGGGAAGATTGTAAGATTTTTCGAACGATGGGCGAAGTGATTCATACTTTTGATCGAAGATCCAAAACAACGATCAGGCTTTATATTAATACGGCCTATGCTCAATCAATACTTAAGGGTCAAGAGGAAAAGATCATTAAAAACTGTAAAATTCTTCGCGCTTGTAATGAGGATCTCTATGCTGATGATAATGCAAGCAGGAATATTGCGGAAGAAATGAGTGAGTATATGCGCAGATATAGTTGCGGCTAACCTCGCATTTTCCAAAGTAGTTGTGAAAGATAAGGACGTCTGTATTCACCAGTGGCCACCATGAGAAGTTTTGTAATTTTTAGATTTTCAGGATCTGTGAAAAGAAGGATCAAAAGCTCTTGAATGTAATTAGTATTAAGAGTGATGTAGTTATCAGTTCCTACGCCAAGTTTAAGACCTTTTTTCTCCCACCATGAAAACGGATGATCTTTATAATCTTCAAAACTTGTGGTGAGTTTATTATTCGAAGACGGAAGAGCGATTAAACTGACTCCCTTATTGATCATGCGATTTAAAACGTCATGCTGGTAATGTTCTACTTCTCTGGCCGTATGGAATTTTATTTTCACAAATTCACGGCGCTCATCTTCTGAGAGAAGTTCCCCTGATACAAACTTATCTAAGATCGATCTATGTTCACGCCAATCCATGTCTAGAAGCTCTTTATGGTCGGATGATCCTTCCTTTACTTTTCCACCACGCTCATTATCGACCACGAGGCGGCGATAGAGTGAGTGGAAATAAAAATTGGGATTTATCCCTAGAGAAAGGCCATGTTCGAGAGTATCAATGTGCCAAATGTTTAGGGCGTTATCAACGGCCTGCACACCTTTTTTAAGTGAATGCCAAGTTTCACCGTGATGGGATCTGATGGCAAAACCTTTAAAGTGAAGTTTTCGAAAACCTTGCTGCATTTCTGCGAAGTGCCCTTTACGGTAAAGATCCCTTTCACTGCCCACTGTATCTACTTCACATAAATAGGGAGCAAGAAATGGATAGTGATCTAACATCTTAAGAATAGCATCTACTTGATAGAGGAAATGTTCTTTTTTTGTTGCAAAGTGAGCGGCATCAAAAAAGTTAGCTTCTTTTCTAAAACAAGGAGAGAGCACAAAATCAAACTCAGGAACTCTTGCCTTAAACTGCATAAACCCATCATAGAGACCCAGGACGACATCTTCTTCTTTAAGGTTTTCTAATCCTGGAATCTGTTCATCTGCACTTTGATTGGCCCGAGAGAGTGTAAATTTAAGTCTAATCTTTCCAACGTTAAAACGATGAAAAAGTTCACTGGCCATATGATAAGCGGCCGCGCGATGTAGCTCTTTGGTGGTGAGGATGAGTTTTGGTAAAAGAAGAATTTTTAAATAACGATCAAAGTACTCATCATCTTTTAATCGAATAAGATTATCAACATCTTCAACGGTTTTAATGTTTTCGGCCACACCCTCGCCGTAAACTTTGTTGATGATATCAAAATAAACTTGTTTCTTATCACCCTCAAGAAGTTTCATGAGGTGTGGGTGAATGAAATCCGCACTAAGAGATCCGGTTAAATGTATATGTTCTTCAATGTATGGTTTAGGAAATCTTCTAAAAAAATGGAAGAGGGCAGTAGACACGGGATGAGCAAGAAGAGTTTTAATATCCACTTCATCAGTTTGGAAACCATAGAGCAGGCGTCTAAATTCTTGTAGAGATTTTTTAACATTGGGATTATCGTGTTTGGCCTCACCCATGGCGGAGAGTTCAAGGGTGTCAGCAAGAGAGATACCATTGGTTTCTGAAATGATCTTAATGAGATGATCAGTGAGAAGTTCAATCTTATTGGCTTTAGACATAGGCACGACCTTAAATTGTTAATTCAGCTCTTATCTTATCATTAAAATAAGAGTTTTAGGTCTAGCTGCCTTTATTTGTTGGCGGCCCGGTATCGGTAGGGTGATCTTTAAAAAAAATTAAAAAAAATTAAAAAAAATCAAAATAATATGTTTTTCATAGGTTTAGAGTCCATTTTCAATTTATACCGCTTAGACTTTAAGAAAAAATCTTGCAAATTGTTTTAGAAGCGTTAGAATGACGCACCAGGAAATTCGGTTTTTATTTTACGGTTGCACGTCATTACTCGTAGCACGTCCGTTGAAAGTAAAATAAGGGCCATCAAAAGAGACTAATGTCTCGTTTGGGTATTTAAAATGGGAAATTCAGTCATACGTTTTATCACTTTGGTGATGTTCACTCTAATTTTATCTGCTTGTGGAAAAACACCTCAGATCGTCACAGGAATTCAGGTCACTTCTCATACTGTTGACTCGGATGTGAAGCTTTCTTTGAAGGCAGACCTTGATCTAGGAAACATGTCATTTCCGGCAATCACTCTTCCAATCATCGATCCAAGAGGCCAAACTCCTATCGGTTCGGTTGAGCTTGTGCCTGTTCTTGGTGGAAAAAACCAAATCAAAATCAGCGTCAATATGAGTGCTCTTGCTGATATTCAAGCAGTCGTGGCCACACTTCCAAATGGAAATGCGATCCCACTCATTGCAAATAACCCAACAATTGTTGTTGCTTTACCATCTAGTGCAAAACTTTATCTTACTCTTGCCGCTAATGCAGTTGCTATTGGCGTAGCTGTTCCAATCAAACAGTTCGATGCCATTGGACAATCCGTTGGTGGAGTGAATTTTTTCCCGGTTTTTAATATTGATAAAGTTCAAGGTGCTGCCGGGTTGTTTACGTCAAAAACGTCGGGGAAAAATGGATTTGCTTTGGTTGTTGATGTGACAAACTATGTGAAAATGCAGGACATATATGTTCCATCTGCACTACCAACAGCTCGTTTGAATTTTGCTAAACAGGCCCCAACATCTGCTCAAGAGAAGAAAATTGGAGAAGCGATATACAAACTTAATCTGAATAAGACTCGTCTTCAGATAAGATAGGAATTTAGACAAAAAAAGGGCCTCATGGTAGAGGCCCTTTTTTTTTATGATTTAACTAAAACTAGATTTTTTTAGAAATGCGCATTTTAGAATTTGTCTTTTTTCTACGCTTATCAGCAGCTTCCAGTTTTTCTTTCTGTTTAACAGAAGGTTTTTGGTAAGCTTCACGTGCACGGTACTCTTTTACAATTCCGTATGCATCACAAAGACGTTTAAATTTTTTGAGGGCGCGCTCTACAGCGAAACCATCAGTGATATCAATACGGATTTTGTCTTTAGAGCTCTTCTTTTCGTACGCCATGGATCCTCTCAAATAAGTAAATAAATTGTTGGCTAAAAATAGCATAACTCATTAAAAAGGCCAGCATATTTAAATTTTATGCAATGTTATATTTTAACGGTACCCAAAAATGGGTAATGATCTGATGGAAGGAGCCCTTTTTGCTCTAATCTCTTAGGGATAGGCAGGGGGGAGCCCAATAAATTTTTATACCGCGGGAAATAACATTCTTCGGATTCGATTAAGTGGGCATATCTCTGTGCGATAAAAAGGTAATCGATTTGCTGCACAAAACGATTTCCCCCGCGATTAAAGTAGATGTAACTAAATCTCTCCTCTGGGGGTATTTTGGCCAGAAAGGCCATGTCCTGCAGATCTGTGAGTTGATAGAGTTGCTGAAATTCTTCTTCGGTGTCTGTTTCACCTGCGTGTCCATTAAAGTCACCTCCCACTAAGACGGGAACATTGAGGGGCGTGAGAGCATTATAAATATCGACGAGGCCTTTGACCTCTAAGATGCGGCGATTGCGGCCTTCAAAGTCTGCTTTTTTGAGATCGAGTTTGGATTTAATATGAACTAAGAGCAGCACACATTTAAGAGTTCCGTCGTCTTTTATATCTAAACGTAAAACGTCACGGGAGAATCGTTTGGCCGGATAAGGAAGGATGTAATCAATATGTGAATGAATCTCATAAGTGTATGGCAGATTTTTTTTGATCAGATAACCCAGATCAATGCCTCGATCAGAGTTTGAAGGCAGACTCATGGCCACATACTCATCTTTTAAAAGATACTTCGCAAAATTAGAAAGAGACTCAACTCCACCCACCTCAGTAACCATGACAAAGTCAGCTTGGGCCTCAAGAATTGTTTGGGCGAGCATTAAACATTTATCTTTAGATTTATTATAAACAAGACTTGAGCTCATGAGTTGCCATTTGATTTCAGTTAAGTCAGTTACTAGGCCGTCTTTATGTTTATCCATAAAAAGAAAAAGATCTTGAGCATTGAGAACCATAAATTTGCGAGTTAGACTCATAGATAAAGCATAACTTTTAGAGAAGGATGAAACAATGAGAATTCTGGCCTGTTTGTTACTTGCTCTCCTGGGGAGTTGCGCCAGTCGAGATGCGGGATGGGATACGGTGAGTGAACCAGTCATCCTCTCTGAGTCTGAAACTAAATTAGTGGAAACCGAGGCCTTGAGTTATTGGTCAAGGCGTGATCAGCAAGATGAACTTGAATCCGCCCTTACACGTTTTGAGATGGTTCATTCATCAAAACCGACTGATTATAAGACTCTTATTTACTTAGCGCGTGGTTATCACCTTTTGGCAGATGGGCACTATGATAATGATGCATTAAAGATGAGGGCCTTCGAGCGCTCCACCATTTTTGGCGAAAAGGCCATCGCACTTAATATCGGATTTGCAAAAAAAATATCTCAAGGAAAAAGCCCTGAAGAGTCTTTGGATGTCATGACAGTCAATGAAGTCTCGGCCATGTATTGGACGGCCGCAAGTCTTGAGCGATGGTCAGAATATTCTGGATCGACCACCATTTATAAACATAAAAATTATCTCAATGCTCTGATGAAGAGGGTGGAGAAATTAAATCCCAACTATTATTACGGGGCCGTGCCTCGTTATTGGGGTTCTTTTTTGGCAGTGGCCACTTATATGTCGGGTGGAAATTTAGAAGAGAGTAAAAAACAATTTAATAAATCTCTTAAGATGGCACCGGAATATTTAGGCACTCATCTTCTCATGGCCGAACGTTATTGGGCCCGATCTAAGAATAAGGAAGAGTTTAAAAAGTCTTTAAGGGCCATTTTAGATTCTTCTTATGATACCCACGCTAATCTTGCCATTGAGAATGGACTCGAGAAGAAAAAGGCCGAAAAACTTCTCGCAAAAATGGGTGAGCTTTTTTAAGATCGTTATTAACTAAAGGATTTTTATGACACGTTTTTTGTCGAGTTTATTTTGTTGCCTTCTTTTTATTAGCAGTGCTCTTGCTTCAAAAGAAGAGGCCCTCAAACTTTGGTCACAAAGAGATATCAAACAAAATATGGAAAGGGCCTTACAGCTTTTTGAAGAGCTCCACACTAAAGCGCCAACGAACCTGGAATACCTCACTTACCTCACTCAGGGTTATTATTTCATGGGGGCCGGTTTCACAGACGATACAGATGAAAAAAAAGCCTATTTTGAAAAAGGCCGCCTCTTTGGTGAAAAAGGTCTAATGACAAACGCAGAATTCAAAAAACGTTTTGAAAAAGATGGCATGGAAAAATCTCTAGACTCTGTGACTGTTAATGAGGCCACAGTTCTTTTCTGGGCAGCTTCCAACTTAGGTAGCTGGGCACGTGCTAATGGAGTGATGTCTTCTCTTGGTTATAAGGGGCAAATTCAGGCCATGATCACACGCACTGAAGCTCTAAATGCAAATGTCTTTTATGGTGGAGTTCAACGATATTGGGGAGCCTTTTATTCACTTGCTCCAGGACTTGCTGGCGGAGATATGGAAAAGAGTAAGGCCGCTTTTGAGAAGGCACTACAATTAGAACCAAATTATCTTGGTACAAAGGTTCTTATGGCAGAGACGTATCTTGTGAAAAAAGATGATAAAACAAAGTTTGAAGCAGTTTTAAAAGAAGTCTTGGCCGCCAAGGCCGATCATCCACAATATGGGCCTGAAAATAAAATTGAGCAGCAGAAGGCCCAGAGACTACTTAAAAAAGTGCATGATCTTTTTTAGAGAATAAAATTAAACGGCAAAGCAACACCGAAGGCCACGGCCAAAAGGATCGCCGTTCCTACAAGAATGGTGGCCATGATTTTATACGGAATTCCAAACATAAATGCTCCTGATGGTTTTAGTTTAATAGCGTGGGATGCTGGGGTCAATGGTTGTTGACCATTCTTCGATCCCGCCGCGCAGTGAGAGCGCGTCGTAGCCATGGAACTTGAGAAATTGAGTTGCATAAAGGCTTCGTACACCATGATGGCAATAAACAATCAGGGGCAGCTTATCTTGAGGAATCTCTTGGTAGCGGGCCTCTAGTTCATTTAAAGGAATGTGAATGCCACCAAGGGAGGCCAGTTCACGTTCATCCTCTCGTCGCACATCCAAAAGATGATACGATTTATTTTTTTCTTTCCATTTAATAAGATTAGATGGGGCTATTTCCATCACCTGGCCCAGTCAGGGTATGCCCTGTTTCGAGTTTATTAAAGACGATACTGCCTGAAGGCATGCTCGCCGTGAGCCACACGTTACCACCGATGATAGAACCTTTTCCAATGATGGTTTCTCCACCGAGGATGGTCGAGTTGGCATAGATAACCACATCATCTTCGATCGTGGGATGACGTTTTTTTGATTGTAGTTTTTTCTTTACACTCAATGCTCCAAGAGTAACACCTTGATAGATCTTTACATTATTCCCAATGATTGATGTTTCACCAATCACAACTCCTGTACCATGGTCAATAAAAAAGCTCTCTCCCACTGTTGCACCGGGATGAATATCGATTCCTGTTTTTTCGTGAGCGTACTCACTCATAAGACGTGGAATAAGAGGGATATTTAAAAGTTGTAGGGCATGGGCCAGGCGATGAATGCAAACAGCATAAAAGCCTGGGTATGTTGTAATAACTTCTTCACGACTATAGGCCGCGGGATCACCCTGAAAAGCAGCAGCGGCGTCGGTATCAAGAAGATTTGCAATCTCTGGTAGGTGGTCAAAAAAAGTGTTAACTTTTTGTGGGGCACTGGCCTTGAGATTGGGATCAAGAGGGGAAACCGATTCGATAAAAGTGATAAATCTTTTTTGTAATTTAAGAACATCGGCTTCAGTGGTCTCAAGACTTCGCGTGGCCAAACAGCCTCTTTGAGGGAACAACAAACACACGAGCTCGTCGACTGAGTTCCTCACTTCTTGAACATTCATGACGATTTTGGCGGCCTGAAAGCGGTCTTGGTGTAAAAAATGGGCGAGTTTAGAAGACATTTAGGACCTTTTGACGTATAAATAAACCATTCTAAACTACCGCTGACGCAGGGAAAATTCAATGGATCTTCGTACCAAATTGAAAAGCACGGGCCTTCTCCAAGTAATTGGAAATACTCCTATGTTAAAAGTTCAAAGTCTCAGTACTCTAAGTGGTTCAGATATTTTCATGAAATGTGAAAGTTTAAATCCCGGTGGAACAATTAAAGACCGACCGGCCATGAATATGGTGGTTGAGGCCATCGTGCGTGGAGATTTAAAACCCGGCATGACCATTGTTGAAGGAACTGCGGGAAATACAGGAATTGGTCTGGCACTTGTTGGCCAGGCCTTAGGGTATAAAGTGATCGTTGTCATGCCTAAAGGCATGGCCCCTGAGAAACATAAAGTGCTCAAACTTTATGGGGCCGAAGTCGTGGAAACAGATGCCGTTCTTTACACAGATGAGCGTCACTTTTTTCACGTTGCAAAAAAAATTGGTCAAAGTCGACCTGATTACTGGTGGGCCAATCAGTTTGATAACCCAGATAACTATCTTTCGCACTACCTCTCAACCGCGCCAGAAATGTATGAACAGATGGGTGGGAATATTGATGCCGTGGTTGTGGCCGCTGGCTCAGGCGGAACGGCAGCTGGTGTTTCAAAATACATGAAAGAAAAAAATCCTAAAATTAAAGTCATTATACCTGATCCATTAGGTAGTGGTATTGTGCACTTTTTTAATAAAGGTCAGTTTGAAACTGATGGTGCCTACACGATGACAGAAGGCGTGGGGATCACGCGTATGGTGGAAAACTTTCGTCATATTTCTCAAGACCGCTGTTACACCATTACGGATCAGGATCTAACTTATCTTGCTGTGTATATGCGTGAGAAAGAAGGTTTAGTGATGGGGATGTCATCGATGCTCAACTTGGCCGGAGCATTTAATACAGCTCTTAAAAATGGTCCAGGTCAGAGAGTTGTGACCTTTATGTGTGATGGTGGAGAAAGAGCCATTTCTAAAATGTACTCACAAGAATTTTTAAAAGAAAAAAATATTAAATCCACACTTCTATCAGAAAAAGAGATTAAAGAGATTTTTCAAAAGATCTAAACTTATAAATCGTTTTGGCCTTTGTATTACATACTATTTTGCCTTGAGATTGATCGGCCAGATCAAACAGAGGTATTGGTAAGTGATGCTTAAGTGAATACTCCGTATAAAATTTTTCTCGGGTTGAGTGTTCATCACCCACTACATTAAAGACTCCTTTCAGGCCTTCTTCTATGAGGGCCAAGGTAAAACCAATGGCATCTTCTAAATGTAAAAGATTAACGGGCCAAAGACGGTTTTTAAGATCTTTTTTACCCGCCAGATGTTGACCTGGATGGCGGGTGTCTCCTAACAAACCACCGAATCTTAAAATGGAGACTTGTTTAAGATGTTTTAAAATCCATTGTTCCTCAAGAACTAACTCTTTGTTTTGAATCGTCGGACTCTCTTCATTGACGAGAATGGGATCATCAAGATAAACAGAGGTGGAGCTAATAAATATGACATGGGACTTATCCCTCCAAGGCCAGAGCTTAAACCATTCAAGCTGGCCATGAAAGGGTGGAATGTTAAGGATGATAAGATCACTTAAGAAGAGCTCCTCATCAGGCAGCGCGGGATGATTTAAGAGGAAGGTCTTAAAGTTCAAGGCAGAAAGTTTATCCCCCTTCTGTGGGGTGCGAGTGGTGCCCAAGACATCATGCCCCAGATGATTCAGCTGTTTACCTAAGGCCTCTCCAAACCAACCGAGACCAATGAGACTTATCTTCATAGTTTTGAGAACGTTTTGTTCATGTTATCATTAATAAAAAGTGCACACACTCGCCAGGGAGATTCCATGCCTCCATTTAGTGTTATCATCATATCTCTAGGCCGCCAAGATCAGCTAAAAAAATGTCTAAGTTCACTTCCCAAAGATGCCAGACACATTGTTGTAGGTTTAGAGGAAGGATCCTCTCTAGGCGCCCGTTTAAACCAGGCCATGGAATCTGTGCCTGATGAATGGATTTTATTAATTGATGAGTCGGCCCAGTTGACGAAAAATTATGTCGAACAATCATTACTCATTTTAGAAGATAAAAGAGTGGATATCTTAGGGGGGCCAGATGTTCCCGTTGAAGATAGTTTTTTTCTTCAATCTCGCGCTATTGCCCTATCGTCACCTTTTTGTACTGGAACAACATTTGTAAGACACCGAGGGCTTGGCAAAAAACTTCTCGCCTCAGATGAAGAGCGTCTTACTCATCGAGCTTTTTGGATTCGGAAAAGTGTCATTGAGAAGGGCATGAGTTTTGATGAGACAGACTCCTTTTTTAAAGCTTTTTTTCTTCAGAAAAGTAAACAAAATGGATTCGGAGTTTATTATCATCCTATGATTAAGGTTTTGGTTGGGGGGGGGCAAAATGTTAAAGAGCTCTGGATGGAGTCTTTTTCTTCTGGGTTTTATCGTTCAGAATTAAATCGTCGAAAGATGTCTTCAGGATCGGAGATTTTTTGGCTTCCTGCTGTGTTTTTTTTAATGCATCTACTCATTTTGGTGGATCTAGATCTTTTTTTAGAAGGTGTAAAACTTTATGCGGGTCTTGTCATTTGTGTGAGTATTGGTTTGTCTATGAAACGTCGAAAGGTTTTCTCCTTTCCTTTGGTGGCCATCATGCACTACTTTATTGTCATGGCCTATGGCATAGGCTTTTTATGTGAGCGCTTAGTTCAAGTTGTAGGAAATTCAAAAAAAGAGTTGTAGTATTTAGAGACTCTAGGAGTTTTATGAAAACTTTTATCATTGTAGCGGTTTTATTTTTATCGTCCTTTGCTTTTGCTCAAATCAAAATTCATCAAATGGGTGCTGAAGATCAAAAGTTTTACAAAAATGAAAGTGGGACCGGTATGAATCAGCTGGAGCGAGTGGACAGCACTGTGAAAGAAATTAATAATCTTCATGGCAAAATTGCCAATCTTCAGGCAGAAGTCGATCAGTTAAAAAAAGATGTGACAGAGCTGAAAAATAAAAAAAAAGAATGAATTTAAAATTTAAAACTCCTGTTCCATCCTCCTTAGATAAAGTTAAAAGTGGATTTAATAAAAAACTTTTTGAATTTCTGACCCCTCCTTGGGTCAGCATCGTTTTAGAACGTTTTGATGGCTGCAAAACCCATGATGAAATTCATCTAAAAATGAAACAAGGTGGTCTTACTCAACAGTGGGTGAGTGTTGTCACATCGGAAGAAGAATCAACTCATGAGTGGTCTTTTGTTGATGAAGGAAAACTTCTACCATGGCCTTTGAAAAAATGGAGACATCATCATCGAGTGATTAAAACCTCTGAAACAGCGGTAGAAATCGTGGATGATATATTTTACCAATGCAGTCCTAAGATATTAGGAGTGATCATATATCCCGTTTTGTGGTCAACCTTTGCCATTAGACCTTCTCGTTATGTGGAATATTTTAAATCATGAAAATATTATTTATTTTGTTTAATCTTATTTCTTTTTCGGTTTCAGCAGAGACGATCCTCTTTTTAGGAGACTCTTTAACTGAAGGTTACAGACTTTCTAAAGAAGAAGCATACCCTGCTGTTATTGAGCGAGCACTTAAGGCCAAAAACAAAGTGGTTAAAGTTATCAATGGTGGTGTTAGTGGGGCAACCTCTGCCAGCGGGTCTAAAAGACTTGATTGGTATCTGAAATCTAAACCTGATATTATGGTCCTTGCTTTAGGGGCCAATGATGGTTTAAGAGGACTAAAAATTACTGATACAGAAAAAAATCTCTCCAATGTGATTTCAACTGCTCAGAAGAGAGATATCACTGTGATTTTGGCCGGTATGAAGATGCCAACAAATTATGGCGAACCTTATCGTTCAAATTTTGAAAAGATGTTTAGAAGTTTGGCAAAAAAATATAAAATAAAATTAATTCCTTTTATTTTGGAAGGAGTTGGTGGAAAACCTGAATTGAATCTTCCTGATGGAATTCATCCTAATCCCAAGGGCCATGAGATCATGGCAAAAACAATCTTAAAAGTTTTAGAGACAGAACTATGATGCGCGTTCAGGATGTGAAAAAAAGTTTTGGTAGTGGAGCGGCCAAGGTGGAAGTTCTCAAAGGTGTTAACCTTGAGATTAAACCTGGTGAGACTCTGGCCTTGGTTGGAAAGTCTGGATCAGGAAAATCAACGCTTCTTTCTCTTTTAGCAGGTCTGGATCAAGTGGATTCAGGAAAAATATTTATCAATAATAGAAATATCTCTGAGATGTCAGAGCATGAGCTCACTCAGTTTCGTGCAGAGCGGATGGGAATTGTTTTTCAGCAGTTTCATCTTGTCTCAACTCTCACGGCCTACGAAAATGTGATACTGCCTCTAGAGCTTTTAAAAAGAAAAGATGCTGATCTTACTACTCGTCAACTATTAGAAAGTGTTGGCCTAAGTCATCGCGCTCACCATCTTCCTTCGGAACTTAGTGGAGGGGAGAGTCAGAGAGTGGCCATTGCCCGTGCGTTAGCTATTAAACCGGCCATTCTCTTTGCTGATGAACCGAGTGGTAATTTAGATGAAGAGACTGGTGTTCGGGTTATGGATCTTTTATTCAAAATGATCACGGAAACCAAAACCACCACGGTTCTTGTCACTCATGATCCAGATCTTGCCAAACGATGCACTCGTATTGTTCATCTTGAGCATGGGAGTCTTTTGTGATTTTTAAACTCTTCTTCTTAAAAGAGTTGAAGAAGTTTCCTTTTTTTTTTCTTTTGCTCTTTGTAACGATGCTTCTTGGAACCATGGGACTCACAGGCATTGCTATTGTTTCTCATCAGGTTCAAGAAAAACTACTCGAGAATGCTAAAAGTCTTCTGACTTCTGACCTGGTTGTTTCGGCCCGCAGGGATTTATTTCCTGAAGAGAAAAAAAATTTAGAAGATGTATTCGTTTCTATTCCCCACGACACTTATCGAGTCACTGATATCTATTCCATGATCACACGAGTAGGCCCTGGACGCCCTGGACAGGGACGATTAGTAGAAATTCGCTCCATTGAAAAAGAATATCCTTTTTATGGTGGCATTAAGTTAAACGAGGGGGTTTTTTCACCATCTTCGTTTTATGTCTCAAAAGATTTGGCCGATTTATGGTCATTTTCTGGCCATGAAAAATTTAAAATTGGTGAAGTAGAGCTGATGGCTTCAGGTATTGTTCAAGAAGACTCATCAGTGGGGTTAAGAGGTTTTTCTTTGGCCCCAAGAGTTTATCTGTCTCAAGAGCAGATACAAAAAAGTGGTCTTTTAAAACCTGGAGCAACAGGGAATTATGCTTATCATTTTTATCTCCCTAGTTTGAGCGAGGAAGAAATAAAAGAACTGAAAATTACACTATATAAAAAAATTAAAGACGCAGCTGTCAGAGTCGTTCTGCCTGAAGATAGTAGTGCTCAATCGGGAAGAGTGTTGAATACTCTCGCAAATTTTATGGCCCTCTCGGCCCTCATTGGTCTCATCCTCTCCTTAGTAGGTGTTTTTTATCTTTATCAGTCTCATTTAGGTTCACGATTAAAAGATTTGTGTCTTCTTAATTTATTCGGAATGAGAAAATCTACTATCGCTTGGGGAATTATCCTGCAGTTTAGTTTTATGTTCTTATTAGTTTTTTTTACTCAGCTTTTGATTGTTCTTCCTACTTATAAAACTTTTGCCCCTCTCTTATCTTTACAACTGGGCATGGATCTTTCTAGAGAGCTTAAGTTTTCATCACTTTTAGGCCAACTACCATTTTTGTATCTTTTGTCGTTGAGTATTCTCATTCCACTTATTTTTGGGTTGATGAGAACTTCCATGGGGCCTCAGCTTAAGGCCTCAAAACTTTCCATGGGGAAATTTCGTTTTTCTGATTTTTTACCATTTATTTTGGGACTTTGGGGTTATTCATGTTTTTTGAGTCAATCTTGGAAAACGGGAAGTTTGTTTTTTGTAGGGCTCTTGATTGTTTTTATTATTTCTACTTTTCTGATTAAGTTTTGTCAGTGGTCTCTAAAAAAACTCATTATGGGAAAAAGTCTTCGTTATCCCCAGATTGAGGGAGGCCTTGCCCTTAGAAGTATCGTACGCTCCGGCCACAGTCTTACTTTAAGTTTTTTATCACTTGCCATGGGGGCCACACTCATTTCTCTTGTTCTGCAACTGGATCATCTTATTCAAAAAGAATTTGCCGAAACTGATAATAAACCAGGTCTGTTTATTTTTGATATTCAGGAAGAACAAATTGAAGACTTTTCTAAGTTTGCACAGAATAATCATGCCCAGCTGGATGGAATTACTCCTATGATTCGAGCACGACTTGATTTAGTGAATGGTAAAAAGTTTCAACGTAGTAAGTCTTCTTTTTCGGCCCGTGAGAGTGAGGATGATGAAGAGTCCAGGGCCCGAAATACTGGTCTGAATCTTACCTACCGAGGAAAACTTAGTGCGGCCGAAAAAATAGTTGATGGTGAGCCTTTTCCAGAATCCAGTGAAGGTGAAGACAGGCCACCTTATGTTTCCCTTGAAAAACGTTGGGCCCAGAGAATGGGTGTGAGTTTAGGAGATAAACTCACCTTTGATATTCAGGGAATTTCATTTGAAGGGGTCGTTCGAAACTTTCGAGAAGTAAAGTGGACCAGCTTTTATCCAAACTTTTTTGTGAGTGTGGAGCCAGGATTTATTGATCATGCCCCTAAAACATTTCTTGCTGTTTTACCCTCTGGACTCAAACATCAAAAAGTGACTTTTCAGCAAAAAGCCGTTGAGATTTTTCCAAATATTTCTTTTATCGATGTGGAAGAGTTAGTGGGGAAATTGTCGAGTCTTTTTAATAAATCTCGTGGGGCCATCGAAGTCATCTCTTGGTTAAGCCTTGCAGTGGGCTTTGTGATTCTTTATGGTCTATCTCATGATCAGGTTTATCGACGATATTATGACTTGGCCCTTTTAAAGAGTTTAGGTTTTTCATCAACAAGCCTGAGGTTGAATCTTTTATATGAGTTTGGCCTTGTTTTTTTTCTTGCTATGAGTCTAGGATTCTTTTTGGGTTGGGCCATGGCGCAGGCTATCGGAATAGAGGTCTTCAAACTAAGTTTTAGTGTCGATTGGGCCCGAGTTTTTATTCCTGGCCTTATTCTTATGATCGTTTGTTTAGTGACGATCCTTGGCTCATCTTGGCAAGCCGTAAGGGCCAAACCTCGAGAGCTTCTGTCTGAATAAAAAGATTAGCTTTTTTCTTTTCTTCTCTTAAGACTCTCATTAAAATTCTACTCTATGATGGAATTTAATGAAGTTTCCCTTTTGGCGTTTTTTTCGCAATACGCATACCAACCAGCTATGGTGTATGGTTTTATCATTGTCTTTATGCTTGCAAGTTCTTTTGGGCTGCCAATTCCCGAAGAAATCACTCTTATTAGTGCTGGTTTAGTCGCTTTTATGGCCAAAAATCCTGATCTTTATCCGCCACCATATCCAGGGGCGGAAGGTGTAAATACCATTACCTTATGTGTAGTGAGTTTCCTTGCGGTTTTTTGCAGTGATACCTTAGTCTATTTTATAGGAAAGTATTTTGGTGCTCGTATCATCAAGATGAAGTTTTTTCAAAAACAAGTGGCCGGTAATGGTTTCACTCGAATTAATAATTGGTTCCAAAAATATGGTGGCTGGGCCTGTGGTATTTTTCGTTTCACTCCAGGGCTTAGGTTTCCAGGACATTTAAGTTGTGGATTTTTAGGTATTCCTGTTTGGAAATTTGTTTTAATTGATGGGTTAGCGGCGTTGTTATCTGTTCCGACTCAGGTCTATTTTGTATCAACTTATGGTAAAGAAATTTTAGAAAATCTCAGTAAGTTCAAACTTTATCTCATCAGTATTCTGGCCGTACTTTTTGTAATCTGGCTTATACGGCGAGTGTATTTAAAAAATATAAAAAAAGCTGCTTAACTAAAAATGTCGGAAATTTCTTCTAGCTTCAAGGCCAGATGTTTTCTAAACTGGCCAACATCATCATAGTTAAATGTTACGCTTTTTTTCAAGGCTTGAGTGCCACTTTTAAAATCAGGAAATCCCCAGTTAATCTCAGACTGAAAAACTAGAAGGCCTCTATTGGCCTTGAGTTCTTTGATCTCCACTGTGATACTATAACGCACCATGGGTATTTGAGCTTTAGGAACAGATTTTGCCAGCTCCATAATGCCTTTTTTTGCATCCTGATTTTTAATCTTGAGTGCATCGACCATGTTACTTTCTAAACTTTGCGCACCCCAGAGATGAGGGCCAAGTTTTTGTGTTCTTAAATTTTTAGTCTCAGTATTTTCAAGATAGCGATAATAAAAATTATCCATGGTTTCAAAAAGGTACTGATACATCTTGCCCTCTTCACCAAAACTTGAACGAACCTTTTCTTGCCATTCTTGAATCTGCTTAGTGGTATCACTCATGCTAGGATCTCTTTAGAGAGGATTATTTGCCTTGTGCTGATTTGAGCATTGTAGATGAATGTTTGTCCTTCGTGCAAGGTGCATGGTGCTCTGAAAATATAAGGGAGTGGGTTATGAGTTCTTTTCATTTTATCCAGTTCTGAATCATACCTAAAAATAATAAATCTCACGATACGTCAGATTTATCTCAAGGAGTCTTTATGAAATGGTTTATTGTTTTTTTATTATCAACAACTTTTGCCTGGGCCGATCTTTATTCCGTTAAAGAAATGGGCATTGATGGCCAAGAATTTAAGATGGAAAGTTTAAAAGGAAAAGTGGTGATGATCGTTAACATTGCTTCGCAATGTGGATATACGTTTCAACTTAAAAATCTGGAGAACTTGTATCAAAAGTACCAATCAAAAAACTTCGTTGTTTTAGGAGTCCCGACCAATGATTTTGGAGGACAAACTCCCGAAGATGATGTGGGTATGAAAGAGTTTTGTCAGAAAAAGTACAATGTAACTTTTCCTCTTCTCAAAAAACAAACGATTCAAGGTAAAGAAAAAAGAGAGTTGTATCGATTTTTGACTGAACAAGGATCAAAAAAATTTCAAGGGGAAGTGGACTGGAACTTTGAAAAGTTTATTGTGGATAAATCGGGAGTGGTGGTTGAACGTTATAAATCATCAGCAGGACCACTTGATTCAAAAGTAACAAAAAAGATTGAGTCACTTCTATGATAAAAACGTTGGTCATTGGTGCTGGCGGGGGAGGACTATCGTCGGCACTTCTGTCCGGCCTAAGGGGTGAAGAGGTCACTATTCTTGAGGCCCATTCTTATTTAGGGGGATGTGCTTCATATTATAAACGAGGCCCTTTTGTTTTTGATGTGGGTGCAACAACTGTTAGTGGTATCGGGCCTTTGAGTCCTTTAGGTGAACTTTTTGATTTGATAGGGGAAAAACCAAATCTTGTTCCTGTTGATCCAGGTATCATTTTTCATCTCTCTGATGGTAAAAAAGTGAGTTACCATTGTGATTTTGAACTTTGGATGAGTGAACTTGAAAAACATTTTCCTCAGCAGAATCATCGGGCCTTTTGGACACTTGTGCATGAGGTGGCCTTATCTGGATGGTCGTTTCTTAAAGATGTACCTCAACTAAGTAAGGCCTGTTTTTATCCCAAATATTATAAACTTTTGCCTCATCTTCTTTTATCAACAGAGATGATGCTTAAAAAGTTTCAACTCAGTGATCCTTCATATCTTGAACTGATTAATGGAATCCTTATTATTTCTGCCCAGGCATATGCCCATGATGTACCTTTTTTAGTGGGGGCCATGGCCTTAACATACCCTAAAGAGACCTATGCTCCGGAGGGCGGTATGATGGGGCTTATGAACTTTTTTGAGCAGCAGTGTCTAAGGTTGGGTGTGAAGATTCTTAAAAATCATAAGGTTTTGAGTATACAACCAGGCCTTCATGTTCAGACAGAAAAGGGACAAATCTTTAAAGCAGATAGAGTCATTTCTAATCTTACTGTTTGGGATATGCCTTTTCTCAAAGAGGCCCACAAAAAAGAAGGTCACTGGGGAGCGTTTACCCTTTCTTTTGCTGTTCCTTCTCAGATCAAAGAACTCTATCAACAAGTTCATCTTAAAAATAAAATCGTTGAGAATTATTTTATTTCTTTTTCGCTTCCCAATGATCTCGCGCGCGCTCCTGAAGGATGGCAAGTGGTGACCATTTCGACACATGTAGAGGCCACTTCGTGGTTTGAGATCAATAATTATCAAGAGAAGAAAGAGCAGTATTCTGAAATTATTATGCATGATTTTTTAAGCCGGTTTAACATCTCTGAAGTAAAGTTTTTAAGTGCAGGGACACCAAAAACTTTTGAGAGATATACTGGAAGAAAAAATGGTTTTGTTGGAGGAATACCTTTTCTCTATGGAAAGAGCCCTTTTAGTCTTTTGAGTTTTAAAACTGAGATGAAAGAATTTTACCGAGTTGGTGACACCACTTTTCCGGGACAGGGTCTGGTGGGCGTTGTGGCAGGATCACTCAATCTTCACCGTTATCTTAAGTGATAATTCTCACATCAAGTGAATTGCCAACCTTAAGGTTCATATCTCGCTGAGGAAAGGCCATCTCAATTTTATGTTCTTTAAATTTAGCATCGATTTTGAAACGGATTGTACTTCGAATCTCACCAAGAGTTGAGATTTTATCCATGTCACACCAGAAAATGAGTTGGAAATTTAAATTACTATCTCCAAAATTTTCAAACAACACCTTTGGCATGGGAGGCTGCTCAACACCTTCAGTGTTTAACAGAATGTCCATGCAGATGTTCTCAACTTTTTTTACATCAGAACCATAGGCCACACCGAACTCAAGAAAAGTACGAACAATCGATGTCTGGTAACTCCAATTCAGGACACTCTTCTCAAGAAAAAAACTATTAGGAACAATAAAAACTTTATTATCTGCGTTTTTAATTTTAGTACTTCTTGTGCCAATGACGATGACTGTGCCAGAAATATTATCTAATTCAACAATATCACCAATTCTAATGGGTTTTTCCACCAGAAGGATGACACCAGAAATAAAATTATTAACAATGTTTTGTGATCCAAATCCCACACCAATAGCAAGTGCTCCACCTACAACAGTAAAGACTGTTAAGGGAATGCCTGCAATTGTTAGGGATAAACTGACAAAAATGGCCAAAGAAGCGTAAAAAGCAAACGTTTGATAGGTCGTCTGTGAACCTTTGTCTTGAACAAACGGAATGATAAGTCGTTTACTAATCAGACGAGTGGCCAGGCGAGAAAGACGAGTGGCAAAGAGTAAGAGAGTAAGGGCCACAATCACATTACCAAAACTGAGTTTAAAACCTGAAATGGTTAAAAGTTTATAATGCCAAAGCATATAAAATGGCTTCATGATTTCGCTAATTTCTAACAACATAGTCTCTCCAAAAAATGAATAAATAATTTGTCACGGAAGCCAAGCCTTAGTCCATAGGACTTTAAAACTAACTCCCTGTCTTTTTTACTAAGAGACTATGAAGAAGAATGATGCGCTGCTATATTGCCGGCACAATGAGAAGTATCATGATCATCCCCATTCTTGTTATGCTTTTGGGCCCCCTCTCTTCAGGAGCTGAGTCGGGTCTAAGTCTTCGAAATGATCGAGAAGGTATGAGTTATTACAACTCTATACCCGTTCTTAAGGCCATCACAAAAGTCTCAAATGAGCTTGGTCCTGAGCGTATATTATCTGTGTACCAAGGGGCCCTGGGGCACTTAAGTGCTAAACGAGTGTGTGCTTATGATCTTAATGATGAGTTAAAAAGCGAACTTCAAGTTAAAGATGTTTCACCTATCGTTCATTTCCTTCGTCATAAAAATAAAATCGATGATATGGCATTAAAGATCTTACTTCATGCCAATAAAGTTCAAACAGGCAAAGTGCATTTTCCAGGAGCTATGGAGTGGGCCTTCCTTCCAAAAAATCCTGAGGTCGTTAAAAACCTGTTGATTCTCATTGCTTCATTTGAAAAACGTTTTCTTAAAACAAGCTGTTTTGATGAGGCCTATTTAGCTTTGTATGGGGAGATGAATAAACTGCTTAAGAATATCAGAGATGGTCAGATAAATGCTCTTTTTATCGAGGCCTATAATAAAAAACTTATCTCTGATGAGGTTTATCTAAGTCTTGAGAGTGCTCGTAAAAATAAACTTCATCAGATAAAACTGACCTTAGCAGGATATGTAACAAAGATTAATACTCTTAGAACTCAGTACCCATTACGTGATCCTTCTGAGAAAAGTACTTTCATAAACCAAGAAATTCCAAAACAAAAAATATCCCGTCGGCAGAAACTTTTAGAAAACTACAAAGATATTCAGATCATTATGATGGGGAATGTCGTGAAGAGGCTTCGAGTCCGGATAGAATCACCCAAAGTAGAAGTTTTAGTTTATGATCACGAAGCTTTGGTAGAGACTATGGCGCTTGAACCTATGGAGCGATTTCGTTTTGCTATTAAAATCTTAAGAAAAGAGATGTCTCTACTTTCTTTGAATACATATTTTAATGGTCAGGCCCCTGATTATCTCGATATCCTTACGGCCGCATATGAAATCGGAGTTATTCCTGGTGAAGAGTTGGATGCAGTGGCCTCTCTGCAAGAGATTTGGATTCCGAAAACAACATTTTGGGAAAAAGGTGGTATGTGGGTAAAAGCATTTGCCTCTGTTGCATCCCTTGGTATTCCACCTCCATATGGTTTTATTCCTACTTTATTAATTGTGATCATTGAGGCCACAGTCTTTAAAAAAGAACTGCCGGCCGATGATACTTCGAGATTATTTTAAAATGAAAACACTCCTTTTTTTAATCATTCTCGTTCCGCAAATGGCCTTTTCTCAGATGACCGAGAGATCATTTATGGCCTCCTCGCGTACGGAAAATAACCGTGCAGTGATTGAAGAGGTGACCCTAACTGATCTGCGGTCAAATGAGAGTTTTGAAGGAGAGTATTTTAAAGTTGTTGAGGGTAAAAGTGATGAGCCCATAAGTTTTGACGCTGACAAGTCCTTAGTTCTAAAGGCCGCGACGGTATATTATCATCTCACTAAGGCGCGATCATATTTTGTGAATGTCTTGAAGTCAGAGCATGTCTTAGGCATGCCTAAAATGGTGATTAGGATTGAGCTTCGGAATCAGTTTTTTGAACTCGGGCATTTTGCTCATGATAATGTTGAACCTCAGTTCAACAATGCTCTCACTATTCCAGCGGGTACAGGACTGGCCTCCAGAGGTGTGATTCCATGGGGAATTGAAATTTGGTTCAGACCTCAGAAAAAACTCCATATCTCAGAAATCAAAGTGAATGATCTGGCCGGTAGGGAATTTAAATCTCTTATGGGACAATTCCGAAATCAGATTCACATGCAGTCCCTACAAAGTTTTTTCTCTCAGTTGATTATTTCTTTTGTAAATACAGAAGCAGGCATCAATCCTTTTTCAGTTGAAAATCTCGTTCGAACTGCTGGCTCAAGTATAATCATGGAATCAGGTTATCAATTTTTTGATCCCATTAATAAACTTTTTTCACGAAAATGGTATTGGTTGGATACGGCCTTAGTTCCAGAAGTGATTTATCATGAGTACTCACATGCTGCTCTTTCAGATCGTTTGATTCTCTCTAGTTCGACTGCGATTATAGAAGGCATGGCCGATTATTTTGCAGGAAAAATTGCCAATTCTCCCACCCTGGCGAAAAACATCAAAAAGTACAACACCTATAATGGCAAAGACGCTAAAAGAAAACAGAACTACATGATTCAATTTGAGTTGGGGGATTATGCCAACACTGACTTTGTCTTTGGATTACTTTGGCAGCTGGATGAGTCATTAAATCTTAAAAAAGACAAGAATTTTATCTTTGAACTTCGTAAACATCTCACAACGAATGCTGAAATTCGAGGAGACTTGATAGATGGTCTCTTAAAAACTTGTGATGCTGTTTGTGAGCATGCGTTTATTGAAAAACTGAAGATACAAAAATTTCTTCATTCTCGAGGCATCTAAACTAAAGATCATCTTAAAAAAGGTGCCAATTAGGCACCAATCTTGCTGTAAGAAACTTAAAAAAATTAACATGTTGTGAATTCTATTGTCGTTTGATGATTAACTTGATTATTTAAAATCAGAATAGTCATTTAACACCAGGGGGTTCTAGATGTTTAAGAAGTTGATCACTTTCACGATGGTTTTCTCATTCTTCATTGTTCAAGCAAATGCTGCCTCAAATGCAGGTCTTAAGGCCGCTTTTGATGAACTAAATTATTCATTGTCTGTTGAGTGGGACCAGAAAGATAAAACTTTCTATACTGAGCAAATGAAGACATTTACTGCTGAAATCCATGAGCTTCAGGCAAAAGGTTTAACGAATCAACAATTAATTGAATTCGTAAAAGCCGAAGTGAAAAACGAAAAAGTGGCCAAAGATCTAGAAACAGCTTTCAACATGATCTCTATTAATAAGATGTCTGCTGAAGATGCTTCTCAGTATATGGTTGAGACAATGAAAAGATCATATAGCGTTGGTGCAAGTTACCAAGGTGAAGTGGCCGTTCTAGCAGCTGTTGGACTTCTTTTCATCGTGGCCGCTATTGTAGTGGGTGCTATGGGTAGTTCTTATTCTGGTGGTGGTAGTTCATGCGTAGATACTTATGTGTGTGATACAAGTTGTTATAACGATTATTATTACGGTTATACTTGTTACGATGACTGTTATTACGCTTGTTACTAAGCTTTATTTGATTTTGTGGGGAGGCCTAGAGCTTCCCTGCTTTTTTTTCTCTGATCTGTGTCGAAGATAGTTTTTCATACTGGTGACGCCCTAAGAACTCAATCATAATATTTGGAGCAAGTTCATGAATTTTTTTAGCATGAATTTTTTGTTCTTCCTCATGCTCAAGCCTTGAAACAATATAAAGGGCATGAAGATTTGGCAGAAGATCTTGAACTTTTGTCCAATTGGGAAAATTTACGAAACTATCAAATCCTAGGAGTAGAGAGATCTTTTTTGTAGGAAGTTTTTTTTTAAGTTTATCAACCCATTCAATCGTTGGGTTTTTTCTTTGATCTAATAAAAAAGTCGGAACTAAATATTGGTTATTTCTGAATCTTATCTTTGAGCTTAGTTCTAAGACGGTGAAGATAGGATCGATTTCTCGTAATTCCTTTAAGGGATTTCTATCAGGTATGACAAAACATGTTTTGTCGACACCGATCAGATCCAAACAGGCCTGATGGCCTTTATGCCAAGGATTAAAACTTCCTCCAAAAAAAATCCATTCTTCTTCATCGGAATGAAAAACGATATCGGGATTTGATTTTTGAAGGGCATCATAATGAGGTGAAAAGGGGTATCGAGCACCGATAAGGGAAAGTAGTGCTTCCGCCTCGGGACGTGGGAGATCTGGTAATAAAGTGGTCCAGATCATCATAAAATCTGGAGATGTGGTAATTTCAAATAGGATTGTATTCATCCATGAACTTGGATTTTTAAATTTCTCTTCTGGGCGAGCGTGTCTCACTTTGAGAAGTTTGCCTTTAAAATAAAAAAATAAACGCAACAATGGTCATCCTAAATCAAATAGCAGTGACTTACCGAAGGTAATCTGCTGCTAATTCATTTTACACTGATACACCAAGATTTCTACTCCCATCACATGTGCCCTCCATAAAAGTTGCCCATAACGAGCATCTAGGTCATCTGCGGGCCAAAAATGAGAGATATTTTCTGGTTGAACAATAAAAAGCATGCCCGCCCTTGGGCCTTGATTTTTTAGTCATATTGTATGAATCACGCTTTGCAAAATAGATTGCTTAAGAAAAAACATTTATTTTATGACGAGGGCAAAGAATTTTCGTCGTGAGGTTTGAAATGGTGAGAGCCAAATGAACTCTTTTTTGATCTTTATCTAATTCGAAGATGATTCTTTTGATGATTTCAATTTGGTTAACAAGAATATCTTTCCCTCCTAGCTCCAAAAATTTTTTAAGTAAATCGATACGCCGATAAATCGTCAGTATCGTAAGATACTTAAGGCTTTTTGTAACCCGCTCGTCAATTGAAAGATGCCTCACTATTTCAATATAAGTCTCAGGTGTTCTAGGAAATAATCCATCACAAAAAACGATTTGTCCTTGCGTACTAAATAAGGATCTTTACCATCTTTGAAGATGAATGAAGTCAATAAATTGAAAGTTTTTTGATCCTAGAAAATTTACCACATCACCGAAGAGCGGTTGATCTTTATAGAGAGAAATGAATTCCATTTCAATTTCCAAACCAATAAGGGGGGACCTTAATATTTTATCGCTCCCCTTAAGAATATCAAGCTCGCTTCCTTGGGTATCAAGTTTAATAAAATCAAGATCACCTTGATGTAAATGAAGACATTCATCCATGGACATGGTGGGGAGTAAAAGAATCTGCAGGATTTCCCATCTGCTGTGGTATCCGGATATTAATTGAGAAATGAGCTGTTAGGCTTCAGCATGGATGAAACCTGTGGTTTTTTACAACTATAAAACTCTTTTGTTTCACGACTACTCGAAAGGGCAATATTAAAAACGAGATAGTTCTCAGTCGGCCTTAAAACATCAAAGGATCTTTGAAAGCAAAAATCTTTAAAAGAGAGGCAAAGGATTTCCATCTGGGCTCAAGTCCACCAGCTGCACCTATATCAACATAACCAATTTTTCGATTTTCTAAAAGCTGTTCTAGGCTTGATACAATACGATTTAGTTTATATCTGGCAATTCTAGCAAGTAAAACATTTATAATGGCTCTTATCATAAGCCTTAATTTGAACAAACTTCTTCGAGATCCACACAAGCACAAACCGGCAACCATTGCACCACCAGGGGGAAAACGGTAAAGATCAGTAAGTACCAGTTGATTTTTAATTAAGTTCAAGCGCAGTCGATGACGAGTGAGTTTGTAACTAAGTTACGAGAGAGAATGTGGAAAATGGAAGGTATTTTTGCTGAGGCCAAATCCCATCATGGAATGAGAAAGGCCAGGTACCGTGGGCGATCTAAGTTACAGACGCAGGTTTATATCATCTCAACTGTTCAAAACCTGAAAAGAATGGCCTTAATCTTCTTACGGCCGTTTAAATCGATTCTAGACGAGATGAAGTATGAGGTTCTGATTGCATTCAAAATGCAGTTAATCTTCCAAAATCTCTAAAAAACAGGGTGTTTTTCAACAGGCCCAATACCTTTTTATCTACTGTACCATTCGTTTGGTACGAGTTTTAGGATAATGACTTACTCCCTTTCATAATTCCACTATCATGCTTTTATCTAGTGACTTTAACGGAGAATATATGAAAAAAAAATTGTTTATGTTAGTTGTTTTTAGTTCAATGAATGTTTTTGCTTCCCCTGTAGTTACAGAAGACATAATTGATCTTGAGAACAGCATTGATTCTTTGGTGGACATGGTAGGGAATAAATTTCCGCTAGCGATGTCTCATGAGGCGGCTGTTTGTTTCCGCTTAGGTCAGGCCGGAGCAATTGCCAATCACATCTCAATGAGCACACCTAGTGCGCAATGGGGTTATGAAGTTCCGGATCTTACTTTTAAAATTTCCAATGCCATTGGGGCAGCCGCTTCTTTCTGCGGTTTAGATACAGAGGATCGCGCTGGTAGAAAACGTTTTGATAAGGTCGTTCTCAAGACCGATCTTGCAAAAGTAAAAGAACTTTTGAAAGCTTTAAATCAAAAGATGCCAAATCAGTAAACGCCTTCAAATACATAAAAAAGCCCAGGTTTTTTTTCTGGGCCAACAGATTCTTCATCTTAATGTGCTAGTTTTGGATATTTGATTTGTGCTATAAAACTATTTGGCAGATTCCATGGAGTTCTCCTCAGGTATTATGCTCTGGAGTGTGATCTGGGTAAGCTAAGTACTCATAGTCAGAAGCTACCTTATTGGTCTCACTTCTAACATGGACTTTAGTGATGTGACGGCCCGCAATGGCGAATTCAGAACCAATCTTTGTAATTATTAACTAACCACGATACCCGACGTTTTGACTTTTACATTCAAGACGGACGGCTTCATAGACGATAAAGTGACATGAAGTTTTTTGTCCTTCTTTTATCCCTCATCATCCGTAGTGTAGAAGCTCAGGATTATTTTAGTCTAAAAGCGGACGACGACACTGGTGAAGATTGCACTCTTCTCATCGTTGACTACGCTGCCAGTGACTTAACCGATTTCTTAAGTCACTTTCAAGATATCTCCCACAACCTCACCAGCACCTCAAGAGTCAATTTTGTCTATAGTGAGCAAGGCGAGTATATGGGTGTCTTCTATGATTACAAATCCCCTAACCTTGAACCCCAAGGATTTATCATTGGTGATCCCATTGACAAAGAAAACCTGGCTGATTCAGTGATGTCTAAGACTGACCTCATAAGCTTTAAATTCAATGACCCCATTTTGGATTTAAAAAATCAAGCTCCTCTAAAAATCAGCTTAGGTGAAGAAGCAACTCTTCCTCAAGTCCTTCAAGATACAGGTGTGACAGCACCTCATTCCATGGCCGATCGCTTCTTCTTCGCCAAAAAAGAGGGATCTCGCAAGATGGATTACCGCGGATATCTTTATGGGGATTTTATTCTCATTGATGGTTATCTCTACAATAGAGCTGATGCAGGCAACTATGCTTGGGGGGCTGGCATGAAACTTCTTGGTTTTGATTATCCTGCTGTTAAAATTGGATCAGAAGTTAATGGGTTTTTTTCTGGTAAAAATCAAAACTGGCAAGGAGGAGGTATTACGCTCTCGGGAGATGCAACAAAGGATCAGCACGCAATTAAACGTGGATTTGAAGGTAAGTATAGTAAGGTGGACCCTCTCCACAGAATTAATATAGAAAGAGACTCAAAAAAGGGCATGATACAGCTCAAAAGTTGGGCAGAAATCGTAAAAAACAGTTGTGACCTTATTACAAAAGAAAGATTTTTATCATTTTATGAGGCAAAAATCTTAGATGATAGTTATTTCAATAAATTAATAAGTAAGCTTTTTTCTTGTTCTTCTTATCATAGAGAAAAAGTCATAGGCATAACAAAAGCTCTCGCTAAAGAAGAGAAGAGTGATGAGTTTTTATCAGTCATCATAGAAAGAAACTTTTATGGATCAACTGGGGAGGATCACAAAAAAAAGGATGAATTTAAAAAGAGGATATTTGAAATTTTTCTAGATGAAAACAAAATCAGTCTTATAGTAAGTGCATGCCGAGAAAACGGACTTGTGGGCTATTTGGGATTATTAGAGAAGGTTTTAGAAGAAAGAAAACAATCCGAGCTTTTCAAAATTATCAAGAACAACTGCGACGCTCGCAAACCTCTTATGCCCAGTGCTTCTCCTTCGCCAACTCTATAACTGAGTCCCAAGATGATCCTCAAAACCCAGATCTTTTCTCATTGCTTGTCGATTTGAATCAACTCATAAAACTGACAACTTTGAAGTACTGGGAAGCTGAACATTCATGTGTGATGGGTGCAGGTCCAAGATTGAAACATGACATGTATACATTAACATCCTTAGTGCCATGAAAATGGAAGCGATGTTCCCTTTTTCTTGCCACTCGCAGAATAACTACAATGTATTATTCTTCATGATGATAAATATCTAGTACCATTATCAAAAAATGCTTCAGCACTTTGGTAATGAAGAATTTTTACGTTCATTCAGGAATTCCTACATCTGATAAGATGAATTTTCCATTTGTGAAGGGAATTTTGAACAAGGGGCATTTTATAGAGACAAAGAAGCTGCCTACTGTGGAAGAAAAGAAAGTCTTCCTGAGATAAGGGGGGGCAACCATGTGAATTTGGATGGTTACAGGTTATTTTCAGGTGCTAATATAGGGACGAATGACCAAGGAGTTAGAGATGACGACAAAAAAATAGTGATGTTAATGCCTTTAAAAGAAAAGCAGATAAGGCCCGTAGTCTTCCTATTTCAAAAAAAGATATTGATCGTATTAATAAAATTTCTCGTGAAGTTGAGCACGAAGAAAACCAAGCTGAAGAGAAAGATCTGCCAAAGATTGCTAAGCAGTCAGATGACTAAATTTCGGCTCAAGGGACAATCCTTGATGCTAACGCCATTATCACATTAAACTATGGGCCAAAGAGATTTCATACCCGCATTTTTGACTAGAAATCTTCTTTTTTAAATTTCGTGGCTGAATGTCTATGAGGTCAACTAATCGATGGTCCTTTTTTAGTCTGTTTTATTGTTTTTGTTCTTGCTTCTGTGACATTTCTGCAAGCATTAGAAGGTATTTATACGTTGAAGATTCCTGGCCATCCCAGTCAATCTTTCCTTTAGCAAGATACATTGAAAAGGCTTTCAAGTTAAAGACACTCATGTAGTCTATGCTTGCTACTGGAATATTATTAATTAGAGCGTGGTGCGCTTTAACCGGCGCACCTAAACTTCATTTCAGCTAAATCTTTGGTAAATCTGCTCAGGTTTAGTGAAAAAATCGATCTTTGCCCCTCAAGTAACGTCGCCTCATCTGAT
>Ga0247843_1001342_pt1 | contig 50571 bp, 54 predicted proteins | sample LaCruzMarch2017__FD_192420 | JGI IMG/M metagenome (GOLD analysis project Ga0247843, IMG submission 192420) | Freshwater microbial communities from meromictic Lake La Cruz, Castile-La Mancha, Spain - LaCruzMarch2017_8m | ecosystem: Environmental > Aquatic > Freshwater > Lake | place: Spain...
ATTTGAACAGCCTTATCTATTCCGCTCAATCCTTCTTCACAAATAATTTCCGCAATATCTAAAAATTTGGTATCATTAACATTCAAAGCCATCTGTTTTTCCTCTTATGTATGTCGCTAAACACACATAAAGTCTAACGGATGGCTTTCTTTTTTTCTAGGCCTTCCTGAATTTACAGAAACTTTGGGACACTAACTGAAGAAGAAACGATTGAATATTTCAAAGTTCGTTCTATACTAGAAATAAGAGAATTGTAAAAAATCATTCCCAATATGGAAAAAATATCATGATAAAATCACAACTCAATATGTTTTTATCACAGCAGCTACCCAATCTATCTGAAAAAAAAATCAATCAGGCCACTAATCTGATACTGAAACATTTGTCGGAAGCCTTGATATCTGGAAAACGGATTGAAATTCGTGGCTTTGGCAGCTTTTCACTGCATCACCGTCCACCCAGACAAGCTTTTAATCCAAAAACCGGTGTCAGGGTGACGACTGAAGCAAAGTTCATCCCCCATTTCAAGCCAGGAAAAACTTTAAAAGAGGGCATCAATGACGGGAAAAAGCAATATCCAATTTCCCAAGCTGATGATGAAGATTAAGCCTTAGGCAAGGTAACACCGAGTTGTCCCTGGTATTTACCATTCCTGTCTTTGTACGAGACGTCACAAGGATCTGTGGCTTGAAGAAATATCATTTGCGCCACACCTTCGTGGGCATAAATTTTAGCAGGCAAATTTGTCGTATTGGAAAACTCCAATGTTACATGCCCCTCCCACTCAGGTTCAAGCGGTGTAACATTGACAATAATACCGCAGCGCGCGTAGGTTGATTTCCCTAGGCAGATGGTTAGTACATCACGAGGAATTCGAAAATACTCAATGGTTCTGGCCAATGCAAATGAATTTGGCGGAATAATACAGACATCCGATTCAACATTCACAAAACTATTTTCATCAAATGCTTTGGGATCAACCACTGCAGAATTAATATTGGTGAATATCTTGAATTCTGAGGCACAGCGAACATCATACCCATAACTAGATACACCATAAGAAATAATTCGCTTATCGCCTGTCTGTCGAACTTGCTTGGCTTCAAATGGCTCGATCATGCCATGTGTTAAAGCCATATCTATGATCCAGCGATCAGATTTTAAAGACATATCTATCACCCCTATTAAAAAAAGACACCTATCTGAAGAGAGAGCATATCATAGCTTCCATTGATTCCGTAAGTAGGCGAATTGGAAAACCCAGGCGTAGACGCCCCATTGGCGTAATCATCCGGTGAGTAGTTGATATCATGTCGATACTCAATACTTTCCACAGTATCTTTCCATATCGAAATATTATACGTGCTAATAAACCGTTGTCGCGGTAAATTTAAAGCCAGCAATTGATTGGTCCACTGATATCCCAGATAAAAACCAGAGGGACGTTCGAAAGTCATAAACGTTACCCCGGCCTCCAATTGCCCTGCGCTGCCCTGCACACCATTCCCGTTAAAACTTAAATCTTGTTCTCTAAAAGGGCGCAGATTCGTGATCCACTCAGCGGTTACGTTATATCTATCGAAACTAACTGTCGCATGAACTCCGCCTGTGGGTGTTTTTTGAACCTCCTCCGACCCATAGAGTGGAACCCCAAACCCTGGAAAAGTAGTTCCAATCGCGGCACCAGTGTATTGCATACCTGATGCATCATTAACCGAACTGATTACACTAGCCCCCACTTCTCCGGTAAAATCATGGGCATTGACGATATAACCCAAGTTAAAACCACCAGCGGCGTGACTACCTAAAGAGGTGTCACTGTGAAAAGCATATGTTGCTGCAAACAATCCTGAATCCGATTGTGACTTATAACCTAAAATAACAGGTCGGGTCCGGACTCTTGAGAAAATCATTGTCAGAGGGGCACTGACCATACCTGAAGAATAACGAGCGAAGGGCGCAAATAACTGCCCGGCAGTAAAATAAATGGGGGAGTGATCCAGGTCGCCGATATTAATAAATCCTAAATTGAGACCGAATCCCGAATTAGCGACGCGTTGGCCACCCCCAGGAGGGGGAGCTTGATTATAGGCGATAGCCATATACGCTTCCACTTTGTCATTTAAAAATGCCGCCAAATCCAGCTCACTTGCAGAAAATGTCCAGTCTCCTGAGTTTTGATTGGTTGAACTGTGCCCAAAATAACCCATAGGCTCGGCTTTTCCGCTGAACATGAGAATAGGCATATTCGGTGCACTATAACCGACACGTTCATACGCGCGATATAAATTACGGCGCTGCTGCATCAAGCGAATATCGCGGTTAATACTTGAAATGTTAACGATGTAATCCGATCCATCAAATGCAGGACGAGATCCTAAATAGGGCGAAGTTACCACTGGAGTGCCGGCAATATAGGTAAGCACTCGACCGTCGGCCACTAAGGCCGTGGGATAAAAATCAGAAGATTCAGGGTCGAGATCAATTGATCGCACCACAACACTTGTTTCATGGGCAGATGGATCGGGTTGATGCACTGGCTTTCGAGGCGGTGTACCACCAGGTATAATAGGTCGCTTTTTGGCAAACAATTTTCGCTTATTTTTAGTGTCATCACTGGGGGTCACTGGCGAATCAGGGGACCTAAAATCAAGAGAGGATATCGGGCGCGCAGGAGGTTGTTTCGCATGCGCAGAAACAGGTGGTTTTTTAGGCTCTGTGGATACGACATCTATTTTTTTCGTCTCGGGATTTCCCTTTGGCACAGTTGAGTCGATTACCTGAACGCTAATCGGGTATTTTGCAGGTTCTTGTGTTACGACATCTACTGTTTTCGCCTCAGTATTTCCCTTTGGTAACTGTGCTTGTAAAGTCTTTAATTGTTTTTGCAAAGCTGAGGTCTGAGCCTTTAGCTCTGCAAGTTGTTTGGCAAGATCTTCAGATTGAGCATGTCCTATACTGGAATAAATTACAGAAAAAACCATACCAACGACTAAAAGACGCTTCATGCTACCACCCATCATTTCCTCAGATTTTGGGAGCATTATAACGACATATCGTTTAGATGTTAAATGTTTTTTAAGCGCAAGGACATATCACTAGCTTTAACTTAAGTTACCGATCCATTTCATGTCGGCATATAAACCCTGCACCCCAAAATTAGTCAGTGATGAGGTGATAGGCTTATTTGTTGATAGGCCATAATTTCCTATGGCATTGACATAATGCGCCCATAGCCAACCCAAATCCAAACTTAGTGCACCATAGTTAGTCTCATAGTTGTACATGACCCCAAGTTTTGTATCAAGCTCTGGAATAACATTGGGGGCATTGAAACCCACTGCCTTATTGGCAGCCAGGAGATCAGTAGTGCTATATCCAATGAATGCTTTACTGGTACCCGCCAATAAAGACAACGCGCCTGTTGCGTACACACCAATATGATTATCCAATTGATAATTTAAATCAGCACCGACACGCGGCCCAAAACCATTAAAGACAGTGCTCGAACTATATGCAGACACTATATTGCTTTCTTCCTCTGTTTCATCATCAACATAGGAATTGCTGAGTGTTGAATTCGCGCTGACACGAGAGTAATTTAATCCACCATGCAGCCTTAAAAATTTATTCTTCGCAAAATACACTGGTTGTGCAAATTCAAGATTAGCTTGGTCCCATTGAGCTTGAAAAAAGGAGCTTACCATATTGCCTATGAAGGGCCCAACAAATGGAATGACTAAATTGTTCCCATCTTCAACGGTGACAGTGATGGAATTTAATGTACTTCGACGATAGTGATACCAATTGAGATTCACTTCTCTGCCGCTGCTAAAATGATAAGCACCTGCTAATTGAAAGCCCCATCCCCAGTCTGGATTGGTGCCCCAGGTGATGGTTTTATTACTTTCATTAAATGTTTGACTCATTGGTGAGGTGGGTTGCATAGCGGTAGATTGTAAATATAGAGCACGCCCTGAAATATCCCAAGCACGTTTTTCGGTCGGCAGCAGGGTATTTGAAGCGCTACATACCTCGCCCATTATTCCAGCAAAGCTTAAAAAAGAATTTAATAACATTGCTAAACAAGCTATTTTTTTAAAATGATACATCTTTCCCTCAGGTTAAAAAAAACCCACCAGAAGGTGGGTTCATATCAGGATGGTGCCGTATTAAGCTACGTTGCCAACCCATTTTGCTCCGAAGTACAAACCTTGGATACCAAAGCTTTGAGGATGGTTATACGACTCACCACCAGTGAAATCTACCACAGTAGCAGAGGTTAGTGCGTTGACATAGTGCGCCCATACCCAGCCCACATCCAAGCTCAAATCACCTTGTGCCATAGCATAAGTATACATTGCACCCAATTTAGCATCAAGTTCAGGAAGGACATTCGAGTGACTTGTCGCAACGCCCCGGTTAATGTTAGTAGCTGTTGTCGATACATTCACTAAATCATTCGACACTAGACCTTGTGATCCTTTAGAGGTTCCAGCCAGAACAGACACTGCACCCGTTGCATAAACACCGATACCATTGCCCCACTCATAGTTTAAGTCTGTGCCAATACGCGGGCCAAACCCATTATAAACGGTTGTAGTACTATAAGTAGTGGTGGATGGTGTTAGATTGTTGGCAGCTGTATAGTTGTTCCCAGCAATTGAACCATTGCTGCCTACGCGTGAGTAGTTGATACCACCATGCAAGCGAACAAATTTGTTCTCACCAAAATCGACATGCTGTGCAAACTCAAGGTTGACCTGATCCCATTGGGGTTTGTTCGAAGCTTCCACAGTTCCGCCAGTTAGGTCGTTTGTCGCTGTGCGTGCGCCCAATAAGTTACTAATTCCATTTAGAGTTGATGCCTGTGCAGTGCTGTTTACATTATGACTGTAGTGATACCAGTTCAAATTCATATCATTGCCTGTGCCATAATGGTAAGAAGCTTCTAATTGAAAGCCCCAGCCCCATTGTGGATTCACGCCATAGCTTCCTGTTGTTCCATTGTTATAGAATGAAACTTGAGATGATGGTTGAAATGTGGCTGATTGTAAATACAATGCACGCCCACCGAAGTCCCATGCACAAGTTTCACAAGGAACGGTTACATTAACAGCGCTGCAAACTGGGCCCATGGTGCCAGCAAAAGCTGCAGTGCTTCCTAAAGCTATAACAGCCAATGCTGTCTTCTTCAGATTTAACATGCTTTTCTCCACTTTTTTATTATTAAAACGTCCGTTTTAGTTAGTACGCTTTGATCGCTCTAATCCTTAACGTACCAATAACGATTATTCACTCACTTGAACAAATTGTCAATAATATTTTTTTAATGACAGATTTGTATGATGAGCGTGAACCTAAAGCCCAAGAAGTGAGTGCTCTACTTCATGACTTTCTATCATCATTATTCGAGTTATTAAATTTGTCAATATTTTATGAGAATGTTTTTAAGCTATTGTTTCAATAACATTAATCAAGATTGGAATAAAATCACTATGGATAATTATTTGTCTTACGAGTCGACTAATTTGACCTTGATAGCACCCTAATACGATGATTAACTTGACCAACTTTACAACAAAGAGTATGCTTCAAACAGTATTTTTTAACGAAGGTGTAATGGTGAAAGACTGGCAAAACATTCATGAACGCTTTAGAGGTTTTTTGCCAGTCGTCGTTGATGTTGAAACCTCAGGACTTCATCCCGAGCATCACGCACTATTAGAGATGGCAGTTGTCCTTATTGAACATAATAAAGATCAAGGGTTTATTTTAGGCGAAAGCTTTAGTGAGCATATTGCGCCTTACGAAGGGGCCGAGCTTGATGAAAAATCATTGGCCTTTAATAAAATAGACCCCTTTCACCCGCTGCGGTTTGCTATTTCCGAGGAAGAGGCCATAAAAAAATTATTTATCCCTATTCGCCATGCACTAAAATTACACCATTGCCAAAGGGCCGTGTTGGTTGGGCATAATGCCTGGTTTGATCTACAATTTGTTCAACAAGGCAGTAAACGCCAAAATATCAAATCCCCATTTCATCCTTTTACTTGTTTTGATACTGCGACCTTGGCAGGGGTGATGTATGGACAGACCGTTTTGGCTAAGGCTGCCATGACTGCTCGCATTGAATTCGATAATAAAGAAGCGCATTCCGCACTTTATGATGCACAAAAAACAGCAGAATTGTTTTGTAAGATATTAAATCATGTCGAAAAAGCATGTCGCTAAACGACATGCTTCTACTTGATTAAAGTTTATTGCTATGTGCAACTAAATAAGCGGCGACACCTTGAGGACTGGCGGTCATGCCAATATCGCCTTTTTTCCAACCGGCTGGACAGACTTCGCCGTGTTGTTCAAAGAATTGTACAGCATCGATTGTGCGCACAATTTCATCAAGATTACGGCCAATCGGTAAATCGTTAACAATTTGTGAACGCACTAGACCTTTAGCATCAATGATAAATGCTGCGCGTAAAGCCACACCAGCGGCGGGATGTTCCACGCCAAATGACTGACAAATGGAATGGGTTACATCAGAGGCCATGGTGTAGCTCACAGGGCCGATACCACCCTGATTAACTGGCGTATTTCGATAGGCATTGTGTGCAAACTGAGAGTCAATTGATACAGAAACGACTTCAACATTTCTTTCTTTAAACTCAGCCATACGATGATCAAGGGCGATTAATTCAGAAGGACATACAAAGGTAAAATCAAGTGGGTAGAAAAATACCACTGCATGTTTTCCTTTAATATGTTGATATAAATTAAATTGACTCACAATTTCGCCATTTCCCAATACTGCTGGGACTGTAAAATCAGGGACTTGTCTACCTACTAAAACCGTCATCTTTTATCCTTATAGTGTATAAAATTTTATTGATTTTGCAGCGCTTGCTCTAACAAGGGCAGCAACTCTCCATTGGCATGCATTTCTGCTACAATATCCGAACCACCAATCAACTCACCTGCAACCCAAAGTTGTGGGAATGTCGGCCAATCAGCATACTGCGGCAATGTTTGTCGAATATCTGGATTTGCCAAAATATCAACAGATGCAAAAGGAACTCGGCATTCTTTTAAACAATTAATCGCGCGTGCTGAAAAGCCACATTGCGGCATATCCGGCGAGCCTTTCATGTAAAGTATAACGGCATTTTCTGCAATTTGTTGTTTAATTTTATCTATCGTTTCCATAGCAACCTCTTTCGTTTAAAACCAAAGCAAATATTAACCTATTTTCCCTAAAAAAAATAGATTTCAGTCATAGTCTTCCCAAGCGTCATCGTATTCTTTAAACTGGCAACTTAGCTTTTAATTTAAAATTTCGGAGAACAACATGCCCTTTCAATTACCTCAATTGCCCTATGCAATGGATGCTTTACAGCCCCATATTTCCAAAGAGACATTGGAATATCATTACGGCAAGCACCATCAGACCTATGTCAACAATCTAAACCAACTATTAATTGATCATCCACTAGCCAATGCATCACTCGAAAATATCATTATGAAAAGTGAAGCTGGATTGTTTAACAATGCCGCTCAAGTCTGGAACCACACTTTTTATTGGAATTGTTTAAGTCCACAAGGTGGCGGTCTTCCTCATGGAAAACTATCCCAAGCGATTGATAAAAAATTTGGTTCATTTGATGCATTTAAAGAACTATTTAGCAAAACGGCATTAACCACTTTTGGCTCAGGCTGGGCATGGTTAGTCTTGGATGAAAAAGGTGAACTGGCTATCACCAGCACCAGCAATGCCGATACACCCATGCGCCACCAGCAAAAAGCCTTACTCACTTGTGATGTGTGGGAGCACGCCTATTACATCGATTACAGAAATCTTCGCGCATCTTATATTGACCACTTCTGGAACCTGGTCAACTGGACGTTTGTTGAAGAACAATTGGGCTAAAGTTATCGGAGGCTGTCCCCCCCAGATGGGGGACAGTTATCCGCGCTGACGACGAATTTCATACAATGAAATTCCAGCCGCCACTGATACATTTAAGCTAGAGACCATTCCGTACATTGGAATTGAAAATAAACCATCACATTTTTCTCGAGTAAGACGCCGCAAACCATCTCCCTCAGCACCTAACACCAATGCGATGGATTGCTTGCCCTCTAACTCATACAAAGATTGCTGAGCTTCGCCACACGCACCATAAATCCATACGCCCAATTGCTGTAAAAGCTCAATACTGCGCGCTAAATTAGTCACTCGAATCAAAGGCACACTTTCTGTGGCTCCAGAGGATACCTTGGTCACCACCGCATTACTGGAAGCACTTTTATCTTTAGGCACAATCACCATATCAGCACCTACAGCATCTGCAGTTCTTAAGCATGCCCCTAGGTTATGCGGATCAGTGACGCCATCTAAAATTAAGATAAATGCAGGATGCTCAAGTTTTTCTATAAAAGGAATAATATCGGGCTCGACCAAGGTTGGCAAAGGTTTTGCCCAGATCACAATACCTTGATGGACCGTATCGGGAAAATGTTTATTAAAAAAATCAGTGTTTTGCAATGTTACGGTAATATTTCGTTGCCTTGCGATATCTAATAAGGGTTGATAACGCTTTTCATCACCACTGCGTACCACCAATTGCTCAATTTGGCGATTGGGGTTTTTCAAAATGGCGAAACATGCATGCTTGCCATAGCCTGAAGGTGTTTTAGACATCTGCTTCTTCTTTAACTAATTCAAAATCGATTTTACGCGCGTCAGGGTCGACTCTTGCCACCATCACACGAATACTATCACCTAAATGATAAATTTGATTGGTACGCTCGCCAACCAACCGATGCCGCATCGCATCATATTGATAATAATCATTCTTTAACGATGTAACATGAACCAATCCTTCAACATAGACATCATTGATCATCACAAACAAGCCAAAAGAGGTCACGGCTGATATCGTTCCAGTGAATGTTTGGCCCAGTTTATCTTTCATATAGATGCATTTTAACCAAGTCATGACATCCCGCGTGGCTTCATCAGCACGTCGTTCGGTCATCGAACATCGACTTGCAGCTTGCGCGAGTTTCTCTTCGCTAAGGTGTTCATCGAGATCATGACGGTGATCGATAATTGAGCCTAAAATACGATGTACAATCAAGTCAGGGTAACGTCGAATGGGAGAGGTAAAATGGGTATAGGCCGCGTATGCCAGACCAAAATGTCCAATATTTTCAATGGAATACTGCGCTTGCTTCAAGGAACGCAGCATCATGGTTTCTAAAACAGCTTTCTCGGGCCGAGTTCTCACCTGATCTAAGGTTTCTTGAAAGCGTTTGGGAGAAAGTTTCTCCTGCCATTGACATTGAATGCCAAACTCACCTAAAAAGGTTTTTAACCCTTTCATTTTTTCAATATCAGGCTGCTCATGGACACGATATAAACATCTTCCCGCTTCATGGGCAACATAGGTCGCAACGGCAACATTTGCCGCTAACATACATTCTTCAATCAACTTATGTGCTTCGTTACGAATAACGGGAACGATTTTTTCAATTTTTCTTTGCGCATCAAAAATGACTTTGGTTTCAATGGTATCAAGCTCAATGGCTCCCCGTTGAATACGCGCTGCCCGTAGAATTTGATACACTTGATTTAAGTGTTGTAACATTACCCAAACATCTTCACTTAAAGCATGCGTGGACTTACCTGTTAACCAGTTGCTCACATCATCATAGATTAGGCGATTTTTTGAATGAATGACTGCCCGATAAAAATGTGAATGACTGATTTTTCCGGAAGGTGTAATCACCATCTCAGCGACCATACACAATCTATCGACATTGGGATTAAGTGAGCAAATACCATTGGAGAGGATCTCTGGCAACATAGGAACCACACGCCCAGGAAAATACACAGAATTGCCTCGCTCTAAGGCATCTGAATCAATGGCAGTTCCAGGCCTGACGTAATAACTCACATCAGCAATGGCTACCCACAAACGATGATTGCCATTGGATATCGGCTCACAACAAACGGCATCATCAAAGTCTTTGGCATCATCACCGTCAATAGTGACAAAAGGCAAATGTCGCAAATCCTGACGGCCTTCGAGATCCTTAGGGCGAACCATTTTAGGCACCAAATGTTCTTCTGATAACACTTCACTATTTTTTTGTAATGGTATGCCATAGTTCAAGATGGCAACATCAATTTCCAAACCGGGATCGAGGTAATCCCCTAATACCTTTTCCACATGGCCAATAGCCATGCGATGCATGGTCGGGTATTCTGTAATTTTAACAATCACCATTTGCCCAGATTGAGCACCTTGGACAAACTCCGGGGCGACTAAAATATCATGGAAAAAGTAACGATGCTCAGGCTCAACGTAGAAAACACCCTCTTTCTCAATCAAACGTCCGCCAATCGCGGTGATGGCATGTTCTAAGATGTTATCGACCTTGGCTTCAGGACGCCCGCGCCTGTCAACACCGGCTTGATAAGCCAATACGACATCACCATGCATCACACCTTTCATTTCACGGGCAGACAATACCATGTCGGACTCGCCTGTCTCAGGAATAAAAAAGCCATTGCCTTCTGCATGTGCTTGAATACGCCCACGAATTAAGGACGTTTTATTGATCAGACATAACCTATCGCGCCTATCTAGCATCAATTGGCCATCTCGAACCATGGCTCGAAGCCGAAACATAATTGCTTTTTCTTGGGCTTTCTTTCGAAGGCCCAATTTTTTAAATAAAACCGCACGGGTGATAGGCGATCCACATTCAGTCAAGGTCTGGATGATGAATTCTCGACTAGGGACGGGATCATCATATTTCTCAAGTTCACGTTCAAAAAACGGATCTTTATTCTTTTTAGCCACTATTTATTCCATCCCCAAAAATTCATCTATTTTTTTACCTCTTGTTTTGACAATTTTGTACCAACTTTGTCAAAAAGCCAACCCATTCTTTGTAAATAAGCTTTAGCCACCACGATGGACTGGTTTTCCACCAACCACAGACTACTTTTAAATTGCACATTCCTAGGCGCTGTTGCAGGCCATTGGCACAAGGCGATAACACTTTGACAAGGCACCTGTTGTTCATGTCCCGTTTGAGACTCCACACAGCGCCAATTGGCATCTTCAGAGGGTATGAAAATCACACTCCATCCACCTGGATGCATATCTACTGTTAGTTTTGCTGACTCTCTATTTCCTAACCAAATCTCAGATTCTGATACATTATGCAAAAATAACAAATGATCCGCATGAGCCTTTATATGAATATCAGTCCCCTCAAGGGCTATCGATTGACATCCTTTGGGCAAATATTCCTTAGAAACAGCTAGGCTTGAAAATATCGCCAGGATAGAAAACCATATTAAATATTTTGGCATTTTATTCTCCATCAGACAGAAAAACGTTATACTTCAAATTTTCACTATCAAGAGCACCTTTATGAATATCAATACATTTTTCGACCAAATAACTCATTTTCATCAAAATGCCATTGTACGCTGGAAATCAGATGGTGTCCAAACATCCGAAACGAATTTAATGGGCGCAGTTGAAGCCAACCATCAATTTAATTTTCAGCTTTGGCATGCAGAAGACCGTGCTCGTCGCGACGACATGGGAGATGCCTTTATTGTCAAGGCCAAACGTGAGATTGATCAATGCAATCAACGACGCAACAATGAGATGGAAAAAATCGATCAATTTCTCATCACCATGTTAACACCCGCTTCTCATGAACATTGTAAGGTTCATTCAGAAACACCTGGAATGATGATAGACCGCCTATCTATTTTATCTCTCAAGTTATATCACATGAACTTACAAACCGAACGCTTTGACGTGTCCCCTGAGCATTTGCAGCAATGCCAACTCAAAGCAGAACAACTTAAAACTCAACATCAACAGTTATCAAAATGTCTAAAAGAGTTGCTCGAAGAAACAAAGCTTCACACGCGAACATTTAGAATTTATCAACAGCATAAAATGTATAATGATCCCAATCTCAATCCAGAACTCTATAAACAAAATACTGCAAAAGCCGAAGTCAGCCGTGACTAAGCAACAGGCAGTAATGCTTGAGTGGGCGAGGGAGTGGCTCGGTTTCTTGAGTTTTCTTCCTCATCTGGTTTTCTAAAAAAACGGCCCACTAAAAAAGAGTCCTTATGGGACTCCAATCGTATCAGACCTCGAAGGCCTTTTAAAGAGAACATGCCTGCATAACTTAAAGCAAAAAGACCATAAATACATTGGGCTTCAATACTGGATCCGTTAAGATTTGGAAACATCTGGAAAAAATTCTGTACAAATTTAATTCCTTTCTTACATCCAGATAGAAATTGTCGAGGTACTTCACATTGCTCTGAAATCATCAAGTTTTTCGACGGTTTAATATCATTGTCACTCTCAACAATGTTTTTATAACTATCGATTTGACATTTATCTTCACTTCGTTTGAGGGAATTATCGTCAGTATGATGTTCATCATTTGCATTTGAAGAACTCATATCATCATTGGAACAGTAGGCCGTATAGAGAACACCGCCTGCGACGAGAATAAGACCTATACTTATAGAAGCTGCAAAAAAGGGAAGCCCGAATGTTATTCCGGATAAAGAAGCTAGGGCTGCAATGGTCATTAAAAGTCCATTAAATACGCCATAGCAATGAAGTCCATTTTTAATTCCTTGGATAATCAACGGCCATTTATTAATAACCATGCTGTGTTCAAGCATTTTCTTGTATTTCTCATGATCATTTTTTAACTGCTCGAGCTTAATATAGGAAAGAAGAAGGTTAAATTCAGCATCCGAGAGTTTTGAAAAGTATTCCTTCAATTTTCCTTTCCGAGGTGTGTCAACAATAAAGGGATATGATTGATTATTGATTCCATCTGCAGCTAAAACGTCACTTACAATTTGCTCGCCAAATAGTTCTTTAAAGATATCCTCATTACCAATGATATTATTAAGGCACGTATTTTCATCCAACTCTAGACTTATAAAACGTTTAATCATAGAAAGCTTTGCTTTACACTCAGTCAATCTAAGCTTGCGCTGAAAGTCAAACTCTTGATAAAATTCAGCAAAAACATTCAGAACCATGAAAAAAGAACACACCGCTACAGCTGCATATAGAATCAACCCAGCGGGCAATGTCACCATCGCCAATACCCCTAAGAAATAATAAGGGGCATTTAATACACCATTGATAAAAGCAGAAACATAGGCTCTATAGGAGTTATCCTGAAACTGAGGGACGTCATAAAGTGTCTGAAGATTTTCAGTATTAGCCAAATAATGTTTTTTCTTTTGTAAGATTGTTTCTAATTCACCACCTGGTGTAATCATCTGTCCCCAGTCTAATAAATCATGACGGGCACCTATTTGTAATGCTTTGAGTTCTATTAGTTCCTTCTCTTTTGTAAGCTCTTTTACTTCATAGACGACGTCTGAAGAGTTATTTATTTGACTATCAACATAATAAAATTTTTGATCTGACTTTGTATGTAGGATGCATCCCACATACATCTTTAAGCCAGACATGGTCTGTAACGACTTCAATTCACTTTTAGATACTTGTAATAAACCAGCATTGATATTTTTGATATTTTTCTGAAACAGTAAATTTTCTGATTGTATTGATTTACGATTTTCAACCATATTGCGATTCCACAAACGGTTAGCTGCAGAGATAACGCCCAAACCAATGCCTATGGGTGTCGCACAAGAAAAACCTTTCTGGAATAGGAGTTGTGCTACAACAAATGCGCTTCGAGTGCCCTTAAATGTCCACTTTAAGCCCTTAAAACAATCTCGAATAAAAGGCCAAGAGGTCTCTGCTATATTAGCAAAGTTTAGAGCTTTATTGTTAGGCTCGGTATAATTGGCGATAAAGGCAAACCCACCAAAACATAAACCGCCTAGGGCAAACGTTAAAAGCCCTTCAGGAGAGGCAAGCCACTGATACATTTTTGCGGAAGGGATATTGCTGCCATCAAAATAGAGTTTAACCGCACTTAACCAAATATCGAGAGCATCAAGAGTCGATTGCAAAGCAATCCAGATATTTATTTCTTTTAATTCTAACAAAAAAACTGCAACAGGATGATTCAATTGTTGAACCAATGCCGTCTGCATGCCGTCAGAATTCACTCATCATCTTCCACTGTAAAAAGATGTCGCATCTTATCATAAAAAACCTGGAATGAAAACATTTTTTTCAATATGTTCCGATTTTTATCATTCGACAATCTATTTATTCTACAGCAATCTTTAAACAAATAAAATAATAATTTCGAAAATAGTGGTAATTTATAGTGCACTAGCTGTATAAAATAAGTAGAAGACAATTAAGTTGATTTTAGGATAGGATAATAATTGCGGAATTGATTTAAAATTTGCTAAAATGGATATCATTTTTTTCAAAAAAAAAGGGAGGGTTAATGCCGCTTTTTTTATATTGTTGGTTAATGGTTTGTTCTTTTTATATGGGACCGATTATGGCAAAATCAAATCTAGAGACTTACGGTTATATTGAAAAAGCGACTTTAATTGATAATGACTTAACGGTATCAGCTAAACTCGATACTGGGGCAAAATCAGCATCGCTGAATGCCACGCATATCAAGGAAGTGACTAAAAATGAAAAACATTATTTAACATTTATTGTGCCAAGTCGGCAGGGTGATAAATTTTTTGAATGTGAATATATTGGAAAAGTAAATATTAAAAACCGGGCTGAAGAAAACCACTCCACCCTTTTAAGGAAATCTGTGCGTCGTCCTGTTGTATTAATGAATATTCGCTTGGGTAACAAAACCCGAACGATACGGGTCAATTTAACCAATCGCAAGCATTTTATTTACCCTATGTTATTAGGGCGTGAAGCTATTCTTGCATTTGATGGTGTTGTTGATCCTAATTTAAAATATACCCGATCCTATTAAATTTTGTACGTTATGAGTTTTATTAAATGAAAACCCCAAAAAAACATCTGTATTCTTTAATTATTATTCTTACCCTAATTGGTAGTGCTGTTTTTGGCTATCGACATTTGGTGATGGGGGTTCCTTTAAAAGAGGATGACACTGTTAACACATGGACACTAGAAGCAAATCTTAAATTTATTGCAGAAAAAAATCGTCCGATCAAAGCCACTTTCAGTATTCCTTACCTTCCTACGCATTACTCTATTCTAGATGAGTACTTTATCGCGCAAAACTATGGGATTAGCACCCATCTTATTGGGCCCAACCGTCAAGTGGTATGGACCTTACGACGGGGGCTCGGCCCACAATCTCTTTACTATCGAGCCATATTTAAAGAAAATGAAGCCCACTCAGCCTTCAAGACCTTTAAACCGCCTGTGCTAAAAAAAGTACCCCTTCAAGAGCCTGAGTTCTCAGCGGCCAAAACGATTTTGCAGGCCGCCAGACAGAGCTCTGCCGATATTCAAACCTTTGCTGAAGAAATTATTCGGGAGCTGCACAAGAATAATGGCAATGCGAGAGTTTTGGTGGGCAATGAATTCTCCCATAATGCCATTGTCTCTGCGGCAACTCGGATATTAAATCAAGTAAACATTTATGCCACTGCTGTTCATGGCGTCAGAGCTCATCAACAAAGCCATGCTGAATTAGAAACCTGGCTTGCCGTCTACAATCAGAAAGAATGGTTATATATCAACCCTAGCAATGGCAATACTGGATTACCTGCCGATTTTATTATTTGGCAATATGGTGAAGAAGCTTTGTTTACCCTGTTTGGCGCCAATAAAGCCAGTTTTAACTTACATGTCTCACCCACCCCCATGAATGCATTGCGGGTAGCTAAAACACATGGCTTGCAAAGTGAATCCCAACTAATGCGTTTTTCATTATTACAGCTCCCCATTACCACCCAAGAAACCTATAAAATTCTATTAACGGTTCCTGTCGGTGCTTTTATCATTTTGTTATTAAGAAACTTTATAGGTCTTCAAACCTTTGGAACCTTCATGCCGGTGCTTATTGCCTTAGCCTTTAGAGAAACCCACGTGATTTGGGGTATTAGTCTTTTCAATATTATTATTTTTTTTGGTTTAATGGCGCGCTTTTATCTTGATCAATTACGCTTACTTTTGGTCCCAAGACTATCAGCAGTACTCACTGTGGTTATCTTGTTAATGATAGGCATTAGCATTTTAAGTCAAAGTCTTAACCTAGAATCAGGACTTTCTATTGCCTTATTCCCCATGGTCATTCTCACCATGACCATTGAAAGAATGTGTATTATGTGGGATGAGCGCAGTCCTTTTGCAGCGGTTAAAGCAAGCTTTGGAAGTCTTTTTGCCGCCACGCTCTGTTATTGGGCGATGAATCAACCTCAGGTTCAGTATCTTGTTTTTGCCTTTCCAGAATTGATTTTGGTTATCTTGGCGCTTATTTTATGGTTTGGGCAATATCGAGGCTATCGATTGATGGAACTGATCAGATTCAATTCTTTAGCGCGCTTAGCAAACTAACATAGGTTACACCATGGTCTTTAAGATTTTTCGTGAGCTACAAAAAAAAGGTGTTTTAAGTATTAATCAACGCAACAAAGATTTCGTGCTTAAATACAACGCCCGTGAATACTATCCTTTGGTCGATGATAAGCTTCAGACCAAACGCCTAGCGTTAAAAGCCGGCATTGCTGTTCCCAAACTATACGCACAAATTGAAACCGAGCATCAAATCAAAAAAATTGAAAGTATTCTTGAACCTTTTCATGACTTTGTGATTAAACCTGCGCATGGTTCTGGTGGCGATGGGATATTGGTTATCACTGGAAAAGCAGGGCATCGATATCGACAGATCAATGGTAAACTCCTTTCTCCACAAGAATTAAGCTATCACTTATCGCGCTTACTTTCAGGTGCATATAGTTTAGGTGGGCACTATGATTATGCTATTATCGAACAACGTGTGATTGTCGACCCGATTTTCAATTCGATTAGTTTTCAAGGTGTACCTGATGTCAGAGTCATCACTTTGCTTGGATATCCGATCATGTCAATGCTGCGTTTGCCAACGCGCTCCTCAGGTGGGAAAGCCAATCTTCATCAAGGCGCTATTGGTGCAGGTATTGATATTCATAGTGGTTTAACATTACATGGCGTCTCGCAAAATGAAATTGTGGAATACCATCCAGATACCATGCTTCCGACATCGAACGTACAAATCCCCTATTGGGATGAAATCTTGCAAATTGCAGCAAGCTGTTATGAACTGACAGGCATGGGGTATTTAGGTGTAGACATTGTACTTGATGCTTTGGAAGGACCTTTAATGTTAGAGCTCAATGCAAGGCCAGGGCTTAATATTCAAATTGCCAATCAGGAAGGGCTGTTACATCGTCTGCGTCTTGTTGAACAACACGCAATGCAACAACCACAGGAAGCTATTTTGTCCAGGGTTCAATTTAGTCAAAAATCTTTTAAAAGAACCCCGGAACCTTTAGCAATAAGCTAATTTATCCATTTCAGAAAGTTGCAATGTGGTTTCAATCGCAAACTGGATAGAGCGCTCATTGGCTTGCACAATCATTTTTTTATCACTGGCAAAGCCTGATTCATCACCAATGATGGCAAGAACTGCCCCGCAAAAAATAGCTTTTTCAGGTGAGAATAAATTGTTCTGGCGAGCTGTCAGTATAGGGCCTAAAATAAAAAATTGCGCACATTCCATTTCTGTTGCCAATACACCTGCTTTACGAATAGAATCCATATAATTTTGACTATCTGCTAACAAGGAAAACTGATATTCTCTGGCAAAAAGTGAGCTTTTAGAATGCACTACTCCAAAATGGACTTTTCTATCATCAAATGTTTTTTGAGCACAAGCCGTTTTTGCAGCTGTCACATATTCATAAGACGCCATTGCTGGAAACTCAGGATAGATATAATCCCAAGACGCTTTATCATCTCGCACGGCACCTGTGGCCACCACAATATCGCCAATTTTTACATGCATAGGATGAAGCGATCCTGAGGTACCCACTCGCAGTAATCGTTTTGCGCCTAACATCACTAATTCATTGATAATAATGTCTGCACTTGGGCCCCCCATCCCCGTAGAAATGGACGCCACATCGACCAACTGTCCATGCCCATTTCTCAATTGACCCAAATATAAATTATGTTGTCTGGGGTGGGCTTTTTCAATCCGATTGATAAAAAGCTCTGATATTTGTCGAGCCCGTCCATCAGAACCAGTGAGAAAAAAATAGCGACCAATTGGCCCATTCCCTTGGATATCCGCTTCGCAAGCACTGATGTGCTGTACCACTATTGCCATAAAACATACCTTTGTTTATTAACTTCATCATAACCAGTCAAATGCATTTGACTGGTTCCAAAAATCGAATTTTTATGCACGACTACGAATTTGTCGAATCCGCTGCAATTCGATTACCAAAGCCCTAAAATAATCATACGTCATATAGAAATTACCCTGATCACCAATACGATCTCCCCAAGAATTGCGAACCTTAATTAATCCTTGATATTCACGGCCATTTTCATCTTTGGCGATGGCTTTATCATCATAGCCCACAATCAGCATCTCATGACCGGCAAATTGAGGATTTTCTCGCAAGTCATTAATGATTTCCGGTGTAATCACCCAGGTATCATTAAAGACTTTATGGGTGCCCACAGCTCCGGCCAATCCCTTGTCATAATCAGCAAGAAGAATTCCAAAAATCAAGCGATCGCCATGGATGAGGCTTTGCTTGACTTGATTAAGTACTTTAGTGCCATCGATATCATCATGAATGGACTGAAAAATATCCACCAAATTACTCCAGCCAATACGATTTTGCACCATCGACTCACTGTATTGATGAAAGTCACTTAAGACCATCTCTTGACCTAAGTCATTCTTTAATAACGGATATTCTGTCAAATGACCACAACCAATTTCTCTTTGGTTGTTTTTAGTCATAAATCCAAAGGCCTCCACCTGCCCTAAAATAACAGCGCCTAAACCACCCTCCCAGCCACTCGCGACATATCCATAACTTTGAATATACCTGCCCAGCTGCAAACTACATAATTGGCTAACATAATCACCTTTCTTTAAAATTGCATCAATGGCTGCGGTGACCGCAAAGGTGACACAAGATCCATGTATTCCTTGATTTAAAACAGGCACTGTGTCCATGCCAAGATCGACTGCACTCGGAATAGCTTCAGCAATCTGAAGTAAATTGAGTGCTTTTGTCTTATCTGCAAAACGACCAACCATTCGATGTTTTAAGGTATCAGATAAATGCACCTGCATTAATGCGATGTCTTGACGTTCGCTGAGTTGTTGTGCGGCCAACCGCGAGGAATGATGCATTTGAGGCAACTGGACATTCTTGACAATCGTACCTTCAAAGAGTGCTTGAGCAAACCCACCGATAGGGCAAATCAAAGCCCACAATAACCACTTATTTACTCTCATAATACCCCTTTCAATCATTCCCTTAAATTGATTCATATATCCTGGATAATCTTTAACATCATTTTTTTTAATAACAATTGATGATCTAGCCAGTCCATTCCCTTTGATCTAAATTTTACCCAAAAAGGCTGCCGAATACCAAAGCAATTTTTAATTAGTTTCATTCCCGCTATCACAGGTGTAAGGGTAGCTTTACGCTCACGCTGATAAGGACCCAACGCTTTTGCAATAGAAGGTGTATCAGCTAGCATTCTGGTCAAACAAGCTACATCACCAATTCCCATATTTAAACCCAGTCCTGCCAAAGGATGAAAATAATGCGCACTATCACCTACCATCAACCAATTATTTCCATAATATTGTTTAGCATGCAACATGTGTAAAGGATAGGAACGAAGGGCTTCTATTGAAACTATCTCGCCTAAAACACTATCAGTTGCTTGCGCCAATTTAATTTTAAGTTCAGGTAATGATAAGTTTAAATAGTGTTCGGCGACAGACGTATCCAATGACCAGACGATCGAATAGCTATGTTGTTTAGGTAGCGGTAAAAAGGCCAGAGGTCCGTGAGGGCCAAATACTTGATAAGCCGTATTCCCATCTCCGCCTGTGACATTGACATCAGCGACTAACGCCAGCTGATCATAAGAATCATGCTCACAGGGCACATTGAGTTTGTCACGCATCCCTGAGTTAGCACCGTCTGCGATACACATAAAGGGAGCCTCATCAGTACCCCCTTGCCACAAGCCATGTTCATCTTGACAAACCTCATAGGAGCCCAAGTCAACGATAGGAATGGACAATTGTTGAACTTTATTCCACAGCTGCTGCCAAAGATACGTTTCATTAAACATTTTTGTCAGGTAAAAGCGTCCCACATCTGCACTATGAAAATGAATACTAGCACCGGAATGCTCATCCCAAATCAACATATGTTCTACTGATGTCGAAACATCTAATACCACTTCCAATTGCTGTAGAAAATGGATAGCGGATTGATTTAAAGCAAAAACACGTCGATTTTGGCCTTCTGGTGTCTTGAAAAAAGGTCGCCATATTACCACCTCGCGCTGTTGTGCTTTCAAGGCAATTGCAAGCAACATGGCAATGATGCCGCCTCCATAAACTGCAATTTTATTCATCTATTTTTTCCAGTTGTTGATACACCCAAGAGGGCAAAGGGTAGCCCAAGCCTTGCGCATAAAATGCCAATATATTTTTGAGCATTGGGGTGGCTGTTAAAACATTAAGGCCGAACCCCCGTATCTGCGGAGAGAGTTGATTAAAGCCTCCAGCTAAAAAATTCGTCAACCATTGGGTAAGACGCTGATCTTTTAATCTTTGAGTACAATAGATCGGAAATGCATGCGCACCTAAGCCAAACTTTTGAGCAACATCTAGAAAAACAGCCACATCTCTAAGACTTAAATTAAACCCTTGACCTGCCACCGGATGCAGCGTGTGGGCAGCATTCCCTAAGAATAATATATTTTTGAACGATTGCCGAGGCATAAAAATTTGCTGCAAAGGGTACATTTTTATCTCTCCACAAGCAGTGATTTCCCCCATTCGTCCCGCCAATTGGCCAGTAATAAAGTCTTTTATATCTGAGCTGCTAGAAAGTTCTGTATCCGGTTCAACACTAAGAACCAAAGCCATATCATGGGTGAGCCAAGGCAAAAGGGCCATTGGTCCTAGGCTTGTAAAACGCTCAAAAGCAAGGCCGTAGTGGGGCTTGGTAAGTGTAATAGTACTTAGAACTGCTTTTTTCACTGGTGCTTTTTCGACAGGTATCGGACAACTTTGTCTGACTGAAGAATGCACACCATCGGCGGCGATAATTACTTTCGGCAAATATCTGACTGTTTTTCCTGCAATATTGGCATATACCTGTTTGGTTTCTTGACAATAGGATTCAAACCGAGCATGGGTAATTCGGTCTTTATTGACAATGGAATTGATGAGTATCTGCTGTAATGCGTTTAAATTAACCACAGCACCCAAGAAATCATGTTCATCATCTAAAACGGCATGCCCCAATGCTCCCTCACATGACACATGTATTTTTTGGATAGGGGTCGCACCAAGCGCTTGAGGGTCCCATACTCGCAAATGTTTTAAAATCGCGATACTGGATTTAGATAAGGCCAAAGCACGAATATCAGCCTGTTTAGGACTGATGGTTTCATCGAGCAGACAATAAGAGATATCTAAGGATTCAAGCCCTAAGGCGAGGCTTAATCCAACTAAACCGCCACCCACAATCAAAACATCGCATTGCTCAACAATCATGGGACATCACATCCTGGATATCAGTAATGGTTTTCGGTAAATCTTGAGACAAAACCTTAGCGCCTTTAGATGTCACTAAAATATCATCTTCGATCCTGACACCAATACCATGCCAACGTGGATCGATATTGGTGTTTCGTGCTGAGAAATACAGACCTGGCTCTACGGTCAAGACCATCCCTGGTATTAATTGGCGGTACGATCGATTGATATGATATGAACCCACATCATGGACGTCTAACCCAAGCCAATGTCCTGAATTATGCATATAAAATGCCTTATAGGCCTGCTGCTCAATCAGCCCTGAGACAGAGCCTTTTAAAATGCCTAAATCCACCAAGCCTTGTGTTAAAATCTGAGTGGTGATTTGTTGCATATGAGACCAAACAACGCCAGGACGAATGGCCGCAATCGCTTGGATTTGTGCATGCAATACCAACTCATAAATGCTTTGTTGTTCTTTTGACCATTGACCAGACACCGGATAGGTGCGGGTAATATCTGCTGCATAACCTTGCCACTCACCGCCGGCATCGATTAATAACAAATCTGAATTCTGCCAACGACGAGTATACTGGGTATAATGTAAAATGCAGGTATTGTGTCCTGAAGCAATAATGGAAGGATAGGCCGTTTCAGTGCAGGCCTGGCGAATCAATTCATGTTGAAAAATTGCCAATAACTCATATTCATACTGACAAGACCGTACCTTTTTCATCACGGAAAGGTGTGCATTAACAGAACAATCGATCGCGGATTGCATACAGACTATTTCAGCCTCAGATTTAAACAATCGCAGCTCTGCCAAAATGGGAGTCAAATCAACAAAAGAACTGTTCAGTCCGTTGTCTTCTCGATTTTTAGAACGTGCTGCCTTCCATGCTTGAAATAAAGATTTCTCCCAGTCGCCAGATTGCAAAAACGGGTAATAAATAGCTGTTTTTCCCGCCAAAATCTGTTTCAGTTCATCTAAAAAACTCTCCCTTGAAAAGGCTAAATCGACACCCAATTGCGCTAGTGCATTCTGAGGACCAAGCAAAGGCCCAGTCCATGTTTCTGTTAAGATCGATGTCGGTTGGCAAAATAACAGAGACTGCCCACCTGTTAGCACTAAAATGGCTTGGGGCTCAGAAAAACCGGTTAGATACAAAAAATGACTATTTTGACGAAAAGGGTAATGCACATCACTATTGCGCTGCTGTTCGCATGCGCCAGGAATTACAGCCACAGCATCATGAGGTAATTGCTGCATTAGGGATTTACGGCGTTGTATAAACTCATTTTTTGATATCATCAATACTCCTTAGTGATGAACAGGTTCTGGTCGTCCACCCTCTGTTTCATTTAAATCACAAAAGATATGCAATACTGACAGGCGCACATATTCTGTAATTTCAAAATAAGCTTTTTCATCATCTTCTTCATAATCAAAATCTGAAGCATCCATGTCTGAAAAATCATCGATATGCCCGATAGCTTCTAATATATCTTCATTATCAATGTCATCGACCGATAAATCAGCCATATCTAAGCCTTTCATAAAACCTTGACACCAACAAGCAAATGATTCTAAACGTTCGGGCAATAAGCTCGTATCTTCAGGCAATAACAAATGAAATTCAAAACCAAAATTTGTCAACCACGCTTGGGTAATGGTAATCAGTGAAAATAACGTATTGGTCGCTTCTCGAACTTCGGGCCCCGATCGATTCAAAATAAGGGATCTTAGGTAGTTTTCAGCTTGAGCAGGTGCACCTGCGACCAAACATCCTGACAATATTCCATGCAATTGGCACACATCAATAGGGAGATCAAGAACCTCTAAGTTCTCATTAAAATGATCATACGAAAAGGGGACTTCTTTTGCATTGGAATAGACCGACATAATATACTCGTTTTATTTAAAAAGATGATCATAACTGATTTGCTCTCAGATGCCAAAATTGTTAACATGGAGTTATGATTTTTTTTACCTATTTGAAATGATGACTACATCCAACTTTTGTACCATACAATTAATGAACAAAGCCTATAAAATCAAATGTCCTGTTGAAGAAATTGAAAATTTGGAACTGGCTGCAAAAAAACTCAACGCTACGATTTCTCAAAAAAAATCACAGTTTAAAACCTTAGAGCCAATGCAAATATTATTGTTATCGGCATTGCATATTAGTCATGAACTCATTAATCAGGAACAAAAGCAAATACAAAAGCGAGAACAGTTGGCAGAGTTTATCCAAAATTTAGAGACTAAATTAGAAGAAGTCACTGCCTAGAGACTCATTTATGCTTTATTGCTTTGACTCTATCCCTAACTGAAATGCAGCGGTCATGGTCTTGGCTATATTCTTACCTGTTTGACCGCGTTTGCCAATATACAACTTCCATTTATTAAAATCTAATTTTTGTGTTTGCTTGCGATTAGTTATTGTCAATTTCTGATCTTCATTGATAATTGCGATGCTTAACAAATAGATCGGATCGTGATCAAAACTTGACTTGCACTTCATCAAAATATTGCCTTTACCTTTTCCTAGGACCGGCACATCCTTTAATGGTATAACCAATAATCTATCCAAGGAATTGAGTAAGGCTAAATACTGATTTTCAATGGCACCAACGGCAATTGGCAGCAACATGTGACTGTTATCAGGTAAAGTCATACACGCTTTGCCATTGCGATTTTTAGATTGCGTAGCCTGGACTGGAGCACAAAAACCCAACCCTGCATTATTTGCCATTAAATAATACCCATCATTTTCAATACAGCCTAAAGCAATAAATTTAGCGCCCTCAGAAGGATTTAATCGACTATTTAAAGGCTCACCTTGTCCACGAGCTGAAGGTAGACTATGGGCGGGAAGTTGATAAACTTTCCCCTCACTATCAAAAAAGTGGACCCCTTGGGTGCTTTGGGCATGGACTTGCTGCAAATAGGCATCACCGGCTTTATAAGGATAGGTCTCCCCGTTGACATCAGTGCCTTTTGCCGCTCTGACCCAACCCTGTTTTGAAAGAATGATGGTCAACCATTCATTGGGGATGCTTTCGGTAATTGACATCGCTTGTGCGGCATCGCGATGCACCAAAGGTGAGCGCCTTGGGTCGCCATGTTTTTTGGTATCTTCAGTAATCTCACGTTTTACCAGTTCACGCAATTCACTATCACTTTCTAAATAAAGTTTTAATTGCGCTTGTTCCTTTGCCAATTCATTTTGCTCTGCAAAAAGGATGGTTTCTTCAAGTTTTGCCAAATGTCGAAGTTTAGTCTCTAAAATAGCATGAACTTGGCGCTCCGATAGCCCAAAACATTGCATCATTACTGCTGCAGGCTCATCTTCCTCACGAATGATACGTATAACTTCATCAAGATTTAAATAAATTAATAACAAACCATTGATGACCTCTAAGCGGTCTTGTACTTGCGTTAGGCGATGATGAATACGGCGGCGAACGGTTGCAAGTCGATATGTTATCCACTCCTGAAGAATTTCTAAAAGCGTTTTAACTTCTGGCTTACCATTTAAACCAATTAGATTGGCATTATAGCGAAACGATTTTTCGAGATCGGTCGTGGCAAATAAATGGCTCATCATCGCTTGGGCATCGACACGGTTCGAACGCAGTTTTAAGACCAAGCGAGTGGGTGTTTCATGATCGGACTCATCACGTAAGTCTTCAAGCATCGGTAACTTTTTTTGCTGCATTTGGGCTGCAATTTGTTCTAGAACTTTAGCACCTGAGACTTGGTAAGGCAGTGCATGAATCACCACGGTGTCTTTGCAAACTTCATAGACTGCACGACATTTGACTGATCCTCCACCTTCTTGGTACATCGCCTGAATTTGTGCTCTAGGGGTAATGATTTCTGCAGCAGTGGGAAAATCAGGTCCTTGAATATGTTTTAAAATATCGGAAAAACTACTTTCAGGTTTGTCCAACAATAATATACAGGCTCGTGAAACCTCCAAAATATTATGCGGCAATATATCTGAGGCCATGCCTACAGCAATGCCTGATGCACCATTCAGTAAAACATTTGGTAGACGGGCTGGTAATAACGAAGGCTCTTGCAAAGTGGCATCAAAATTATCAACCCAATTAACCGTGCCAAAAGGAAGTTCTTTCAATAAAAGATCGGCATACGGAGAAAGACGGGCTTCGGTATAACGCATGGCAGCAAACGACTTGGGATCATCGGCGGAGCCCCAGTTTCCTTGTCCATCAATTAGCGGATAACGGTATGAGAAGGACTGTGCCATCAACACCATGGCCTCATAACAAGCACTATCACCGTGTGGATGGAATTTACCTAACACATCTCCGACTGTTCGAGCTGATTTCTTATATTTATTTTGGGCTTTCAATCCTAATTCAGACATCGCATAGATAATACGGCGTTGAACAGGCTTTAAACCATCAGCAATATGCGGCAAAGCTCTATCTAAAATGACAGACATCGCATATTCATAATACGCTTCGGAAGTAAAATGAGACAGGGATCTTTTTTCAACTGTAGAGGTCATCGCAATCACCACTTTAATGAATGGAAGGTGGACATCATAATTCAATGGTGCAAGAGCACCATTGAAATCATATCATGATTAAAGTTGTTTGCGAATTTTTTGAATAGCTCTGATTTGAGCGACTGCACGCGCAAGTTCGCCCGCGGCAACGGTATAATCAACATCACTTCCACGATTTAAAAATGCTTGTTCAGCATGATTTTTCGCTTCTAATACTGCAGCCTCATCTAAAGAATCTGCACGTTGGACAGTATCTGCCAGAATAGTCGTATGATAGGGCTGAACTTCAAGCATGCCGCCAGAAACATAAAACACATCCTCATCACCATTGTCCATAGTAATCTCAATCGTCCCAGGTTTTAGAACCGTTAACAACGGTGCATGGCCTGGCTTAATTCCGACTTCACCAAGTAAAGCTGTAGCTACTACTAATTGTACAACGCCGGAAAAAAATTCTTTCTCAGCGCTGACGATATCTAACTGCATGGTTATAGGCATATTTTCTCTCATAGAGACTTGGCTTTCTCGAAGGCCTCATCAATGCTTCCGATCATATAAAAAGCTTGCTCAGGCAAGTCATCACATTCACCGGATAAAATGGCTTGGAAGCCTTTAATGGTTTCTTTCAATGAGACATACTTTCCAGACGAGCCCGTGAATACTTCAGCTACGAAGAACGGCTGAGATAAAAATCGCTGCATTTTTCTGGCGCGATATACTAAACGTTTATCGTCTTCAGATAATTCATCCATTCCTAAAATAGCAATAATATCTTTTAATTCTTTATAGCGTTGTAAGGTTTGTTGTACCTTACGTGCAATATCATAATGCTCATTACCGACAATTAAGGGATCCAACTGCCGTGAAGTTGAATCTAGTGGATCAACAGCAGGATAAATCCCAAGTTCAGCGATTTGACGGGACAGTACAACAGTCGCATCCAGGTGAGCAAAAGTGGTTGCAGGAGACGGATCGGTTAAGTCATCGGCTGGTACATAAACCGCTTGGATCGATGTGATCGAACCTGTTTTAGTCGAAGTGATACGCTCTTGTAACATTCCCATTTCTTCAGCCAAAGTCGGTTGGTAGCCTACTGCAGAGGGCATACGTCCTAATAGTGCAGATACTTCCACACCCGCCAAAGTATAACGATAGATATTGTCAATGAACAACAATACATCACGACCTTCATCACGGAACTTTTCAGCCATGGTAAGACCGGTCAAAGCAACACGTAAGCGATTGCCTGGTGGCTCATTCATTTGTCCATAGACTAAGGATACTTTATCCAAAACGTTAGAATCTTTCATTTCATGATAGAAGTCGTTACCTTCACGCGTACGCTCTCCAACACCAGCAAATACTGAGTATCCGCTATGCTCTATTGCAATATTACGGATTAATTCCATCATATTGACAGTTTTTCCAACACCCGCACCACCGAAGAGTCCGACTTTACCACCCTTGGCAAATGGGCATAATAAGTCAATGACTTTGATACCCGTTTCTAAAATTTCCTGACTTCCGGCTTGTTCTTCATAAGAAGGCGGCGCACGGTGAATTGACCAGTGTTCTTTTGCAGCGATTGAACCCTTTTCATCCACAGGGCGTCCTAAAACGTCCATAATACGACCAAGAGTTTCTACGCCAACAGGAACTTTAATACACTCACCGGTGTTGGTGACTTCTAGACCACGCTTTAACCCGTCTGTCGTTCCCAACGCAATGGTTCTAACCACCCCATCACCCAGCTGTTGCTGGACTTCAAAAACCAAATCCCCTTCATGTAGCTGAAGTGCATCATATACTTTTGGCACGCTTTCACGTGGGAACTCAACGTCGACGACTGCGCCAATTACTTGTACGATTGTACCCATATTCATTTTTTCACCCTCTTATAAAGCAGCTGCACCGCCGACAATTTCCGCCAATTCCTGGGTAATTGCAGCTTGACGCGCTTTGTTATAGGCCAATTGGAATTCCTTAATCAGCTCACCGGCATTATCAGTTGCACTTTTCATCGCAACCATTTTAGCAGCTTGCTCACAGGCAATGTTTTCCATCACTGCTTGATAAACCTGCGTTTCGATGTAGCGTTGCAAAAGTTGCACAAGCAATTCTTTTGCATCCGGCTCATAGATATAATCCCAGTGATGTAGAAATGTATCCTCTTCATTGCTTGGCAATGGAACCAACTGTTCAATCACTGGTTTTTGAGTCATGGTATTGACAAACTCATTGTAAGCAATGTAAATCGCATCAATGTGCCCTTCTTCATAGGCTTCTAGCATCGATTTAACCACACCAATCAAATCTTCAATACCAGGAGCATCTCCAAGTTGATCGGATGAGGCAATTACATTACCACCAACACGACGGAAAAATGCCTGACCCTTACGACCAAAAATGGCCATTTTGATAGCGCATTCTTTATTTTCCCATTCTTGCATTTGGTGAATAGTCATTCTCAGTAAATTTGCATTTAAGCCACCACATAAACCTCTATCCGAGGTAACCACGATGACTCCAATGTTTTTTACTGGTCGTGTTTGCAAAAAAACATGATGATACTCAGACTTTGCACGAGACAAATGACGAATCACCTCAGCAATCTTTTTGGCATAAGGACGAGACATTCTCATCCGTTCTTGTGTCTTGCGCATCTTGCTTGCAGCAACCATCTCCATTGCACGCGTAATTTTTTGCGTATTTTTGATGCTTGCTATTTTCGTTCGAATTTCTTTTGCACCAGCCATAATGATTCACACTCAATAGATTACTTTATAGGCCTTCACTGATTGATGAAGCTGTTCTTCAATCGCTGAACTATAATCACCTGTTTCATTGATTAAAGCCATTAAATCACCGCAGTTAAGACTCATATACTCTTGTAGACCTTGTTCAAAGCTGCGAATTTCAGCCAAAGGAACACTATCTAAATAGCCTTTTTCAATAGCAAATAAAGAAACTGACATTTGAGCTACTGAGTAGGGCGAATATTGTTTTTGTTTCATGATTTCGGTGATCCGTTGACCACGCTCTAACTGCTTACGTGTTACTTCATCAAGATCGGAGGCAAACTGAGAGAAAGCTTCCAACTCACGGAATTGCGCTAGAGCAAGCCGGGTTCCACCACCTAGTTTCTTCATAATTTTAGTCTGAGCAGCACCGCCAACACGTGAAACAGAAAGACCTGAGTTGATTGCAGGGCGTACGCCTGAGTTAAACAAATCAACATCCAAGAAAATCTGACCGTCAGTAATCGAGATTACGTTTGTAGGTACGAATGCAGATACGTCTCCGGCTTGCGTTTCAATAATCGGTAAAGCGGTTAAAGAACCTGTTTTTCCTTTGACACGACCTTGGGTAAGTTTCTCTACTTCTTCGGCATTGATACGTGCAGCACGCTCTAATAATCGAGAATGCAGGTAGAAAATATCTCCTGGGTAAGCTTCACGACCTGGCGGACGTTTTAACAATAGTGAAATTTGACGATAGGCCCAGGCTTGCTTGGTTAAATCATCATAAATAATCAGCGCATCTTCGCCATTTTCCATGAAGTACTCACCCATCGCACAACCTGAATAAGGGGCGATAAACTGAAGCGCTGCTGCATCAGATGCGCCGGCCACAACAACAATAGTGTGAGCCATCGCGCCATGTTCTTCCAGTCTTCGAACAAGGGCCGCAACCGATGACGCTTTCTGGCCAATAGCCACATAAATACATTTGATACCGGTATTTTTTTGATTAATGATAGTATCAATTGCAATTGCTGTTTTTCCCGTCTGACGGTCACCAATAATTAACTCGCGCTGTCCACGACCGACGGGTATCATTGCATCAACGGCTTTCAATCCTGTTTGCACAGGCTGAGATACAGATTGTCGTGCGATAACGCCTGGCGCTACTTTTTCGATAGCTGAATGACATTTGGCTTCAATGGGGCCTTTGCCATCAATGGGGTGACCCAAGGCATTGACCACACGACCAAGCATTTCAGGGCCAACGGGGACTTCTAAAATTCGACCTGTACAGCGCGCTTTTTGGCCTTCTGATAACGCCGTGGCATCACCTAAAATAACCGCACCGACGGAATCTCTCTCAAGGTTCAAAGCAAGGCCATATACATTGTCAGGAAACTCAATCATTTCCCCTTGCATAACGGCTTCCATCCCATGAAGACGAACAATACCATCTTTTAAACTAACGATAGTACCTTCGTTGCTCACTTCGGCAACCACTTTAAACTGCTCTATTTTTTGCTTGATGATGTCACTAATTTCTGAGGGACTCAGTGCAATTTGTTCTGACATGAATAGCATCCTCTTGTTACGTATGCGAATTTAAACCTTACATCGGGCATTATGCTAACAACGACTGTGAAAAACGTTGTAAGCGACCGCGCAATGTGCCATCTATCACCATATCGCCTATTTGTACTCGTGCGCCACCTAACAAGGTAGGCTGAACGACTTGGGTCAAATGGACGGTCTTGTTTAATTTTTTATTTAATCCTGCTTCCAATCTTTGTAATTGTTTTTCATCAAGCTGGAGGGATGTAAATACAGTTCCTGAACATTTTTTGGCATATTCTGCATCTAGTGCTTGATACTGGATAAACACCTCAGGGATCACTGCCAAACGGTGTTGGCCGGCCATCAGTTCTAGCGCATGGGTTACCAGCTCTAGTTCTGGCTCTAAGATAGTCATCTTTTTAACCACCGCCACCAAAATATCTACCAACATCGCAGTAGTAACTTCGGGATGGGACAGCAGTTTTTGCATTTCGTTATTTTCAATCGCCACGGCCAAAACAGATAAAAAATCATTCCATTGCTTTAATGACTGATTTTTTAACGCCAACTCAAACAAAGCTTTGGCATAAGGTCGGGCTACGGTCTGTGTATCTTTCATGGCGACCTATTCCTCTGCTATCTCAGCAATCAATTGTTCAATAGCTCGCTTTTTAGCTGAATCAGGCAGAACATCTTGAATGACTTTTTCCATTCCAGACATAACCAGATCCACCAATTCAACGCGCAGGCGTTGTTGGGCTTGCTGAATTTGCAAATTAATTTGTTCTTGTGCTTGCTTGACAATGCGACTTGCGGATTCTTTCGCCTCATTTCGAGCCTCTTCCATAATCAGTTCACACTGTTTATGGGTTTTATCCACCAATTCAGCCGCTTGCGCCTTAGCCTGCTTCAATTGTTTTTTAACATGCGTTTGAGCGAGCTCAAGTTCATGGCGTCCACGCTCAGCTGCCGCCAAACCTTCGGCGATTTTAGCTTGTCTTTCATCCAATGCTTTGCAAATGGGCGGCCATACAAATTTCATGGTAAACCATACAAATGCCCCAAACACAAACATTTGCACTACCAGAGTCATGTTAATATCCACGATCTCTTCTCCAATAAAGCGGGAAGGGAGCTTTGCTCCCAATAATTAAGCAGTCAAATTTGCCAAAAATGGGTTTGCAAAGGTAAAGAACAACGCAATACCAACACCAATCATGGTTACCGCATCTAAAAGACCTGCAACAATAAACATTTTTACTTGAAGCATAGGAACCATTTCAGGTTGACGGGCAGCGCCTTCTAAGAACTTGCCGCCTAACAAACCAAAACCAATCGCGGTTCCTAAAGCACCTAAGCCAATTAAAAGAGCTACCGCAATAACGGTCATGCTTTGAACCTGAGCTAACAAACTTGCAACTTGCATTTTTTTCCCCTTAATTTAAAACAATTTTAAACACAACTTTTTAATGCTCTTCATGGGCCAAACTCAGATAAACAATCGTCAGAACCATAAAGATAAAGGCTTGCAAGGTGATGACCAAAATATGGAATATTGACCACCCCAATGAAAGCAATACTTGTCCAATTGAGAGCGTAAGCGTAGCAACGCCATGTTGCTCCCAGTTGGGATGTAATGTTAGCAACCCAATAAGAATAAATATCAGTTCCCCTGCATACAAATTACCGAACAATCGCAGTGAAAGTGAAATTGGTTTTGCAATTAATCCGGTTAATTCTAACAAAAGGTTAAATGGAATCAACAATGGATGGTTGAATGGCTGTAAACTCAACTCCTTTGAAAAACTTTTGATCCCTTTGATTTTAATACTGTAAAACAAAATCAAAACAAATACGGACAAGGACATGGCAAATGTTTGATTTAAGTCATTGGTAGGCACAACTTTCAAATAATGAAATCCACACATTTGAGCAATTTTTGGCAACAAATCCACTGGAAGGATATCCATGAAGTTCATTAAAAACACCCAAATGAAAATAGTCAATGCCAGCGGACCAATCAGAGCACTTCTGCCATGAAAACAGTCTTTAACCTGGCTGTCAGCGAAGCTTACCATCATTTCTGCAAAATTCTGTAATTTTCCAGGCACCCCTATGGTAACTTTACGTGCAGCAAGATACAAAACACCAATGGCAATCAAACCCATCAGCAATGAGAAAAAGATTGTATCGAGATTGATTGTCCAAAAGCCACCATTGCCTAAAGACATCGTCTTAAGGTTAAAGCCTAAATAGGTCAAGTGATGCTTAATATATTCGCTATTTGAAATCATATTTTTACCCAAGCTTCAGTAACCTGCAACTTACCAGTATTCCTGTAAATTGCATCATGATAAAAGCCAATAAAAACCACATAGTATTTATAAGCAGAAAAATATATACCAAAGCAAACAAGATAGCGGTAAAGCCAAATTTAAGTGCTTCACCTTTGACAAAACCTTGCCATATCTGCTTGCTTTGTAGAGCACCCCAGAATTTGAAAGAACAATAACCCAAAATTGACTGCGGCAGGATGGCAACTAAGCCACCTAAAAAAGCAGATTTTGCATTAAAAATATTTGAACCTATCGCGACCACCAATGCAATCATTACATTGATAGCAAATGGCCATAAAATCCAAATTTTAAGTTTTTCAATGCGGTTAAATTGTTTTTTCATAACACCTTGCTCTCGCCGAATTATAAATTAATCATTTAACGAATGCAACTTGTAAAATCGAGTTGTTATTTTGTCTATTATTTGCCACACTTAAAATATATCCCCTACTCACTTCATTCATGAACGACCCCCAACCTCAATGTTTCGATTTTAGCTGGATGTGTCAAGGGCGGCATTTAAAAAAACCGTCACTAGAGGATTTGCATTTATTGCCCACATGGACTAAGCATCACAGTAAAGAAAAAAAAACTGCCCTTATATTGTTCCACGGATTTGCTTCTTCTCCCTCAGTCTTTCGCTATCTTTACCCCTATCTTCAATCCTATGATTATGTTGAAGCACCCTTGCTTCCAGGGCACGGTCTATCTATTCAAGCATTCGCCCACGCTACAGCCAAAGACTGGCTTACCTATGCACAAAATATTGTGCAGCAGCGATGCCAGGAATATCATCACGTCGATGTCTTAGGTTTATCCCTAGGCGGGTTAATTGCTTGTTATCTCGCTAAAGAATACCCCCTTCGGCAATTATTTTTGCTAGCACCCGCATTAAGCCTGGCGCGTCCTTTGCCATTGCTTTTAAAAACAGTTGAAATCTTTTCTCGTCTGGGTTTTTTTTCTATCTATAATCGTGGCGGACAAACCTTCCATTGCCAAGAACAAGAAATGCTTTACCGACAACTGCCCATCCAAACACTCATTGAGATACTCACTTTCATCAACGACTATCAACATCAACCCTGGTCGCAACCCACCACATTATGGCTGGGCGCCCATGACAAGGTGGTTGATTCAAAAAAAACGAGCAATATCCTTCATGATCTCCCACATTTAAATACCATTATCTTAGAAAATTCAGGACATATCCTGCCCATCGAGTGTGATAAAGCACGTATTACTGATGTGTTATGCTCATCCGCCGCCACTTCCTGATTGGCCTTAAGGTGATATGATATTGCTTGCCACTTCTTTCTACAATCTCTTCTTCTTCATCATGCTCAGTAATAATCAGCCCCTCATCTAAAAAAAACGTATCCATCGCCTCGAACAAGCCAGATGTTTCTCTTTCCTTGGTCGAGGGATCATGTAATTCAAGACAGACTTGAATTACATGATCCCTCGACCAAATCACATTCTTTAGTGCCGCTATAATAAAAGATCTCATACTCTCCATTCGTAATGGAAGGTTAGACCATAAACCATCCATTATGAATGGAGGGTTTTATTCCCTAGGCATAGTCCATTCTCGCAAATCTGACATTTCACCATGTTCTGCCGAAAAATCCGTTTTCATCGTGGGAACATTAAAAAAATCGATTTTACTCGAATCTAATGCCAAGGTATGTTGTGACCGCACCCCCGAGATTTGAGCAATGGCATGATCATGGGTTTTTACAAATGCTCGATTGGCTCGTAAATAACGACCTGCAAACTTGGCATTGCCATACATCTCTAAATCCAACACCAATGCCTGCCCTGCCATCTGGACAAACGCTTGGTCACCATAGGTGAGTTCGAGGCGATCCATATTAAGCCAGTACATACTTAACCAACTTTGTTGGCATACATGCATCTGTGAAATCCCTATTTTCCCAGCCAGTCTGACGCAAGCCTTCCCTCTTAAATCCAAGTTTAAATTTTTGGTCTCAATTCCAGATATTTCAACATGACTTGCACCCCCGACTTGCAGGCCTGTCAAACCAAGATGACCATCTAACTTTAAAAAAGTAGTGCCTAAAGAAGAAACCGTCAGACCATTAGAATGTAAAAGATGTCCTGTAACCTGCGCTGAACCCCGTTGCACCAGGGTACGTAGGTTATGAACCCAAATATCGACTGAAATACTATCCACCTTCGGATAGCCTTTGCCCACATTAACCTTGAGCCATCCATTACTAATAACAAAATCGGTATTAGCCAAATCTGAAAAATCACCTTTGGCTATGGCATAAGAAGAACCAGAGGTTGAATGCAGATTCACCTTCATATCCCCACTCACCATAATGTAATGAAAAGCACCTTTAAGGTTTAAAGTGCTAGCATGTGCAATTACGGGATAATCAATAAAAAGGAAACTCAAGATTAAACACCATCTAATGTATTTCAAATAAATCATGGCATCCCTTATCCTTTAACAGCAAGCCCATTAGGTACAGAGTATTTTTTAACTATAGGCATATCCTCTAGAAATTATCCAAAGGTCTTTAAAATCTTTATCAAAAACCTGAGAAGTAGTAATTGTTGATCATCTCTCATAGAATTCATGGTTACAAGTCATACATGTTGCAAAAAATTAAGCGCCTGATAAAAAAGTAGCTATTTTTGTAGACATATTTTCAAGGATACTAGGTGCTACACAGGTTGCCGCTCCAGACACTGCAGTAAACAAGTGTGTGCGTTCTTCTCGAATGATTGGTCACTAGATATTGAACATTAGCGAGTAGCCAAATCATTTTTTTAAACGTTTGCCCTTAAGATACATAGGTCAAATTAAACATAATGCCATTGGTATATAAATGACTGAGGGTCAAACCACTATTGATGGTTTGACCGTCTGCTTTACCTAAAAGACTTTGACCCCAGTCTGAGAATTCATAACCTAAACCGACTTGCCAATGCTCGGCAAGGATTCTTTGCGCACCAAAGCCTATGGTATAGGTGACTGTTGCTTGGGTATGATCACCAAAATTATTATTCGGTAGGGCTTCATTAATTAGTGGTTGATTGCTGAAGGCATGCGAGGAATTAAAGCCTACACCAACGCCTGCACTAAACCATGGTAATACATAACAATCAAAGTCTTTAAAGAACTTTCCTTTTAGGCCCACATACGCATGTTGTATATTATAAGAATAGGTATAGTTATCAAACGCGGGATCAGCATCATCCCAAATATTGCCTGACAATCCGACCTGACTGTCCATGCCGCCAGTAAGACCAAAATGTCCATAGATATTGGCTGGTAGATTTTTTTGCACCCCAACAAATACTTCACCGGCTGTTAAGGTATTCATGTTCCGGTTGGCCGTATAGGTTTTTTCAATAGCAGGGGTTAAATTAAAGGTTTGTTGCTCCCCTGCAGCTGCCCAAGTTGGCCCAATACTAAATGTGCCCACCCATTTTGTCGGATCGGGTCCTACAGCACTCTGAATTGCAGCCTCTTCAGCAAAATGTTGATTGTCTTGGGCGTAAGGCATCGTCCATTCTCGCATGTCTAAGACGGCTGCATTATCGACCATAAAATCGGTTTTCATCAGGGGTACATTATAGTAATCAATCTTACTGGCATCTAAGGCCAAGGTATGCTGCGAACGAACGCCAGAAATCTGGGCGATGGCATGATCATGGGTTTTGACAAATACACGATTGGCTCTTAAATAACGTCCTGCAAACTTGGCATTGCCATACATCTCTAAATCCAAAACCAAGGCTTGACCTGCCATTTGAACAAATGCATAGTCGCCATAAGTCATATCCAAACGATTGGTATTGACCCAGTACATACTTAACCAACTGTGGCCACTGAGATGGACTTGTGAAACACCAATAGTACCGGCAAGTTTTACATAAGCATGTTCACGCATATCTAAACTTAAATTTTTCGTCTGAATGCCTGACATTTCAATATGACTTGAGCCCCTGACTTGTAATCCTGTTAGACGAATATGGCCATCTAAATTTAAGGGAACAGATCCTGAAGAAGAGACTGCTAAACTGTTGGATCTCACTTGATGACCGGTCACCTTTGCTTTCCCGCGTTGTATGAGTGTACAAAGGTTATTGACCCAGATGTCCACATGTATGGCAGAAAATTTGGGGAATTCTTTACCTAACCGAACTTTAAGCCAGTCATCCGCAATTACAAAATCTAAATGTTGCAGATCCTCGATATCGCCTTTGGCAATCGCATACGATGGACCTTGGGTTTGATGTAAAGTGATGGTCATATCGCCTTGCACCAAAATCTGATGAAAAACCCCATGTGCATTTAATACCGTTGGGCTTGCCATCAACTGCGGGGATGCGATAACCCATAACAAAACCAATAGCAATTTTATATTTTCCCAACGCACCATAAATCCCTTTTTTTTTTGACTAATAAATTTATATCATGGGTTGCAACTGCTTACAAGCTACCGAGGTTTTGTTCAGAAGGCTCAACTTAAAAATCCCAGCCAATAAAGAGGTAATTTTTTCCCAAAACCTGCCAGTATTCCATCAGCAAAGACCCATCCATTATCAAAACCTTTCAACGCCATCTCTGATTTATTTTTACCACCTATTTCAAGCAGCATCTCCTGGCATTCAAAATCACCGTGTTCAGTAAAGAAGACCTCCAGGCCTGCATTTTGTAGCTGGTTCAGTGCAAATGTTTCACAGGCTTTTCCAATAAGATTGTCTTCAGCAACATTGAGGTATGCAGAATATAATAAGCTACTGTTTTCAGGGTACATTTTTTCTGGATTTCGTAAATATGCCTGACCCGATTTATTGGAGCATAGGAATCGAATCAGGCCTGCATCACGCAAATAAACCAGATAGTTTGAAATACTATCGAAGTCTTTTTTTAAATTACTGGATAATTTGTAAGCATTCAATTCTCCAGGCGCAGATCCAAGAATAAATTTATATAAATTTTCAATCGTGACCAATGTGCCGGTCTTTAATGAATGTAGCATCGCAATGTCTTCGTAAATCACTTTTTGTGTAATATTACGAATGGCTTGGTATTTTTCAGTTTCATCTCTCAGTAAACCAAAAAAAGGATAATAGCCAACACGCAAATAGTCGTGAAACGCTTTGATAGCTTGAGGTAATTGCAGCTTTGCAGAGATATCGTGCGAATTTTTAGTCATCTCCTCCAGCGTAAGAACAGGAAATTCACGCTTGTAATGCATTTCCAAATATTCTCTAAATGAAAGACCATGTAAATGATAAACAATGACACGTCGGGACAAATCATAACGGCTTTGCAACAGATCCGCTTGTGAGCTTCCCGTAAAAATGATTTTAATGTTTTGGTAAGTATCGGCTATATTCTTAATTTGTTGTTTCCAGTGGGCCTGTTTGTGAATTTCATCAATACACAATAAACGCACATCAGTTTCTTTATGAAGGGTGTCGACCAAATCAATCAGATTGTTTTTTAAAAAGAACATATTATCAGCACTGACATACAGGGCGCGATTTTCAAGTGCGCCCTGTTGTTTAACAAAATCAATCAAAAATGTCGTTTTACCCACCCCCCTTGCTCCGACAATGCAATTAATAGGATTATCGAACCGGAAGGTGGTGAACACTTTCCGTTGATAAATAGGTTGATGCTGATTTAGCAAGATAGATTGAATCTCAAACAGTGTCTGCATAATAAAGTAGTATCATTAGGTTATATCCTAATGATACTACTTAAACAGCGTGGTTACAACCAAGCTATTTTTAATGCTGGTCTAGAAAATGTTCTTTTACCAGAAAATAGGATTCCTTTAATTCTTAAAAATATTGTTTCTCTGTAACATCTTTGACTCCAGCTTTTAAGAATCTTTCAACATTTCATTGGCTAGCTCAGATTTGAGGGCGGGCAATTGCGAAACGGCCTGTTTCGCAAATTCAATTTGCGGATACAGAAGGGCAGACAGACGCATGTGTACTAAGTTTCGTTTAAAAAATCACTGCCGACAGCATCAAGGATTTAAACGATTTAATGTTTTTATGGACTTATTCTTGCTTTTCTTTGGCACGTGATACTTTTGAAAAACTTTCCACAGTTTTTTACCATGCCAGGACGCCTGCGATACATGCGCCCCATATAAATAGGTGCTTAACAACTCCAGCTCGGTCTTCAATGGGCTTTCACCAATACAAAGACATATATCGTGCAGATCTCGAATATCTGCGTGAGGGAATGTTTTTTTAGCCCAGGCCACTATTAAAACCCGTGTTTTTGCGGCATCATTTTTTAAACAAGCCTGTTGCAGAGCATGATTTTTATACTCCATGGCGGCTAAATGATGAAATATCCGCCGCCATTTGAGTTTTCCAGCCCATTTCATACAGCCCATACCCAATCCCAGCCCCAGCAGTAAACTTAACCAACTGGGAATATGCCAATGGGTCTTAGATGGTGATGGTGGTTCAATAATAGAAGAGACGGTGTTCGATTCCGGTGTCACGGTAAGATGCACACCAGGAATTTCTAAGGTTTCTGATTGACGGGTCTTAGTATTAAACCATGGGATACGGATAGGCTTGACCTCGACATCACCTTGTTGACGAGGCAAATAGGTAATTTCAAAGGTTTTGCTGCCCCATAACTCATCACCAACCATTTTGTTTTGTATATTTGAAGAGTGAATATAGGCTTTACAATGCGCACCACAACCTACTTTGATATCGGGGATAACATTTGCTGGAACGCCAACGGTTGTTAACTGTATCTTTCTAGTCACCGTGTCACCAAGTGCCAGCTGATGTTTTTGCCGGGCAAGTGTTAACTCTTCAAAACTAATTTTTTTAGCAGGCAACCAACTTTTTCTATCCTGGCCTAACTGAGGCAAAATAGTAAGCACTTTCTCTGGTAGAGTAGCTCGAACCGGCTTAGGCATCATATCGTATTCTAAAGCATCCAATATCGGTGGGCTAATCACAAGCTTGCCGACTTTTTGGGGATAAATCAGATATTGATACTCTTCAATTTCATATTTGACTCCCACCACCATTTTGACCAAATGCTGATGCTGATCAATCGAAAACAATAATCCATTTTCTACCTGGGGTGGCGATAACTTTGCATCCAATAAAGGGGCTTGATGATAAACTCTTAATTTAACTTTAATTTCCTCATTTAAAAGAGGTTTTTGAGGTTCAAAAGTCCAACTTAAAAATACGGCTTTGCCAGAAAGATCACTCTCTTCTTTTTGCATGGACCTGCGTTGGTTGACAACCTGCAACCAATGCGGTGTGGTCTGCTCACCGCCAACATCTAAAGCTGGAATAAGTAATTTCCCAGGATGTTTTGGTAACAATAAAATTGTCCAAATATTTTCATGACTCGATACACCATTAATCAATTGATAAGCCATGCTTTGTTGGGTGCCCACCACTTGAAAGTCATTACTCAATGCCGACAGTTCAGGTACACCATGCTTACTACTGGCACCTGTTTGCTTGACAATCAACTGCACCTCTTCACCGACGATTGCAGGCTGGGGCTTTATGGTGAGGTCAATTGAAGCAAATAGTAGATTTGACATGAATATAGCACTTATCAAAAACCATAATCTCATGACTTTATCCCTTCTAAAACTCTCTCATAATCTCGTAAAAATTTTTGTTTTAATAATCCATCGGGATCATTTTCAATTAATTTTAACCATTGTGAGAATTGTGGATCCTGCTTGTCCTGCTTGTCCTGCTTGTCCTGCTTGTCCTGTTTGTCCTGTTTGTCCTGTTTGTCCTGTTTGTCCTGTTTGTCCTGTTTGTCCTGTTTGTCCTGCTTGTCCTGTTTGTCCTGTTTGTCCTGTTTGTCCTGTTTGTCCTGCTTGTCCTGTTTGTCCTGCTTGTCCTGTTTGTCCTGCTTGTTCTGTTTGTCCTGCTTGTCCTGTTTGTCCTGCTTTTTTTGTTTCTGCAATAATTTTTCAACAATCTCTTTATTGTATTTGGCGTCTGCAAGTTTGGGTTCTAAATGAAGTGCCTGAAGGTATGCTTGAAGAGATTTTTGATAGTCACCTTGCAATGCCAATGCATTGCCTAGATTATACCAATCCTGGGCATTTTTTGGATGGCTTAGCAAGTGCACTACTTCTTGATAGTTTTTGTTTTTATAATAGGAGACCGCTTGCCAATTGGGATCATGGAACAATTCTGCTGCTTTTCCGTATTGTTTTTTTTGAAACCAGTGATAAGCTTTTTGATCTACAGTTTGCCACCAATCGATAGGCCATGCACAACTACCAAACAAGCCTAATCCACAAAAAATGATTGCTTTTATACCCATAATCGCAAAAACCATCCTCTTCGAAACACGGCAAGTAAGGGAATCATGGCCATTAATAAAAACCACCTGCCATCATCTTTGTACTGCATCACCGTTTTCCCAGTTTTAAGTGATGCGGTTTTTAATGAAAAACCTTGTTTTAACCATGGTGTCAAAGCATCATGGGCATTTTTAATGGACATATATGCTATGCGTGCATCTTTAAATTGGCGCTGAATGGATGAGTCTTCTATCCAAGCAATGCGCATTCCTTGTTTGGCAAGTTCTTCACTTAAATTCAAAATGTCATTGCTAGGTGGATGTGATGCAATCATGACAATTTTTCCTTTATCATAACCGGATTGTAAGATGTCATCGCTTGCTTTTTGTAAAGCCCTCATCGGATTATAGCCACCGACTGGGAGTATTTTAGGCGCTAACACTGGTAAAAAATTAAGGATATTTTCACTGTCATTGGTCATTGGTGATACTAAAAAAGGGAACTGGCTAAATACCTCAAGCCCCCATTGCATGTCAGGATGTGCCTTCAAGCTATCTTCAATTAAAAATTTGGCACGTTGCAAACGACTTGGTGTAATGTCATCAAGCAGGATACTGGTCGATAAATCCAAAATTATCATCACTGGTTTTTGAACCTGCCCAATAGGGGTCGCTAATCGCTGCCAACTTGGACCTGCTAAAGCCAAAACCATCATGCTCATACTCAATAATAGCGCCCCCCACGTCCCTATCCATCTACGATTGTTATGGCTATGTTGCAAATAATTTAACAAGCGAGGATCACAGTGTTGATGCCAATCGCTTTGTGTCTGTGGTCTAAACCACCAGTACATCGCGATAGCCAATACGGGGATATACGCCAACAACCACCACGGGCGCAACCATACCCAAGCATCCATTATGCGCGCCTCCTATCTTTAAATATTTGCAAACTAAATAATAGGAGCATCCACATAAATGCCAATGACAACGGCCAAAAGAAATACTGTTGTTCAGCTTGCAAATGATTGCGCGCTTGTTTAACTGGCTCTAGTTTTTGAATGGACTGATAAATGGCTGCAAGACTTTGTGCATCATTCGCGCGATAATACTGTCCATGCGTCAAATTAGAAATTTTTCGCAAAGTTGCTTCATCCAAGTCATTGGCATGTTGCATTTGCCAAAATATCCCCGATAAAGACTGATCACTACTTTGCGGACCTAATCCGATGGCATAGACCTTAATCCCTTGTTGCTTGGCAAATTGTGCGGCTTTCATCGGTGACATCAGGCCTGCGTTGGCGACACCATCGGTGAGTAAAATGATGACGCGCCCCTTTTCTGGTGTGGATTGTAAATGTTTAATGGCAAGCCCCATGGCATCTCCAAGTGCTGTAGCTTGACCGGCAAGGCCAACACTTGCATCTTCAATTCTGTGTTTTAAGGTGATTTGATCATGGGTCAACGGTGCAAATAAATAAGCACGTTCACCAAATAAAATTAAACCGATTTTATCTTCAGGACGGTGGCTTACAAAATCCAAGGCGGTATGTTTAACCACCGCCCAACGGCTTTGTAATTTGGAGCCATTGCGCATATCCTGAAGTCCCATACTGCCGGAAATATCTAAAACCATCATCACATTACGAGTATCTTCATCGATGGATTGGGGTGGTCCTATCCAGCGGGGTCCTGCAAGCGCCAATACCAATAAAAACCAAATGCCAACCCAATGCCAAAGCCATTGAATGTGATGCTCGGCACCACCTTGCTGTTGCTGATGCTGATAAGCGGCAAAAAAAGGTACTCGCAAGGCCAACTTATGCTCGACATGCAAGGGCTTACAAAGATAATAAATACCGACTGGTAATACCCATAATAGCAATACCCATGGATTGGTTAATTCATACATCTGAGTCTCTGGCAATAAATCCAATGTTTAACAAATTTAAATCCCACCGAAATATCTGCTGTCACGTCAGGCTGATACAAAGACTTTTCCAGCAACGGTAAAATTTCGCTCATATCTTGTCCCTTAGAAGTGTCTTGCAAAAATTGCACCCATTCTTGCCCATGTAATGAAGCCACCTGTTGCCGGGGATAGGCCATCAAGGCCACACGTTTTAATAAATCAGCCAACTGCTTTAAGGCCGTACTCGCATTTTGATGTTCCTGGTAACCATTTTTGATATCCTCCAATTCCAATAAAAACAAGCGCTTGATACAATGGCTACGATAAGGCTTTTGTAGTGCTAAACAGACTATCATCAGAACGGGTAGCGACAACAGTAACAACCACCAGCCCAATGCCCACGGCCAAAAACCAATAGCCGAAGGTAAATGAATATCTTTAAGCTGATTTAACAAAGAAATATCAGGCACCTAATCTCCTTAACAAACTTTGATGAACCAAATTTGTGAGATCGGTGTCTACCGTTACCAATTGATAAGGCATTGCAATTTTTTTTGCTAACTTCTGCACTTTTAATAACTTTTCCTCACAAAATTTCTGATAATCATCGCGAGAAGGAGAGGAATAAAAGTTTAAAGTGGCCACATCTTGACCATCAGAGATTGGATAGAAACCTTGCCTTGGGGCAATTAACTCGATCGGGTCGCAGATATGATACATGATCATGTCATGGTGCTGGCGCAATTCCAGCATATAGCTTTGAATAGCAGAAATATTGTAATTCCAGTCACTAATCAATAAAATTAAGGTGCCAGGCTTTAGGGTTTTTAGAAGTTCTTTAAGACTTCGAATAAATATATTTTCAATATTCTGATTGTTCCAGTCCGTCCATGCCGGATCTTGGTAATGGCCACTTGCATCGCTCACCGCTTTCAAAAAATTAATTAAGGTCTGATTATGGGCATGAGGTAGCCATAAATTTTGTTTTACCAACGAGGATATCACCCCGCCGACTCTATCTCCGTGAGTGCGAGCAGTCCAAGCCAATAAAGCAGCCAACTTAGCGGCCATCACCGATTTCAAGCAAGCTTTTGTACCAAAAAACATACTTGGCGCTAAATCATAAAACACCATCACCGGACGCTCACGTTCCACTTGAAAAATCTTAACATGCGGTTTATTCGTTCGAGCGGTGACCCTCCAATCCATCAAGCGAATATCATCACCTGGAAAGTAATTTCTGGTTTCAACAAAGTCCATGCCTCGACCACGAATCTTACTTTGAGCCAGTGCGGCACCGACATGTTGCTTGGGATGGCGCGACCTTCTGCGCACTACAAGTTTTTGCAGCGCAATCAATTCGTTGACCGAGATCTCAAAAGGAGATTCTAATATTTCATTTATGGTAACGCGACCCATTTTATTAATTCATCAATTAATTGTTCAGTTTGAATACCCTCGGCTTCGGCTTCAAATGTTAACAGTAGCCGATGTCGCAATACATCATGAATGATAGTATGGATATCTTCAGGCGTTACATAATCGCGGCCTGCAAGCCATGCATGCGCTTTGGAGCATCGATCTAAGGCGATGGTAGCCCTTGGACTGGCACCAAAACGCAACCATTGGGATAAAGATGACTGTGGGTACTTCTCTGGATATCGAGAAGCAACCACCAAGTCAATCATATATTGAGTTAAGGCATCACTGGTGAAAACATTCAACACATCCTGGCGAGCGGCAAATAAGTCCACCTGAGATAAAAGTTCATCTGGTGGAACCATACTCATATTCGGTTGCTTTGCTTCTAGTCTTGCAAGCTCTAAAATTTTTGCTTCCACAGAGGCATCCGGATAATCTACTTTTACATATAATAAAAATCGATCTAACTGGGCCTCAGGAAGAGGATAGGTCCCTTCTTGTTCAATGGGATTTTGTGTCGCCAAGACCAAAAACAATTCCGGCAGAGGATGGGTTTTAGAGCCAATAGTCACCTGTCTTTCAGCCATAGCTTCTAATAAAGCAGACTGAACTTTCGCAGGCGCACGATTGATTTCATCTGCGAGCACGAGATGATGAAATAAAGGGCCAGGTAAAAATGCAAAACTGCCATTCTCAGGATGGAATATATCCGTTCCTGTCAAATCTCCAGGCAGCAAATCTGGGGTAAATTGAATACGATGAAATCGACCCTCAATGCCTGCTGCCAACCCCTTTATTAATCGGGTTTTTGCAAGACCAGGTGCGCCTTCAACCAACAAATGACCATCGGCCAATAAAGCAATCAATAAGCGCTTGACCAGGTCTTGTTGACCGACCACCTGATGATTTAAATAATGCTCTAAATATTTCAGCTTTTCTTGAGAATTTTGCATGTTAACGTCATTTCACTTTGTTTACTTATTTCCTCTGGCAACAATAATCACATCATCCGCTTGAGGACCCTTGCGACCTTCAGTTAAAACAAAAGTCACTTGCGACCCATCTTGCAAATAACGATAGTCACCACCTCTTATTGCCGCAGCATGAAAAAAATACTCATTTTCTGATGCAATAATAAATCCAAAACGTTTTTTTCTATCAAAAAACTTAATTGTTCCTTGTTGGCGTTTTTTAGGACTAAACCAACTTTTAATTTTCTTTAATAATCGAGATATACTCATGCAATGTTTAACCTCATGATAATAAACGGCACTGTTTTAAACAAGTAGCTTAACATGTTCCATCACCACTAGACAACGCTCTTTCCGATAACATCGCTTTTGTTGATAGATTCGTATCAAATTCAACATCAAAGTGACCGTCTCTCTTAATGTTTTGTCACCAACATATCCAAAAGCTTATCTAATATTTCCTGCTGGGTTTTAACTGCCTCTCCCGATACAGACTCCAGGCGTTTAAAGTGCTCATCGGAGATATTGAATACATCAGAAGCAACATTAGCATTGAAATAAAAATTCTGCAATTCATCTTTTTGAAATACCTTGTGGCACGGATTTTTGCTTGCCAACTTGGGTTGTTAGACATCAAGAAGCTATTCACTTTTTTCTTATAATTGGTCAACGCTAGCACCAAAATACCTACTTTTTACGACTCACTATTTGCAAATAATCTCAAATTTTTTTTAACTTTCGGCAACCTAGACGATTTACAATATCAATTAAAGTTTGAAATAACGGACAATGTGGTTAATAATTAAATTAATTGGAGGGGTGATGAAAAATTCCATGTTTAATATCGGTCAAATGATAAAACATAAAACGCAAGGCTATTGTGGGATTATTGTTGATATTGACAGCTTTTTTCAACCCTCAGGGAGAATAAACCCCCATACGCGTCAAGATAAGCTATCTAAGACCGGGCCCTGGTATCGCGTCCTGGTTCACCAAAGCAAACTGATTACTTATGTCGACGAATCAGAACTTGAGAAAGCATTAATAGCCCTTCCTATCACCCACCCACAATTGTATGAATTTTTAATCGTAAAAGCAGGAGAATATTATCGTAAAGGCCTTATTCATTAATGTCGCACGACCATCACTAAAAAGGCCACAAAACCAATAAGCACCAATGCCAAGACACCAAGAGTGGTTAAAGTCTTACTGAATTTTTCCATCGTAAACATATCAGGCCTTCCTTTAACGCTTCGATAAAGGAAAAACACCAACAAACCAATCATCGCCAACGATAAAATTTGGTAAACAGTACTCATTACCTGATCCTCATATTTAAAAATGAATATTTTTTTAAGACTTTTGCTCAAACTCAAAGGCATCAGAATGAATATATTGTGATTCCAAACCCCATTTAAGCAAACGATCTCGGCAAGCATACACCATATCAAATGAACCACTGATCATCAATTGCATCTCTAAAAGCTTTTGTTGATGACGCTCGATAATGGCATCCAAAATCTGACAGCCATCTTTACCTTCTACCAATAACAAATGCTCAAAGGTATCGACCTGCTTTTTCCAGTCCTTAAGTTTAGACTGTAAATACAAATCGCTATGCTCTTTTGCACCCCAGTAGCACTCAAAGATTCGCTGATCATCGCTATATAGAAGTTGTTCTATAATGGCCTTGATCGGTGCAAAGCCTGTGCCTCCCGCAATAAAGAGAATCGGTCTTGTCGCGTGCAATGCCCCCAAATGGCATTCTCCAAATGGCAGTTGAATATCAACCTCACCATATTGCTGAACATGTTTTAAGATTTGTTGAGAAGACGCATGACTTTTATCATGTCGAATGTGGAGCTCATAAATTTGTGCACCCAAAGGCGCATTTGCAATTGAGAAATAGGCACAATAATCCCCTGTTTTTAATTGCAAATATTGCCCAGCCCGATAAGAAATATAGGCCTCGGGTTGCAACTGTACTTGAATAATCGTATTGGTCAGCGGTGACACTTGAAGTACTTTCGCGCGCGTCCATTTCATTCATCAATTCCTAGGTGAGACCAAATTTCATCTATTCGACGGGCCACTTTGGTTGAGGGTTGAATCACCTCGCCCCATGGGCGCTTTGTTTCTGAAGGCCATTTGGAGGTAGCATCCATTCCCATTTTGCCACCTAACCCGCTCTCAGGAGAAGCAAAATCCAAATAATCGATGGGGGTATTATCCATCAATACGGTGTCACGAACGGGATCCATGCGGGTTGTTATTGCCCACACGACATCTGGCCAATGTCTCGCATTAATATCGTCATCGCATACAATCACAAATTTGGTATACATAAACTGGCGCAAAAAAGACCAAACGGCCATCATGATACGTTTTGCATGCCCTGGATATTGTTTCTTTATTGTGACAACCGCTAGGCGATATGAGCAACCCTCTGGAGGTAAATAAAAATCAACAATTTCTGGAAATTGTTTTTGCAGTAGTGGAATAAATACTTCATTTAAGGCCACCCCCAATATTGCAGGCTCATCTGGTGGCCTGCCCGTGTAGGTACTATGATAAATGGGTTGTTTGCGGTGGGTCATACGCTCTATGGTCAATACAGGAAAGGATTGCACTTCATTATAATATCCCGTATGGTCGCCATATGGGCCTTCTGGAGCCTCAAGCCCTGGGGTTAAATATCCCTCCAAAATGATTTCCGCACTGGCTGGCACCTGCAATTCAGAGCCTATGCATTTGACCAAAATCGTACGCTTACCGCGCAATAATCCAGCAAAGGCATATTCAGATAAAGTGTCAGGAACTGGCGTGACCGCCGCTAAAATCGTTGCCGGATCTGCGCCAATCGTGACCGCGACAGGAAATCGCTCTCCTGGATTAGCAGATTGCCAAGCCTGATAATCTAAGGCTCCACCGCGATGAGAAAGCCATCGCATGATCAACTGATTCTTGTTTAACAACTGTTGTCGATAAATCCCCATATTCTGACGCCCACTCGTCGGATGTCGGGTGGTAACCAGTCCCCAGGTAATTAAGGGTGCTACATCACCTGGCCAACAGGTTTGAATGGGTAGCTTGGTTAAATCGACTTCTTCAAACTCATAAACGACCTCGTGACAAGGGGCATGTGATACCACTTTAGGCGCCATATGCATGGCATGTTTAATCATAGGAAATTTGCCCAAAGCATCTTTAAAGCCTTTGGGGGGCTCAGGCTCTTTTAGAAAAGCCAGGAGATGTCCAAGCTCTCTTAATGCATGTGCGTTTTCAGAACCCATTGCCAATGCCACCCGTTGCACGGTACCAAATAAATTGGTCAACACCGGCATAGGTAATTTAGGATTGGTGAATAATAATGCAGGGCCTTGGGCTTTTAGGACCCTATCACTGACAGCAGTCATCTCCAGCTCGGGTGAAACATCATATTCCACCCGTTTCAACAACCTTCGATCCTCAAGCTCTGCTAAAAATTCTCTGAGATCTTGATATTTCATCTCTACTCTTGACGCTTCATAGCTTCAAAAAAATCAGCATTGGTTTTATGATTTTTCATGCGTTCAATCAAAAACTCAATCGCATCGGCTTCATCCATAGATTGTAAAATCTTACGCAAAATCCAGGTCCGTTGTAATTCCTCGGGCGATAATAATAACTCTTCTCGACGAGTGCCTGAACGAATAAAGCTAATTGCAGGAAATACGCGCTTTTCAGAAATATTGCGACTTAAGTGAATTTCCATATTACCGGTACCTTTAAACTCTTCATAGATAACTTCATCCATTTTGGAGCCCGTGTCGACCATTGCTGTAGCAATAATGGTTAAACTACCACCTTCTTCAATGTTACGAGCTGCACCATACACGCGTTTTGGTCTTTGCAAAGCATGCGCATCGACACCACCAGTGAGGACCTTTCCAGATGAAGGAACCACCGTGTTATACGCACGCGCTAAACGAGTAATGGAGTCTAATAGAATAACCACATCTTTTTTGTGTTCAACCAAGCGCTTGGCTTTTTCAATCACCATCTCTGCAACTTGAACATGTCGTGAAGCGGGTTCATCAAACGTACTGGCAATTACCTCGCCACGCACAGAGCGTTGCATTTCTGTTACTTCTTCAGGACGCTCATCAATTAAAAGCACCATTAAAAAAGCATCAGGATAGTTTTTTTCAATAGAGTGGGCAATATTTTGCAGCATAATGGTTTTACCCGCTTTTGGGGGTGCGACAATCAAACCACGTTGTCCACGACCAAATGGGGCGCATAAATCTACCACACGTGCTGTCAAATCTTCGGTACTGCCATTTCCTTGCTCCATCACAAAACGTTCTGTCGCAAACAAAGGTGTTAAATTTTCAAATAAAATTTTTCTTTTTGCATTTTCTGGCGGTTCAAAATTGATTTGATCAACTTTCAATAATGCAAAATAACGTTCGCTGTCTTTGGGTGGGCGGATTTTACCAGAAACGGTATCACCTGTTCTTAATCCAAAACGACGAATTTGACTTGGCGAGATATAAATGTCATCAGGACCTGCCAGATAGGATTCATCGGAAGAGCGTAAGAAACCAAATCCATCAGGAAGTATTTCAACAACGCCATCGCCTTGTATATCTTCACCTTTTAGAGCTTGAGATTTTAAAATAGAGAATATAATGTCTTGTTTACGCATCCGCGAAGTGTTTTCTATTCCCATTTCTTGGGCAATATTTACAAGTTCGCTAATAGATAATTGCTTGAGTTTACTAAAGTTCATACGTCACACTTGATAAAGTTAACTGAAATGATGATCCAGAATTAATCATAAGGAAAGATAAAAAGAACAAAATACTGAAATACAACGTCAGCATCTTATCTAGAAGACTATCATAGGTTGTTTGATTTCGCCAGTACTAAATAACATCCCGAATTGATTCACATTAAATGTCACCGAAGGTAGCGAAAAAAACAATCGTTGACTCATATTAAAGGTAACCGAGGAGGTTACTGGAATGATGAGTCTG